>Ga0075428_100003433_pt1 | contig 17342 bp, 13 predicted proteins | sample RhiMetdeltSRZDD2_FD_75291 | JGI IMG/M metagenome (GOLD analysis project Ga0075428, IMG submission 75291) | Populus rhizosphere microbial communities from Tennessee, USA - Rhizosphere MetaG P. deltoides SRZDD2 | ecosystem: Host-associated > Plants > Roots > Rhizosphere > Soil | place: USA... | reverse complement strand
CTCGTAGGCCTTCTCGTAGGGGATCGTGACGATCTCGCTGCGCGAGCGCGTGCGCTCCTTCACGCGCTTCGCCAGGTCGAGGATCGTGACCTCCTCGCTCTCGTTGCCGATGTTGAACACCTCGCCCACGGCGCCCGGGTGGTCGGCGAGCTTCACGAGCGCGCCGACCACGTCGGTGACGTAGGTGAAGCAACGGCTCTGGCTGCCGTCGCCGAAGACCGTGATCGGGTGGGAGAGCAGCGCCTGCTTGACGAAGTTCGGGATGACCATGCCGTAGCGGCCGGTCTGGCGCGGTCCCACGGTGTTGAAGAGCCGCACGATCACCACGGGCAGCCGCTTCTCCTTGTAATACGCGAGCGCCAGGAACTCGTCGATGGCCTTGCTGCAGGCGTAGCTCCAGCGTCCCTTGGTGGTGGCGCCCAGCACCAGGTCGGCGTCCTCCCGGTACGGCACCGCGTTGCTCTTGCCGTAGACCTCCGAGGTGGAAGCCACCAGCACCTTCTTTTTCTTCTTGTTGGCCATCTTCAGGACCGTCTCGGTCCCGTGGACGTTGGTCTCGATGGTGTTGACCGGGCTCTCGACGATGAGCTTCACGCCCACCGCCGCGGCCAGGTGGAACACCACGTCGGCCTGGTCGATCAGCTCGGCGCACAGGGGCTCGTTGGTCACCGAGTCGATCGCGTAGCGGAAGCGAGGGTTGGCCTTGAGAGGCGCGATGTTGTCGATGGAGCCGGTCGAGAGGTTGTCCAGGACGATCACGTCGTCGCCGCGCTCCAGGAGCGTCTCGGCCAGATGGCTGCCGACGAAGCCGGCGCCGCCGGTGATGAGTGCCTTCATCGAGTCTTGGCCTCGCTCTCCCTGGCTCTCGCCGAGCCCAGCACCAGCTCTGCCGTGCGCAGAGCTCCCAGCCCGTCGACCAGGCCGCGGCCTCGCACGCTCATCTCCCGGCGCCGGGCCACGTCCTCGAGCAGCTCGCGGGTTCGCGTGGCGATCAGCACCTCGCTGAGCTCGCTGCCCAGGCCCAGGAACTCCACGCTGCCGCGCCGGGCGAAGGTCCGCATGCGCGCCTCCTCACGGGTGTTCTGGGCGAGCACGAGCCCTGGGGTGCCGAGCGCCGCGATCTCGTAAACGGTCATCCCGCCCGAGCACAGCACCAGGTCCGACTCGAACATCAGGTCGGCGATGTGGCCCTCCACCTGGCGCATGAGGGTCACCTTGCGCTTCAGCGTCTCCTGGAGCGCCTCGAACTCCCGCAGGTAGGAGAAGGCTGGACCGGCCACCGCGACGATCTCGATGACCTCGGGCAGCGTCTCGAGGGCTCGCGCCGCCTTCAGGGTGAGGCCCTGCGGATCGCTGCCTCCGAAGGTGAGCAGGACCATGCGTGGCTGCTCGCGCACTCCTCTTTCGCCGGCATTGTCTCGGAAGTGGCGGCGCAGGATCGCGTAGCCCGGTCCGCCGTAGAAGTTCTCCGGCGTCTCCCGCTCCTCGTTCATGACCGAGACGATGAGCTGGGCATAGGCCTCCGTCTTCTCCAGGTCGTCGAGCGTGTCCACCAGGTTCACGGTGGTCGCGCCGATGTGGGAGAGCGCGTCCAGATAGGCACGGTCGAGGCTCGGCAGGTCGTTGATGAGGATGTCGGGTGAGTAGTCGCGGACGAGCTCCAGGTAGGTCTCGAGCGAGCTTTCGCCGGCGAGGCGTACCGGATAGCCGTAGCTCGACACCGTCTTCAGCCCCTCGACGTGCTGCGCGGTCATCAAGAACGCGATCGCGGCCCGCGAAGTGTCGCGGAGCGCGTCGGCGATGGCCAGGGCGCGGTAAACGTGTCCCATGCCCATGCTCAGCGAGCCGTCCACGCGGAACAGCACCCTGGGCTCCCGGAGCAGGCGTTCCGCCATCCAGAAGTCGTCGAGGTCGCGCACCGTGAAGGCGGCACGCTTGTCCAGCGGCAGGAACCCGACCCTGGTGCCGAAGCGCGAGGCGTCGTCGAGCACGTCGCGTCGCAGCGCCACGACCGCGCCGTTCTCCTTGTAGACCGGGGCCTGGTCATCGCGGCGTCCCGCTCGTTCGAAGAGCGGGGCCAGGATGTCGCCCTCCGCGCGCCACGCCAGCTCGCGTTCCTCGGTCACCGAGAGCACGGTCGAGAAACCGCCAGCCAGCAGCTTCTCCACCGCTGCGCGGATCTCCTCGGGGCCGCGGAACGGCGAGGTAGCCTGGAGCACCAGCACCACGTCGAATCGATCGCCGGCGCCCTCGATCTCCCGCACCGCGTGGACGACGACGGGCTTCAGGCTCGGGATGTCGCCGGCCAGCTCCCTCGGGCGCAGGAAGGGGGCCTCGGCGCCGTGGGCGCGCGCGGTCTCAGCGACGCGTGGGTCGTCGGTCGAGACCACCAGGCGGTCGACGACGCCCGAGAGCTGCGCCGCCTCGATCGTCCAGGCCAGAAGCGGCCGGTCCCCGAGCCGCTTGACGTTGAGATACGGCACGCGGTCGGTGCCGCCGCGGGCGGGCAGCACCGCGATCACGCGCTTCCCGTGCTTCACACCATCTCCCAGGTGATGGTGGTGTCCTCTGGGATGTCCACTCGGGCCACGCGACCCACGACCATGTCGAAGAAGCGCGGGCTGATGCCCGTGCCGGGGCGCTTGTAGGTCAGCATCGAGCGTGTGATCGTGGCGCCCTTGGGGATCGCGACCTCGGAGGTCACGCTGCGCCGTGCGTACTTCCAGGCTTCACGCTCGAGCGGCTCGACGTCCTTGCGCGCCTTTCCCAGAGCTGCTTCGACGGTGCGGATCCCCGCGACCATCGCCTTCAGTTCGGGCGGGTCCACGGAGAGGTAGTGATCGGGAGAGCCGGGGAGCGCCTTGTCGATCGTGTAGTGCTTTTCGACCATGCACGCGCCGAGGGCGACGGCCGCCTGAGGGACGCCGATGCCAAGCGAGTGGTCGGAGAGGCCGACCGGCACCTCCGGGAAAGCTCGCATCAGGTGCTCCATCATGCGCAGGTTGATCCCCTCGGGCGGGCACGGGTACTTGAGCGTGCAGTGGAGCAGCGCCACCTCGTCGTTGCCGGCGCGGCGACAGACCTCGAGAGCTTCCTCGACCTCGGCGAGCGTGGCGGTGCCCGTGGACAGGATCATCGGCCGTCCGACGCGTGCGGCCCGCTCCAGGAGCGGGTGGCAGGTGAGGTCGGCGGAGGCGATCTTGAAGGCCGGCACGTCCAGACTGGCGAGGAGATCCACGGCCGCATCGTCGAAGGGCGTCGAGAAAGCGGTGAGACCCAGCTGGCGGGCGTGGCCGAGGAGCGCCTTGAAATCGCGCTCGCTCAGCTTGTCGAGCCGGGCGAAGGTGTCCCACTGCGTGCCCTGCGGGTCCTGAGGCTCGAACCAGTAGCGCGGCGCGACGCGGGTCGCGATCCGGGAGGCCGTGTAGCTCTGAAACTTGATCGCGTCCGCCCCGGACGCGCCCGCCGTCTCGATCAGCCTGTAGCCGATCTGGACGTCGCAGTTGTGGTTCACCCCTGCTTCGGCGATCACGTAGCACGGCTGACCGCGGCCGACGCGGCGACCGGCGATCTCGAACGCGCTCTTCATCGTGCCGAGCCGCGCCGACGCATCGTCGCGTCCAGCTCCACGGAGCGTACGTTGTGGGCCTTGTGGCTGAGGTGCGCGTTCAGCTTGGCGAGCTCGGGCTCGCGGTCGAGGAGTTTGATCGCCTCGCGGGTGGTGACGATCCGGCCGGGCTGCTGCAGCCGCTCGAACAGGAGCTGCATCAGCTCCACGTCCTCCTTCTCGTCGACGGTCAGGCGGTATTGGGGGCGCCGCAGCCCGCCGGGCAGCGCGGCCGTGCGAATCTTGAACTCCTGGGGGTGCTCCTTGATGTAGAGCGTGACGAGCTCCGAGCGATGTCGGGCCTCGCCGCGCTCCCAGCTCGCCTCGAGCGCGCTCTTGGCGATGACCTCGCTCAGGATGCCCATGAGCAGCGCCTCGCCCGGCACGTAGGTGTAGTCGGCCCCGGTCTGGAGGTGCAGCGCGACGAGCTTCTCGAGCGTCTCGAGGTCGGTGAGCGGGTTGTCGCCGGTGACGCGCACCACGTGGTCGGCGCCCATGCTGCGCGCGCAATCGACGTAGCGCCGCAGCACGTCCTCCTCGTCGCCCTGGAAGGCCGGCACGCCCAGCTTGCGGGCAATGTCCACGAGCGGCTGGTTGTCCGGGCTGGTCGAGGTGGCCAGGGCCACGCTGTCCAGCTCCGGCGAGCTGGCGATCCGCTCGAGCAGCACCTGGAGCAGGGGACGTCCCGCGAGCGGCACGAGGGCTTTGCCCGGATAACGCGCGGAGGCCATGCGCGCGGAGACGATGGCCACCACCCGCGGCTCGCTGCGGATCATTCGAGCATCTCGTCGCGGATCGTCTCGTCGGCTTGGATCGGCCGCGCCGCCCGGCGGCCGATCACGCGGTGCGCCTCGCGGGGAGTGAAGCCCGGCTCGAAGCGCACGTCGGTGCGCTTGAAGGACAGCATCTCCGCCTCGAGCACGGCTCCGCGCGGGATGAGGGCCGCCGCCACGATCGAGCGGGCCATCATGCGGTGATATCGCTGGGCGCCGTCGCTCTCGGCCGCGGGGCCGTCGCCGCGCGCGCGCTCCGCCTGCCGCAGCAGCTCGACCATGCGGTAGAAGTCCTCGGGGTTGAGCGACGACTGGTAGTCGTAGCCCTTCTCGCTGCGGTCGAGCGTGAAATGCTTCTCCACCAGATCGGCGCCGTAGGCGACCGCCAGCGCGGGCGCCACGAGCGCAAAGGCGCTGCCGCCGTCCGTGTGGTCGAGAAAGCCCACCGGCACGTGGTAGCGCTGCTTCCAGCGCACGAGGTCGCGGTAGCGGACTTCTTCGATCGGCGTGGGGAAGGTCTGGAAGCCGTGGAGCAGCGCAACGGGCACACCGCCAGCCAGGTCCATGGCCTCGCCGACTGCGTCTTCGGGGACGCCCCCCGTCGCGAAGAGCACCGGCTTCTGGACCCCGCCCACGGCCCGGATGAAATCCGGGTTCTCCATGTCGGTGGTGTGGACCTTGAACGCGTCGGTGCCCGCCTCGGCCGCAAGCTCCAGGGACGGCCGGTCGAAGGCCTCGACCAGCACCGCGAGCCCCGACGCCCGCGCATCCTTCAGGATGCGCCGCCATTCCTTGGCGTGCAGCTCGATCTGGTCGAAGTCCTTGCGCCCCGGATGCCGACGCACCACCAAGAGCTCGCTCCTGAAGAGCTGAAACTTGATGCCGTCGGCTCCCATCTTGAACGCGGCCTCGAGCATGCGCAGCGCCTTGTCCGGGGAGCCGTCGTGCGCGGAGGCCACCTCTGCGAGGACGAAGCAGGGGGCTCCTTCACCGATCGGGCGGTTCCCGATCGCAAAACTGGCCGGCCGCATGGACGCATAAAGCTAACATGCCGGGCGGGAAGCCGGGTTTCAGGCCAGGCCGTCGCGCACTAGCGCCAGGATTCGAGCGGTGGCCAGACCGTCGACGCCGTGCGCGACGTCGCCGACGTAGCGCTCGCGTGCGGAAGCGAGACGACGACCGGTGGCCGCGTCGAAGAGCAGGGAGCGGAGCGCGTGCTGCGGATCCTCGCCGGCGGGGACTCCGAGGGCCATGCCCTGTTCGACCATCTCCGCGAGGTTCGTGGGCATGTTGAGCACCAGCACCGGCCGACCCACGACCAGCGCCTCGACCGCCGAGAGCGACTCCACCGTGACGAGCGCGTCCATGGCAACCAGCAGCTCCAGAAGGTCCGTCCCCGGACTGAGCACGCGCGCGCGTCCGCCTCCCGCCTGCCGGATCGCGCGCTCGTAGGCGTCGGCGCTCTCAGCCGGGTGCGGTTTCACCAGCAGCTGCACGCCCGGCAGCGCGGCCGCGGCCGCGACCAGGTTCGGAAACGCGCTGCCGATCGATTGGTGCGTGTCGCGGATGGCGCGGAAGCGGCTGGCCACGAGCAGCAGCTTCTCGCCGGCCGCCACGCCGAGGCGTTCCCGAACGGCCGCGCGGTCGAGGCCCCGAGCGAGGGACAAGAGCGCGTCGAACTTCGGGCTCCCGGTCACCACCAGCGACTCCGGCGCGTAGCCCCCTTGCTCGACGAGGAAGCGTTTCGCCGCGTCTCCGAATACCGCCGTGCGGTCGGGCCGAGGGCAATCCGCCTCGTCGGGGCCGTGGAGATACGAGTAGTAACCGGGATAAAGGATGCCGTGCTGCAGCGCCAGAGATGGCACGCCGTGGGCACGGCACGCCGCGACCGCGGCCCGTCCCCAGCCGCTCGACTCGGCATAGAGGAGCACGAGGGCGGGATGCGTGGCCCGCAGCGCCGCGGCCATCTCTTCATAGCTGCGGACGGCCCACGGAAGCTGGAGCAACAGCGTGCCCGCGAGGTCGCGTTGGGCGAGGTCGAAGAATGTGACGCCTCGGTGCGTGAAGGCCTCGTGCGCGGCGGGACTGCGGCGCAGGCTCCGCCACAACGCGCGAACCTGGCGCGTGGCACGAAGCGTTTCCGCGGCCACCCGCCACGTCGTGAAGCGGTTCGCGTGGACGTAGGGGCCGGCCTCCGGGTGGAGACGCAGCCACTCTCCGAGCCGGTCGCGGGCGCTCCGGCGGCGGAACGCCGAACGCGGCCCCACGGCGAGCACGAACGGCCGGAGCTGCGGCTCGGCGGCGACGGCCGGGAGCAGCGAGTCGAAGTAGTGCTCGTACTCGCGCTCGCCGCCTGAGGAGTCGTCGCGGCGGCTCTTCCAGAACGCGGCATGGGTGAGGAAGAGCACGATCCTGCGACCGTCCTGAAGTGGTCGTTGTGGCCGCCCCGAAAGCGCGCCCTTCAGGGCAGCGAGCGCGGCCTTCGCGTTGTTCCAGCGGCTTTCGAGGGAGGTGCGAAACACCGCGATGCGGGAGCCCGCCGGCCGCGGATCGCCGTGGAACAGGACGCCGTGCGCGGTGCACGTCCGTTGCAACAGCAGCGCTTCGGCTGGGTCGAGGCCTACGGCTTCGACCTCGCGGGGCACGGTCTTCTCGAGGACGCGGTGGAACAGCTCGATGGCGCGCACGAGGCCGGGCGCCGCGGTGGAGTGGTACAGGTACAGCTCGGCGAAGTAGAAGAGCGCAACGCCCTTCCACGCGATCAGCTCTCGGAAGCTGCGTCCCTCCAGGAGCGGCCGCTTGCCGAAGGACTTCGTCCACGCGATCGCGGCGGCTTCCGTCTCGACCCGGGCCTTGGGTCCGAGGAGTCCTTCGATGGTCTCGCAGGGGACGCGCGCCGAGGCGAGCGCCTGCGCCGCGGCCTCGTCCCATGCGAGGATGCGAGCCCCGGGCAGCACGGCCTCCGCGGCCTGCCGGCCCGCGCAGAACAACAGTGTCATCGTGTGCGATCGATGATATCCCCGGGCCGACACTAGAATGCCATCGCGGTGCGCGTCCGGGTGGGCACGAGCGGCTTCAGCTACGACGCATGGAACGGCAGCTTCTACCCACCAGGCACGAAGCCCGCGGCACGGCTCGCCTTCTACGCGACCCGCCTCGACAGCGTCGAGATCAACAACACCTTCTATCGAATGCCCCGGGTGGAGCTGCTCGAGAAGTGGCGTGACGACGTACCGGAAGGCTTCGTGTTCGTGCTCAAGGCGCCGCAGCGGATCACCCACGTGAAGCGCCTCTCGGCCAAGGCGGCCGAGGACGTCGCTTTCCTGGTCGAGGTCTCGGCGATACTGGGGGCGAGGCGTGGTCCCTTTTTGTTCCAGACGCCGCCGGCCTTTCGCAAGGATGCGGGTCGGCTGCGCGAGTTCCTGGGGTGCCTGCCCGAGGGCGTGCGCGCCGCCTTCGAATTCCGCCACGAGAGCTGGCAGGACGCGGACGTCCGCGCCGCCCTCGCCGACAAGGGCGCGGCGCTGTGCGTGGCGGATACGGACGAGACCGAGCCGCCCTCCGTCGTGGCAACCGCCCGCTTCGGCTACCTGCGCCTGCGCCGGGCGGAATACGACACGCATGCGCTCGAAAGCTGGGCCGAGCGGGTGCTGGCCCAGCCCTGGGACGAAGCCTTCGTCTTCTTCAAGCACGAGGACGAGGGCCGCGGCCCCGCCCTCGCTGAGGAGTTCCGGAGGGCCGTTGACGCCCGTCGGGGGGGCGGCTAGACTTCCTCCACCCCTCCCCAAATCAGGAGCAGTTTCGATGAAGCTGAAGCTCGGCTTGATCTTGGCCGGCCTCGTGGTGTCCCTCCCGGCAGCGGCGGCGGACTTCGAGAACCTGTCGCGCCGCTGCGCGACGAAGGACCACGACGAGAAGGAGCGTGAGCGCGTCGCGCACGACAACGCGCGCTTCAAGAATGCCCGCACTGCGGCGGGGCTCGAGGTGGAACGCGGCTCCGGTTCGGTGACGGTGCCCGTGTACTTCCACGTGATCTACTCCGGATCGCAGGGGAACATCTCCGACGCGAAGATCGCCGACCAGATCGCCGTGCTCAACGCTGCCTACGCGGGTGATACCGGTGGTGCCAATACGCCGTTTCGATTCGTGTTGTCCGGGACGACTCGAACCAACAATGCAGCCTGGTACAACATGGGCTACGGTTCCACCGAAGAAAAGGCCGCCAAGGCTGCGCTCCGCAGGGGCGGGCCCGAGACGCTGAACATCTATAGTGCGAACCTCGGTGGAGGGCTGCTGGGCTGGGCAACCTTCCCGTCCGACTACCGCAGGCGGCCGAGCCAGGACGGGGTCGTGATCCTCGACGAATCGGTGCCCGGCGGCTCGGCCGATCCTTACAACCTGGGTGACACGGCCACCCACGAGGTGGGCCACTGGGTCGGGCTGTACCACACCTTCCAGGGCGGGTGCTCGAAGCGGAACGACCAGGTCTCGGACACACCGCTCGAGCAGTCGCCCGCCTATGGCTGCCCGGCCGGCCGCAACACGTGCAGCGCCGCAGGCCTCGACCCGGTCGAAAACTTCATGGACTACACGGACGACAACTGCATGTTCGAGTTCACCCCAGGCCAGAGCGCGCGGGCCGATGGCCTGACGCTCCAGTACCGCTAGCGTCTCCCTCGGGCCTGTCGTCCTTCATGCAGGCGTGCGACGCGCGGCCCGCAGCCGGCGCACGATCGCCTCGCCATGAAAGCGGCCGGTCTCGATGAAGATCTTGCTCGTCTCGCGGCCCGCCGCCGTCGAGCCGGCCACGAACAGGCCCGGCACGTTGGTCTCGAGGCTCTCCGGGTCGAGCTCGGGCCGGAGGCTCGCCGGATCGATGCGCACGCCGGCCCGTTCCAGGAGCGTCGTGTCGGGGTGATAGCCGGTCATCAGGAACACGGCGTCGGCGGGAAGCGAAGCTCGGCCGGAGGGTCCCTCGACGCTGACGCTGCGCGTCGCGATCTCGACGAGCCGCGTTTCGAAGCGGGCCACGATCGAGCCCTCCTTGATGCGGTTGTCGATGTCGGGCCGGATCCAGTACTTGATCGACTCGGCGAGCGCCTTGCGCCGGTGGACGAGAGTGACGCGGCCGCCGGCGCGGTGGATCTCGAGGGCAGCGATGGCCGCGGAGTTCTTGCCGCCCACCACCACGACGTCCCTGCGGTAGTAGGCGTGCGGCTCGTCGTAGTAGTGGGAGACGTGGGGCCGCTCCTCGCCGGGAATGCCGAGGCGGTTGGGGTGATCGTAGTAGCCCGTGGCCACCACGACGTACCGGGCGCGCAGCGCCTCGGTCCGCTCGACGCCCTCGTCGTCGCGGCGGCTCGCGTTGAGGACGAAGTGGCCGTCGCGTCGCTCGAGCCCCGAGACGCGAACGCCGAGAGCGATCTTCAGCGCGTACGTGTCGGCGACGCGCCGGTAATAGCGCAGCGCCTCCCACTGCGTCGGCTTCTCGTAGGGCGTGACGAAGGGCAGGCCGCCGATCTCGAGCAGCTCGGGTGTGGTGAAGAACGTCATCGCCCGCGGGAACTGGAAGACCGAGTTCACGAGGCAGCCCTTCTCGAGGACCTCGTAGTCGAGGCCCGCTTCGTGGGCGGCGATCGCAGTGGCGAGCCCTGCGGGGCCCGCGCCGACGATGAGCAACTCCTTCACAGATCCTCGCGCGAGCAGCCCGGAAGCTCCAGGATGAAGTCTGGCCCGTAGGCGCGCGACGGCGTCTGGAATCCGGCGGGAGCGTGGCCGACCAGCACCTTCTCGGCGACTGCGACCGACGCGAGGGCGGTGAGCGTGTAGCCTTCAGGGGTGAGCTGGCGCGCGGCCGCGCGCCGTCCGGCGTCGTCCTCGACCTCGCCCCAGAACAGCGCGATCCCCTGCGAGCGCGCCATCTCGCCCGGCCCGGCTGCCCTTGCCCGGACGCGTCTCTTCAGGAACGCCTGCACGGGCGCTGTGCCGAGGAGCGCCACGAAGGGACGCAGCAGCCGGAGGCCCAGCAGCTGGCCTCGGCGCATCGGCGTGTACACCTCGATGTCGGGAATGCCCGTGCTGTGGAACGCGGTCGAGACATCGCCCCAGGGGATCGTGGCGCATGGCAGCGGCCCGCGGCCGAAGTCGACGTTGCGGCTCCTCCATGCCAACGGCACGCGCACGAGCCGGCCGCCGCGACGCACCAGGCCCGCCTTCGGGAGGTTCTCGATCATGGTGGCGGCCGTGCCGCGCGAGATGCCGGCCGTCGACGTGAAGGCCAGCACCAGGCGCTTGGCCGTGGGCAGACGCCGTTTCAGGTGCGCCGCGAGGCAGTCGGAGGGCATCACGTCCATGCCCGCTCCGGGGAGCAGCATCACGCCCCGAGCTTTCGCTTCGGCATCGCGCGCCGCGAGCGTTTCGAACACGCTCGCCTCGCCCGTGATGTCCGCGTAGTGCGCTCCCGTGCGCAGGCAGGCATCGGCCATCGGCCTCGACGTGCGCGAGAACGGCCCGGCGCAGTGCAGCACCAGCGCGATGCCGGAGAGCCCGCGGTCGAGAGCGGAGGGATCGCTGAGGGGGAAGACGCGCGACTCGAAGCCCAGCTGGCGCGCCAGCGGCTCGACTGCGGCGCCGCGCCCGGCGAGGACCGGCGCGAGGCCGCGCTGCTTGGCCTGGCGCGCGACGAGCTCCCCCGTGTAGCCGTTCGCACCATAGATGAGGATGCCGGTCTCGGCCAATGAGCCTCCGACCTGAGCCTACTGCAATCTGGTGCTATCCTCGTTTCATGCCCGCACGTCCTCTTGCTTCCGGCACTTTGAGCTTCGGGATGGTCTCCATCCCGGTGAAGCTGTTCTCCGCCGCCGAATCACAGGCCGCGATCTCCTTCAACCTGCTCCACGCCAAATGCAAGGGGCGCCTCAAGCAGCAATACGTTTGCCCGAGGGATGACAACGAGATCGTGCCGCGCGACCAGATGGTGAAGGGCTACGAGTTCGCCAAGGATCAATACGTCACGTTCAGCGAGGAGGAGATCAAGGCCCTGGCCCAGGAGACCGAGCGCGCGATCGAGATCACGGAGTTCGTGCCGGCCGCGCAGGTCGACGCGATCTACTTCGACGGGGCCTACTACATGGGTCCCGACGAGGGCGGCGACAAGGCGTACCACCTGCTCGCCGAGGCCATGCGCCAGACCGGTCGGTCAGCCCTTGCCAAGTGGGCGGCCCGCGGCAAGATGTACCTGGTGTTGATTCGGCCCATGGGCAAGGGCCTGGTGATGCAGCAACTTCACTACGCCGACGAGGTTCGCTCCATGGACGACGTGCCCGTCGGCGATGCCGACGTCAAGGAAGGCGAGCTGAAGCTCGCGATCCAGCTCGTCCACCAAATCGCCGCCGAGGAATTCCGCCCCGATCAATACGAGGATGAGGTCCGCAAGCGCACCAAGGAGGCAATCCAGAAGAAGGTCGAAGGCCAGGAGATCACGGCCGCGCCGGAGCCCAAGAAGGCACAGATCATCGACCTGATGGAGGCGCTCAAGGCCAGTCTCGCGAAGAAGGGCGAGAGCGCCGCGGCGGCGAAGGCGCCCGCCGAGGAGCCCGCCGCTGCCAAGCCCGCCAAGCGGAAGCGCGCTGGCTGATCACTGGACGTAGCCCAGCGCTCGCAGCGCTTCACGATCCTCGTCGGTGAGTCGCGGAGGGGCGGGTGGACGGTCGTGACGTCTTCGCCAGGCCCGCACCTCCGTGCGGAGCCGCGACACCTCCTCGGGGCGCCCCGCCGACAGGTCGGTCCGCTCGCCGGGATCGGTCGCGAGGTCGAAGAGCTCTGAGCGCACCTCGCCCGCTCGATGGCGCTCGATGTACTTCCAGCGCCCGGCTCGGACAGCGTAGCTGTTGCCCTGCCGCTTCGGCTGCAGCTCGCTCTGGAGGAAGACGCGGCGGCTCATGTCGCCGCGCCCGGTCTCCAGCGCGCTGACCACGCTGACGCCCTCGAACTCGGGCGGCGGCGGCATCACCCCCAGCAACTCGAACGCGGTCGGCGCGACATCGACCATCTCGACTGGCGCCAGGATCCGCTGCGGCGCGAGACGGCCGGGAAAACGCAGCACGAGCGGCACGCGGACCGCCTCCTCGTAGACCTCCTCGCCGTGCTCCAGCGTCGCGTGGGACAAGAGCCCTTCGCCGTGGTCCCCCACGACCACGACCAAGGTCGTCGGCGCCAGGCCCGCTGCGTCAATGGCGTCGATCAGCCGACCCATCTGGTCGTCCGTGAAGGCGATCTCTCCGTCGTACGCCGCGGCGTCCCGGGCGATCGGACTGGGCGAGCTCTCCACGGCCGCGAACGTCGTGCGGAACGGCTCGGGAGGATCGTAAGGCGTGTGCGGGTCGAAGTAATGCACCCAGAGGAGGAACGGACGGTCTGTTCGGCGTCGGGCGAGCCACTCGGTCGCTCGACGCGTCGCGGCGCCGCCGCGACGGTCGTACGGCTCCGCCAAAGGGCTCCCGTCCCACTTCGGTCGCGGGATGGAGGCGTCCGCCTCGGTGAACTCCTGGTCGTAGCTCTCGAAGCCACGGCTGTATCCGAACTTGGCGTTCAACGGGTACGAGCTGACCACGGCCGCCGTCTGGTAGCCATGGCTCATCAGCTTTTCGGCGAGAAGGGCCCGGTCGGCGCCGAGGGCGTAGCCATTGGCGACCACGCCGTGACCAAGCGGCTGGCGTGACGTGAACAGCGTCGCGTGGGAAGGGCCGGTCGAGGGGATGGGTGCGTACGCGGCGTCGAAGCGCACGCCCTCGCGCGCGAGCCGTGTGAGCCGAGGCGTCGTGGGGCGTGCGTATCCATAGGCCGAACAGTGGTCGGCGCGGATCGTGTCGATCGTGATGAGCAGGAGGTTGGCCGGAGCGTCCGAGGCCGCGCGCTTCCCCGGGGCACATCCGAGCGCCGAAGCCAGCACGGTCAGGAGCGCCGTCACCCGAGCGCGCATCAGCGCGGCACGGGCCCGCGCGCGACCTGGAGCAGGCGGGCGGACTCGGTGTAGACGGCGTCCGCGCCGACGAGGCGCAGGCACTCCGGCGGCTCTTGGCCCGCACACTCGGCGGGAGGCTTGCGGATCAGGTTGCAGGGCGAGCACCAGAGGTCCGCCCTCACGACGACGTGTCGCGAACCGGAGCGGCCGTCACCGCCCGAGAAATAACGCATCGGATCCGATGGACCGAAGACGCTGACCGAGGGTGTGTCCAAGGCACAGGCCATGTGCATCGGCCCGGTGTCCGGGGACAGGAACAGGTCCAGGCCGGAGAGAAACGCCATCATCTCGCGGACGCCGAGGCGTCCCGACAGATCGAGGGCTTTCCGGGGCAAGAGCTTCGCCAGCGCCGCCGCGAGCGGCCGATCTCCCTCCGAGCCCGTGATCAGGATCGTGGCGCCGTGCTCCTGTTGGAGGCGCGTCGCGACTTCGGCCCAGCGCTCGACCGGCCATTGCTTCACGCGCCGGCCACCGCTCGGATGCAGCCCGACCAGGGGCCGCTTCTCTTCGAGGTGCAGGTTCGCGTACAGGTGTTGCGCGAAGGAGCGGTCGTCGGCCGAGAGCGGGTCGAAGCGCGGCGGAGCCTTGGCAGAGCCGACAGCCAGGGCCACCGCGCGCCGATTCTGCTCCACCCACGACACCGTCTCGTCGAGGGGGACGACATGGCTGAGCAGATAGGCGCCGCCGGTGTTCGCGTAGCCGACGCGGGCGCGCGCGCCGCTGAGCCACAGTAGCAGGGATGCGCGCACGTCTCCCTGCAGATCGATGGCGAGATCCAGCGGCGTCGCGCGCAGGGCGCGAGCCGCGGAGACGAGCTCGCCTAGCGCCTGCGCTCCCTCGCTCGGCCGCCCCACCCACGGTGCGCTCCAAACCAGCACCTCGTCCACCGGCGCGCTGCGGGCGATCTCGGCGCTCCACTTCCCTGTAGCGAGTCGGATGCGCGCGTGGGGAAGCACCGCGCGCAGGTCGTGGAGCGCCGGCAGCGACATGAGCACGTCGCCGATGCGATCGAGGCGCAGCACGAGCACCTCTCGCACGCCCTCGGGGTCGAGCGGACGCTTGGCGTGAGCGCGCCAACCCAGGAGGAGCCGACCGGGCAGATCGGCCAGTCCGAGTAGCACGCGCTCCTTCGCGTCGTAGACGCGGCTCCCGTGCCCGACGATCGGCGTCCAGCGCCGCCTAGCCGGCATGGGCGATCGCCTGCCGATAGCAGTCCTCGAGCGAGCGTGCCGCGGCGTCCCAGGACAGTGTCTCCGCGACCGTGGAGCGCGCCGCGCGCCCGAGCCGCTCGCGCAGAGCCGCGTCGTCCCGCAGCCGCACGAGCGCCGCTCGAAGCGCCCCAACCTCCCGAGCCGGCGTCAGCAGCCCGTCCTTGCCGTCCGTCACCACGTCGGGGATGCCCGCGACGCTGCTCGCCACGACCGCGCGCCCAGCCGCCATCGCCTCGAGCAACGCGTTGGGAAGGCCGTCCACGTTGCCGGCGCGGTCGACCACCGACGGCACGACCGCGACGTCCGCCGCCCGAAGCGCTGCGGCCATCGCCTCGCGCTCGAGCGCGCCTGTGAAGACGACGGGCGAACGCAGCTCGCGGGCCAGCGCTTCGAGCTCGCCCCGCAGGTCGCCGTGTCCGGCGATCGCGACGCGCACGCCGGCCACCGGCGCGACGGCCTCGATCAGGTGACGGAAGCCCTTCTTCTCCACGAGCCGTCCGAAGGCGAGTACGAGCAGCTCGTCGGGCTGAGCGCCGAGGCGCTCGCGCATGCTCGACGCGTCCGCCTGCGATACGAACGCGGCGACGTCGACGCCGTAGGGGAGCGTGCGCGTTCGTCCGGCCGGCGCGCCAAGGCGCAGAGCGCGCTCGTGGAGGTCGCGGCTGCAGGCCGTGATCGCGCCCGCGCCCGCGAAGGCGGCGCGCGCGAGCCAGCCCGCCGGGGCGAGCTGCTCTGCGACGAACACGTCGCTGCCATGGAGGCTCACGACTGCGGGGATCGCATGGCTGCGCGCGATGTCCGTGACCAGCGCCGCGCTGGGGACGACCCAGTGGGCGTGGAGCACGTCGTAACGCTCCGCCGCGAGACGCTCCGCCACGAGCCGACGCAGAGCCAGCGCGACCAGCGGCAGCAGCAAGTACATGGGCTTCCGCACGCGCACGTCGGCAGCCATGCTCTGCGCATAGCCCCACAGCGACAACCGGTCGGGGGCGTAACGGTACGGAAAGAAGCGCAACGGCTCGTCCGCGCTCCTGCGTAGCTCGGGATGGTGCGGCAGCACCACGTCGATGGCATGGCCGCGCGCCGCAATGCTCCTTGCGATCGATTCGATGAAGGGAGCGGTGACGTCGCCCGGAAACTTGGGATACGACGACGTCAGCATCAGAACCTTCATCGTGCAAGGCGCGGGGCCGCGTGGGCGGCGGGACGTCCCTCGAGGCGGATGCGGTCCAACATCACCCCGAGATCGCGGGTGTCCGACGAGTCGGAGAGCAGGTTCGCCGGGCGCCAGGCGGCCACGTCCAGACGCAGCACCGGCGGGCCCGGCGGCAGCGGGTCGGGAAGGCGCAGCCGAGCGTCCGCGAAGCCGGGCTCCGCCGCGAACCCGCCGAGCGAGGTGCCGGAGAGCGAAACGCTCACGGCCGCCGGCTTCGCCGTCTGGGGCCGCTGGCCGGCGGAGGCCCGGACGACCAGCATGTCGCCGGCTCGCGCCCCGGGCAGGAAGACGGAGGCGCACGTGCCCGTCCAGCGGTAGGTGAGATCGCCGCCGCCTTCCTTGTCGAAGAAGCCGGAGACCTGGAAGTCGTCGCTGCCGCCCAGGTCCACCTCGCGGAGCGGCGGCACCTGCAGCTCCTCGGGAGGCACCACGCGCGAGATCGTGAAGTGGAGCGCGCGGAACTCCGGCCCGTCGGGCACGCGGCCGTAGGCGCGCTGCCACTCGAAGCTGCCGAAGGAACGGTCCTCGACCCGCTCCAGGAAGGTCCCGCACAGGTCGGTGCGATAGGTGTGGACGAAGTAGATGTTGCGGTAGCGGCCGCGCCAGCTCGAGATCAGGTGGCGCAACCGCTCGGGGTCGGGGTTGAAGCGCGCCAGCTCGAGGATGTTGACGCCGTGGAGCGCCCACAGCGGTAGCGAGAGCAGGTGGATGCTCTGAACCTGTTCGAAGATCACCACGTCCTCGCGTTGGAACCGGCGAGCGACGTCGTCGACGAAGCGCACCGCGTTCCGCCAGTCGGTGAAGCGCGCGATCGGCCATGTGCCGGCCACCTGGAGCGCGACGAGCCCTGCAGCGAGCACCCCCGCGAGCGCGCGCCGCAGGCCGCCACGTGCCGCGAGGCGCACGAGAAGGAACGCCGCGAGGGCGAACAGCCACGGCACCACGACGGGCATGTAGCGGCGCAACGCGAAGTAGTAGTCGTTGTAGACGCGGATCTTGTAGAGGTAGAAGCCCGCGTAGGTCAGGAAGGAGGCCAGGCCGAAGAGAAGCCGCGACGTGAAGTCCCGGATCGCGAGCAGCAGGCCGAGGAGCCCCAGCAGGAGCGCGAGCGGCGAGACGAACCAGCCCAGGCGCACCAGAGCCTGGGCGTCGTGGGCGGCGAGCCGGGGGAAGCCCAGCGATTCCAGGAGGCCGGGATCCGACCAGCGGAGTGTCGCATCGTTCCCGTCGCCCCCCGCCCAGGCCGAGAGCAGCGGACGGAGGAAGTAGGCGTAGAGGCCGAGCACGAGCAGGCCCGCCATCAGCCCGAGGCGCAGCCGCTCGCCGTGGGCCTCGAGCCAGACGACGAAGGCGTCGCCGTAGCGCCCCGCCGCCCACGCGATGAGCGCAAGCAGCGCGGCCCCGAGCAGCCACAGCCACGCGGGTTGATTCCAGTAGGGCCGCGTCGCGATGCTGACGAGGTACTTGCGCGCGAAGAGGAGCCCATGGAGCGCGGCATGCGCGGCCACGAGCG
>Ga0075428_100003432_pt1 | contig 17345 bp, 14 predicted proteins | sample RhiMetdeltSRZDD2_FD_75291 | JGI IMG/M metagenome (GOLD analysis project Ga0075428, IMG submission 75291) | Populus rhizosphere microbial communities from Tennessee, USA - Rhizosphere MetaG P. deltoides SRZDD2 | ecosystem: Host-associated > Plants > Roots > Rhizosphere > Soil | place: USA... | reverse complement strand
AGTCCTGACGCGGGTGGCCGAAGTGGGACGCCTGGACGGCAAGACGTTGCAGCCTTTCCTGGACGCCATGAGCGGGATCGATTCGGACTTCGAGTTCAGGCGCTGTGCGGATCACGCCACCGAACAGGGCGAGTTGGATGGCTCCAGCCTGGTGCAGTTGGTGCAGCTGGCGGAAACGCATCTCGACTCCGACTTCGAGCTCGCGGCCTTTCTCACCACTGTCGCGGGGAACCACGAAATCGAAGGGACGCTGCGCCAGGCGTACCTGCACGCCTGCCGGGCCATCGACTCAGAGCACGAGCAACAGCGAGCTCTCGCGGCCATCGGCGCTCCCTGAGGCCGCATCGGTGCACCGCGAGGTCGTAGCGGTTTTGGGCCTATAATCCTCCGCAGGTGTGTCCCCGGAGGTGGCCCATGGCGCGCGGTCCAGAAACGCGTGGTCCCGTTCCCGCCGAGCAGCCGCTCGCCGAGGTGCTGTCCGACTACGACGCTGCCGCGCCGCTCGAGAAAGCCTGGACGATACCGGCCTCGTGGTACGTGGACCCGCGCGTCTACGCCCTCGAATCCCGCGGCGTCTTCGGCGGCTGGCAGATGGTCGGCCGACTCGACCAGGTGTCCGAGCCCGGTCAGTACTTCACCGCCGAGATCGCCGGCGAGCCGCTGCTCGTCGTCCGCGGCAGGGACAACAGCCTGCGCGGGTTCTTCAACGTCTGCCGCCATCACGCCGCCGTGGTCATGACGGAACCCCAGGGGCATGCCGCGTCGCTGCGCTGCCCCTACCACGGTTGGACCTATTCCCTCGAGGGCGAGCTCAAAGGCACGCCGGATTTCGACGGCGTCTGCGACTTCGAGCGCAGCCGGAACGGCCTCGTCCCGGTGCGCCTCGAGACCTGGGAGTCTTTTGTCTTCGTGCACCTGAACGACGGAGCGCCGCCGCTCGTGGAGTTCCTCGGCGACCTCGTCCAACGCATCCACCCCCTGGAGATTGGCAAGATGCGCTTCGTCGAGCGACGCATCTATTCCTTCGACTCGAACTGGAAGGTGTTCGTCGACAATTACCTGGACGGGGGCTACCACATCCCTTCGCTGCATCAGGGGCTCCACAGCGTGCTGCAGTACGGTGAGTACAAGATCGAAAACGGCGCGCGCTACTGCTTGCAGTCGAGCCCGGTGCGCGACTCGGGGCGGGACGCCCAGACGGCCGCAGTGCGGAAGGGCAAGGAAGCTTACTACTACTGGCTGTATCCCAACTTCATGCTCAACTGGTACGAGGGCATGATGGACACGAACCTGGTGCTGCCCTTGGGCGTCGATCGGACGCTCGTGGTCTTCGACTTCTTCTTCGTCGAGGTGGAAGGGGAGGCGGCGGCGCGCAACCGCGCCAGCATCGTGGTGGGCGAGCGTATCCAGGCCGAGGACACCGGCATCTGCGCTTCCGTACAGAAGGGGCTCGGCTCGCGGGCCTACAAGGCCGGCCGCCTTTCGGTGCGGCGCGAAGCGGGAGAGCACCTCTTCCATCGCCTGCTGGCGGCGGATCTGCGGGCGGCGCTCGCCGGCGGCGCCGCCGCTCGGTGAGGACTGTCTCTCACGAGTCACCCCATCGGCTGCAACCCTGATCAGTTCTTCCCCGCAGGCTCGAAGGGCGGGGCGTCGGGATCGTAGGGCCTGCTGGGATCGACGCGCTTGCCATCCACCTTCCAGATCCCCGGGCGGACGGCGTCGACGAAGAAGAGACGCCAGCCCTCCGCCGTGAGCACCCACCACTCCCGCTGGATCGCCTCGGTGTCTACCGTCCGCAGCTGGCCTGCTTTGAGTTGTGCCCTCCGCCAGTGCTGATGGATCGTGGCGATCGCTGTGTCGTTCTGCACCGTGATCTCCTGGATGTCGAAGGTGAGTTGCAGGGTGCGCTCCACCTGCTCGAAGCTGGCGCGGATGTAAGCAGCCGCTTCCTCGGGGGACGAACGCTGTCCGCTGGGAGGCTGGAACGAGAAGTCCGGCGTCCGCAACGCCAGGATCACTTCGGGATCTTCGTCGTGATAGGCGGCGACGGATTTCGCGTACTGCTCTTCCAGCGCCGCGCGCACGGGCTTGGACTGGTCACGGCTGGCGCTGGGTTCGCCTTTCGTCTTCACCTGGACCGGCGTGTCGGTGTTCGGCGGGGCGGCGGCGAGAAGACTCGATGGAGCGCAACAGGTGAGCAGGAGCGCGAGAAACCAGAGGCAGCGGCGCACCGTCCGTCCTCCTCGCGCGGGATCGCGGCTCAGACGCGCATCGAGGCGATGGCGCGAGCCAGCGCCGCCATGCGGCCCGCGAAGGTGACCAGCTGGGCCACCTCGATCTCCTCGTTGGCCTGGTGGTAGGTGGCCTCGTGGCCCGGCGCCCATCCGACCGCCTGGATGCCGGCATGCACCAGCGGCTTGGCGAAGGTGCCGCCGCCGGAACCCATGGGGCGGGCGTCGGGAGCTACTTGCTGGATGAGCTTGACGATGGGGGCATCCGCCGGCACCTCGCAGGGCAGCGCGTGCTGCACCTTCTCAACGATGAAGCGGCAGCCGGGCATGTTCACCCTGGCGGCCAGTGCTTCCAGGTCGGCCATGATGCGCTCCGCCGTCATCGACGGCAGGTAACGGATGTCGAGGGTGACTTCGCAATCGGCGGCGACGCTGTTCGGCGCCGAGCCACCCCGGACGAGACCGGTGTTGACCGTGGGCGGATCGAGGATCGGGTGCGGCTCGAAGCGGAAGCGGAAGTTTTCGAGCTCGCGTAGGAAGCGGGCGGCGCCATGGATGGCGTTCACGCCCTTGGAGGGATCCATGGCATGGGCCTGCTTGCCCTTGGCGCGCACCTTGACCACGAGCCGGCCCTTTTCGGCGATGTTGATCTCGCGCATCTCGCCCGCCACGTCGGGGACGATGGCGTCGGTGGCGTCGATGAGCCCCTGCTCCAGCAAGTACTCGATGCCATCGCCCACGCCGACTTCTTCGTCCCCCACGGCTCCGAAGACCACTTGGCCGGGAATGTCCTTTTCGTCCTCGTGGAGCAGCTTGAAGGCGGCGAAGGTGGAAGCCAGCGGGCCTTTGTTGTCGAGCACGCCGCGCCCGTAGAGTTTGCCTGCCTTCTCGAAAGGCTCGAACGGTTCGAACTTCCAAGCTTCCCGGTCGCCGGCCGGCACCGTGTCGGTGTGCAGGAGGAGGAAGAGCTTGCGATAGCCCGGTTCACCGCGCCCGACCCGTGCCAGGAGATTGTCCCGCCCCGGGGTGCGGGCGTGCGTCGACCAGGCAACCTTCCAGTCTTTCAAGTGTGCCGCGAGGACCTCGGTGACACGGCTTTCCATCCCCGGCGCCGGCATGTCATCCGGACCGCCCTGCGGGTAGTCCTGCAGCAAGTAGTCCACGGTACGGCGCCGGCAGATCTCGAGCGTGAGATCCACGATGAAATCCCGTAGCTTGGCGGCGCGTTGTTCGTACGCGCTGGTGTCGATGCTCATGCGGAGCATGCTAGGCAAGGGTGCCGCGGGTGTCAACCGTACCGGCGGGATGCTAGAGTCCCCGTTCCAGGATGGAGTCCGGCTGCAAAAAGCGTGGGGGGATCGTGGCAGAAGTCTCGCGCGCCGTTCTCGTCACCGGCTGCTCCACCGGCATCGGCGCCGCCACCGCCCGCTTGCTCGCGACCCAGGGCTACGCGGTGTACGCGACGGCGCGCCGCCCGGAAACACTGGGCTCCCTGGCGCAGGCCGGCTGCACGACGCTCGTTCTCGACATCGCCAGCGAGGCTTCGATGCAGGAAGCAGTGCGCGCCGTCGAAGCGCGCGCCGGTGTCGTGGGCATCCTGATCAACAACGCCGGCTACAGCCAGTCGGGAGCGATGGAAGAGCTCACACCGGAGCAGGTGCGGCGGCAGTTCGAGACCAATGTCTTCGGCACCCTTCGCCTCACCCAGCTCGTCCTGCCCGGCATGCGCCGGCAGCGCTGGGGGCGCATCGTCAACGTCGGTTCCATGGGAGGCCGGCTGACCTTTCCGGGAGGCGGCATCTACCACGCCACGAAGTATGCCCTGGAAGCGATGAGCGACGCCCTGCGCTTCGAGGTGCGGGCTTTCGGCATCGATGTCGTTCTCGTCCAGCCGGGTCTCGTGCGCACCAGCTTCAGCGACACCGCTGTCGGCGGCATGCCGGCTGCCGGGAGCGCGAGCCCCTACGCGACGCTCAACGAGTCGGTGGCACGTCTGACGCGGGAAGCCTACGTGAAGGGACTGCTCAGTAAGCTGGCGGGTGAGCCGCAGGACGTGGCGCGCGTCATCGCCCGGGCGCTGGCGGCACGCCGGCCGCGGGCGCGCTACCGGGCCATGCCCATGACGCGCACCCTGATGACGCTCCGGACCGTGGCGCCGGACCGGGTGTGGGATGCCTTCCTCCGAGCCTTCTATTCCGAGCCGCGTCCGAACTAGAAGAACCCCGTTGGATCCCGGTAGGGCTCCGTTCGCCCCTGCGTGGCACGTCGGATGCAGTTGGCAGTCCGATCCGAGTCTTCTTGGACCGCGCGCCAGGGGGCATTTGCCATCGGCGCGGATCCTGAGGCCGTTTGCACCGCCAGTACACCTCGGCCGAAGCCGGTGGTTCGTGCAGGCAGCCGCGGAGGAGCATGCGAACTGCAAGGGAACACTCTGCGTCTGGAGCACGCCCGCGCTGGGGTCTCGTCTTCACCTGGGTGGTTCTGCTCTCGGCCCTGGCGCTCGCGGCCTGGAGCCTGGTGATCGGCATCGTCACCCCCGATCCAGCCGGGGCTGCGAGCGAAGCGGGAAAGAAAGTCTCGGCCACGGGAACGGCGCCGGACGACTCGGAAAGCGCCCGGCTGAACGAGATCAATCGCGCTCTCGCGCTGATCGAATATGTCATCGGGGACTACCCGACTGCGGTGAGCGGCGAGGGCGAGATCCTGGACAGCGCGGAGTACGAGGAACAGCGCGCCGTCATCTCCGAGGTGCGGGACATCCTGGCGCCCGATCCGCGGCAGGCCGTTTCCATGCTGCGAGGTTCGAGCACGGTGCGCGAACCGGTGGATCTCATGCTGCTGCGCAACATGGCCAGCGTCCAGCGTCTGGTCTCCCGCAACGCGCCGTCGACGGAAGTGCAGGAGGCGCTGCGCACCCTGTGGCGCGACGTGGTGGAGGTCTACGACCTGCGTCTCTCGCCGGAGGAGCCGCCGAGCGTGTCGCGGGGCGGGGAGTTCTACACCGAGAGCTGCGCGGTCTGTCACGCTGGCGACGGGCGCGGGCGGACCGACTTGGCCCTGCATCTCGACCCGCCGCCAGCGGACCTGCTGGAGGCGCGCTTCGACGAGACGCTGACACCGGCCCGGGTCTTCAACGCGATCACCTTCGGCATCCCGGGAACTGCCATGCCTTCGTACGAAGTCCTCGACGAGAGCGAACGCTGGGACCTGGCTTTTTTCGTCCTCGCCTTACGGCAGGGCGAGGCGCGTGAGCTGGGGAACTGTGTCGCCGTCGGCGGCGATGGCAGCGGCGAAGACATGTGGCCTTCCATCGACGAACTCGCTGGCCTGAGCGACGCTGCACTCGCTTACTGGCTGCAAGAAGCCGGCGTCACCGACGAGTGCGTGGATCTGTACCGCGCCAAGCTCCGCTGGCAGATCGAGCCCTGAGGTTTCGAAGAGCCTTCCTCCCCCGCGCCTGCTCTCCGGCTCGAGGCCGCTTCGCTTGCTGCCTCCCAGCGACCGTCTGCTCCCTGCACTCAACCCGTTGAAATAAAAAGCCTTAAATGCCTAATCGGGGCACAGAGCGCATTTTCGAGCGGCGTCGGGCCACGGCGAAAACCCTCTGGAAATCCGTAAGGTCCCGTATCACAAGAAGATGCTTCCTCCAGACAGGTCTCTGAGATATACTCCCTGGCGAGCTAGCACATCGTCGGGCCCGCCGACGGGACCACTGCCCCGGTCGGCGTGGGGATCTGCATTCTTCATCGGCACCAGCTCCCGGAGGAATGAACTCATGTCCCGTAAAGCTAAAGTCATCGTACACAGCTTGTGCATCGCAGCCACGATGGCACTGTTCGGCACCGCCTGGTCGGTCACGGGCGACGCCTCTTTGTTCGTCGCCGGAGTGACGAACACGCCCACGCACTTCAACGTTCAGATCGGCGTGCCCGTCGTCGTGGAGATCCACGGCGTTCCCACCCAGGAAGTGGGCAACCCGCTCCCTGCCACCATCGACGTCTGGGTCAAGAGCAGCCTCTTCGGCAACACCCAGCTCGTGGCGACCCGGATCGATGCTACGAGCAACTACAGCTTCACCTACACGCCGCCATCGATTGCGAATGGCGACGGATTCAATGCTTGCGGTACGACGACCGTGGCCTACAAGACCGTCGGCCGGATCGCCAACAACGACTACTGCGACGACGGGCTCAGGAACGGCACCTTCGATGCCGGTTCGGGACTGCGCTTCGTCGACGGCAGTGGCAATCCTCTCACCTGCGAAACCGTGGGCGTGGCACCGAGTCCCTGGGGTAAGGTCAAGTCGCTCTACCGCGACTGAGCTGGTGCGACGGGACTCTTCCGGAAGAATTGCCGATGAAAACGAGGCCGCTCGGAACGATCCGGGCGGCCTCGAAGTTTGTGCGCCTTTGCGACGTATGGATGGCTCTCTGGTTACCAGCGCGGCGACCGGGCGAAGCCGACCTCGCCGGTGTCGCGTTCCCACAGCCTGGCCGTGTCCGGGAAGATTCCGAGTTCCCGGAGGCTGCGGGCGTACTCGTAGCGGAGCACGATCGCGTCCGTGGCGGTGCGTTCCGGGTCGAACCACACCATCCGCACCGGATCGCGCCTGCGGTCGCCCCAACCGGTGCCGGCGAAACCTTCCGACTCCTCCGTCAGACGCTCCGGCTCTGACTGTTGTGACGAGGGGGCGCTGGGCTTTGACTTTGCCGCGCCCACCTGGTCGCGGGCCCGTGCGTCGGCGCCAGCCGAGGCTTCGTCACGGGCGCTCTCGTCCGACGACTTTTGGCGGCGAGAGATCTCATCGCTACGGTTGTACAGACGCACGCGGTCCACTTCGGCGAACGCCAGCACACGGACCCAGCCCATGTCGCCGTTCGTCTGTCCGGTGCGACTCGCGTACGAGCGCTCCTCGTCCACGAAGAGGAAGCGCTGCACGTGCTCGAGCGAGGTGCGCCAGCCGCGGATCGTCGTCGTCTCCCAGGGATCGAGAACATACATCGGCTCTTCCGGGGAGAGCGACGAGTGCTCGCCGTTCACCACGTTGAGACCATCCACCGTGATCAGGACGCCGATGCGGCGCGGGCTCAAGTTGCGCAGCTGGAGCGCATAGCTCCGGCCGCGGACGGCCTCGAAGTAGTAGCGTTCGTCGGCAGCCGTACGATAGAGGGGCGCGCGCTTGCCATCCATGCGCACCTCGACGCTCACGAGAGCGCCGCGGGCACTGCGATCTCGGCTCCAGCCAGAAATGTTCCGTTGCGCGTCGGCCTTGCCGGCGGCAGTGAGCGCTAGGAGAGCAGCGAAAACCATGACCCCCAGGTGCCGGGGGAACGAGTGCCGCGGCGAGGTTTCCGGCCGCGGGCGAAGTACGAGCGACATGACCATCCTCCAGACCTGGGGACCGGGCGGGGTCCCGCGTTCGAGAGAGATACCGGTCCGCACCGCTCCTATTCCCGGGGCCTGGGCAGCGCGGCGACCGCGGGTGGGCTGCATGGAAAAGTGGGAATCTCGGGGAAGCACGAGAAGCCGGAAGACCTTTATACTGACCGCCTCGGGAGGATGCCGTGGCGGTGGCGACGCTCATCTTTCTCCTCACCTATCTCCTCATCGGTCTCCAGCGCCTGCCGCGCTTGCACCTCGGGCGCCCGGCGGGAGCCATGCTGGGCGCCGTGGCCATGGTTCTCTGCGGCGTCCTCGACTTCGAGACGGCGAAGCGCGCCATCGACCTCGACACCCTCTTGTTCCTCCTGGGGATGATGATCGTCCTCGCCTACCTCGAACTCTCCGGCTTCTTCGAGATCCTGGAGCGCCGCATCATGGGCTACGCGCGCAGCCCGCGCTGGCTCCTGCTCCTCGTCATGGGTTCCTCGTCGCTGCTCTCGGCGCTCTTCATGAACGACACGATTTGTCTGCTCTTCACGCCCGTCGTGGTGCGTGTGACCAAGCGCCTGGAGCTGCCAACCGTGCCGTACCTCATCGGTCTCGCCGCGGCCGCGAACATCGGCAGTGCATGCACCATCGTCGGCAACCCGCAGAACGCCCTCATCGCCGTTCGCTCCGGCCTGGGTTTCCTGCCCTTCGCGGCGCGCCTGTGGCCGGTGTCTCTCTTCGGGAGCGCTGTCGCGGCGGGCCTCCTCTGCTGGATGTACCGCCGCCAGATCACCGGAGCGCCCCTCGTCGTCCCGCCCCCGCGCGAGCCGCAGTCGCCGCAACGCTGGATGCTCGTCTCCAGCTTGCTCGCGGGCCTGGGGATGACGGTGGCGCTCGCCTGCGGGGTGCCGCCGGCAGCGGCGGCGATGAGCGCAGCGGCAGCCGTCGTGATCGCCGGGGCGACGCGACCGCGGACGGCGCTGCAGAAGGTGGATTGGAGTCTGCTCCTCCTCTTCGGCGGTCTCTTCATCGTCATGCGTGGCGTGGAGCAAGCAGGTCTGGCGGACGAGGCGGTGGCGCGCGTGGCCGGGAACCTGGAAGGCGGCGACGGCCGCTCCTTGGCGCGCCTCGGCGTTGCGGTGACGCTTCTCTCACAAGCGGTGAGCAATGTGCCGGCGGTGATGTTCTTCGTACCGACACTGGAGGCCATGGATGGACCTGGAGGTCCACTGGGCGCATTGGCACGCGCGCTCGGAGTGGGCGGCGGGGGCGCCGGCGATCTCTGGCTCGGGCTCGCGGCGTTCTCCACCCTCGCAGGGAACCTGACGATCATCGGCTCCGTCGCCAACGTCATCGTTTTCGAGACAGCACGCCGCGACGGCGTCGAGGTGGGCTTCCGTGAATACTTCCGCGTCGGGCTCCCGGTCACCCTGGCGACGCTCGTCCTCGCCTGGCTGGTCCTCCTGCGCGGCTGAGCCGCTGCGCCTGCGGTTCGGTCGCCTCACGGCTTCCACCTGCGCAGGTGGAGTCCTCACGGGAGTCGTGCGATACGGCTCGGATCGTAGCGTACAGTGCGATCAAGGAAGGGGCGCGGTGCCGATCAGCTCGTAGCGTGTGTCGCCGATACCCGTGTTGGGCGGATCGCCCACGCCGACGATACTGCGCTCGTAACCTCCCACAGGGCCGATCGTGGGCGCGTACAGGATCAAACCGTAATCGAAGATCCGCGTGAAGCCGACATCGGTCCCCATCGAGTCCACGACCGTACCGATCCCGTAATCCACCAGATAGAGCACCTCGAGGGCCTTCTCGAAAACGCCGGCTGGCCCCTGCACCGTCCGCGGCGCCCGGAGACGGGCATGCAGGAAGACGTCGTCCGCCAGCACGGGCACGAGCTGATGGGTGAACTCGTGTCCGGGGGTCAGGTTTCGCTCCAGGAACTTCCAGGCGAGGAGCAGATCGAGGACACCGTAATTCCCAATGTGCTCGCTGGTCTTCTCGAAGGCGCCCCCGTGCAGGAGGAGGGGTAGCCAGACCTCATCCAAACGAGGCGGCGTGTTCGTCCCGGAAGCCTGCCGCGCCGCCAGCTCTGGATGCACCGCCGCCAAGCGCGGGCGTAGATCGGGACGGGCTCGGGCGAGACGCTGCAGGAATGTCGTCTGCGAGTTGGCCACTTCGGTCCACGAGCCAGCGTTCGCGCCCGAGGTCGCTACCGGTTGGGGCGACGGCTGAGAGAGGTAGAGTTCCTCGCGAAGATTCTGCCCGCGGGCGCCTGAAGGGGTCACGAGCGAGTCGTCGAACACTAGCCGGAAGATGCCGCTGTCGATGACGGTGTTGGCGCCAATGGGATGGGAGAGGACGAGCACTTCCACGTCATCCAGGGTCACCGGCGGCACCTGGGAGACGGAATCGTAGACGGTGAATGTGGGAATGTCCCAGAGCCGTGGCTGGAGAGAATAGGTCCAAGAGCGGCCATCGTCGTTGGGCCACAGGTTCTCCAGGGTGGGATCAGGAGGTGGCGTCGTCCCCACCGGCGTGTCCTCCTCGCAGGCCCAGACGAAGCCGAGGCAAGCGAGGACGAGAAGAAGACGTTCCGAGCGCGCGGGGAGCATCCTGCACCTCCGGACCTTCAACGGCTGCTCTCGAAGTGGGCGAAATCGATCAAGAAGGTGGCGCCCAGGAGGATCGCCTTCGTCGTCGCATCGAAGCCGGCAGGGAAGGAGATCCCGAAAGTGTCGGCCTCGGTGAACCCCTCACGCAGGATGCCGCCCCAGCGCTTGCCGATCCTGCCGAGGGTGCGTCCGTCCTGGCGTACTTCGAAAGTCCACGGGTGCAGGAGCGGGCCGTAGAGCTGGCAGATCTCGCGGCCTGTGGCGTCGAACACGGAGTAGATCCGCCGCAAAAAAGAGAAGCGGCGCTGTACCCGGCCGAGCGCGCGGCCGGTGACGTCGGCCACTTGGATCTCGGTGAAATAGAACCGGAACGGCCGGTAGAGCTGCAGCATGGTCCTGTCGTCCGGAGTGGAAAGCGCCATACGGAACGGGCGCCAGGAGCGGAGGAGTAAGCGCGTGAGGAAGGAGCCGCCCACCTCCTGGGCGCGGAGCATCTCCTGGCCATCGGCCCCGAAGACGCGGTACTTGTTGCGGCGCTCGAGTTCGGTGAGGATCTCGCCCCATTCCTTCTTCTGCACCACCACCAGTTCTTTCGCCTGTTGCAGGAGTTGCATGGCCTCTTTCACCCCCGGTTGCGCCACCCTGAGTCGGCCCCGAGCGGCCGCACACGCCCTGGCGAAAGCGCCCCCGCTTCCGCTCCGGTAGGATAGTGAGGCTGGAGGGCGAGGGCAACGGAGGGGAATGTGCGCACCGTCGAGACCCGCACGGGGGCCACGCTCCCGGTGCTCGGCCAGGGGACCTGGGAGATGGGGGCGCGCCGGCGGGAGCGTCAGCGTGATATCGCGGCGCTGCAGCTCGGCTTCGATCTCGGTCTCACGCTCGTCGACACGGCAGAGATGTACGCTGATGGGGGTGCCGAGGAGGTGGTGGCGGAAGCGAGCCGCGGTCGGCGCGATCGCCTCTTCCTCGTGACCAAGGTGCTCCCGAGCAACGCCTCTCGACGCGGCACGATGGCAGCTGCAGAGGCCAGCTTGCGCCGCTTGCAGACCGACTGGATCGATCTCTACTTGCTGCACTGGGAGGGCTCGCATCCGCTGGAGGACACCCTGGAGGCATTCGCGCTCCTGCAACGCCAGGGCAAGATCCGCCATTACGGCGTCAGCAACTTCGACATGGACTGGATGCGAGCGGTCGAGGCAGTGCCCGAAGGCGCTGGCGTGGCCGTCAATCAGGTGTTCTACAACCTCCATCGCCGTGGCATCGAGCGCAACCTGCTGCCCTGGTGCGTCGAGCGCGGCATCGCCATCATGGCTTACACGCCCCTCGATCAGGGGCGGCTGGTGCGGAAGCGCGCTCTCGTGCAGGTGGCGCAACGCCACGGCGTCAGTCCGGCGCAGATCGCCATCGCCTGGACGCTCCGTCTCCCCGGCGTGGTCACCATCGTCAAGTCCGCAACAACCGAGTACGTGCGCGAAAATGCTGCGGCGGCGGACATGGTCCTCGGCGCCGAGGACCTGCGCGAGCTCGACGACGCCTTCCCCTGCCCCGATCACGACGTGCCACTCGAAACGGTCTAGGACGTCGCCTGCAGCCGTCGGAGGCGCTCCACCACCGGCGGGTGGGAGAAATAGAAGGTCGCGTAGAGCGGGTGTGGGTGCAGGTTCTGCAAGTTCTCCCGCGCCAGCTTGGCGAGGGCGGAGGCGAGGTCCTGCGGCTGCCTCGTGAGAGCGACGGCGAAACGATCGGCCTGCCATTCGTGGCGGCGGGAGAGGGCGCTCCCGAGCGGCGTCAGAGGGAAAGCGAGGAGCGAGCCGAGGACAGCGAGAAGCAGTGCACGGGAATAGAAGGAAGCCTGCTCCAAGCCCACGAGAGCAGGGATCCATTCCGCACCGAGACTGAGCCAAGCGGCGTAGAGAACCGCGAGCACCAGTGCCTCGGTCACGACGAGGCGCTGCAGCACGTGTCGCAGCTTCCAGTGGCCGGCCTCGTGCGCCAGTACCGCCAGGATCTCGGCGGGCTCCATCTGTTGCAATAAGGTGTCGAAGAGGACGATCCGCTTCACCCTCCCGAGGCCGGTGAAATAGGCGTTCGAGTGCGTGCTGCGCCTTGACGCATCCACCTGGAAGACGCGGCGCGCCACGAGCCCGGCGCGTCCGAGGAGCTCGCGGATGGCGTCCTCCAGCCCAGCGACTCGGAGCGGCTCGAACTTGAAGAAGAGCGGCTCGATGAGGACTGGCGAGAGGTAGAGGAGGAAAACACTCACCACGAGGAAGAAGGTCCACACCCAGAGCCACCACCAGGTGGGGCTCCAGCGCACGAGGACGAGGGCGCCACCGACCAGCAGGCCACCGATCGCGAGACCGAGGAGCAGGCTCTTCACCTGATCACTCAGCCACAGCCGGGTGCTCATCCGATTGAAGCCGAAGCGCTTCTCCACCTGGAAATGCTCGACCAGTTCGAAGGGGATCCGCAGCACGCTCGCTGCGAGGAAGAGGAGGAAGAAGAACAACATCCCGCCGCCCAGGAAGGAAGGTGCGTGCGCGGCCACCCAGCCGTCGAAGGCACCGAGGCCGCCTCCGAAGAGGAAGATTCCCAGCACGATGTTCTCCACCGCGAGCTCCACCGTACCGAGGCGGGACCGTTCGACGGTGTAGCGCGCGATGCGCTCGAGACGCTCGGGCTCCACGACGCCCTCGAGCTCGGGAGGCACGTGGCTGCCGTGACGGCGCAGGTGACGGAGGTTGAGCCAGCGCAGCAGGAGCGTCGACGCCAGCACCGCCAGGAAAGCGGCGAGGAGGAGCGTGGCAGGTTTCACGGGCGAGCGGACCGCGTGGCCCGATGCGTCTGCCAGACGACGCGAAAGAAATGTTTCACGTGGTGCCCCCGGCGGATGTGGCTCTTCTCGCCGGCGTAGATGGTGCGGATGGGGACCCAGTCGAGGACGAAGCCGCGGCGCACGCAGACCACGATCATCTCCACCTCGAATTCGAAGCCGGCTTCTTGGCTCTGCAGCAGCGCCTCCATGAGTCGGCCGCGCAGCAGCCGGTACCCCGATTGGTTGTCGGGAACGTGCTGGCCGATTGCCCAGGAGAAGACGTGCCGGCCCACGGAGTTGGCGAAGCGCCGCACCGGGGGCATGTGGCGGAAGTCGCGGCTGCCGATGATGAGATCGGCGCCACGCTCTCGATAGCGTTGCAGAAAAGCCGGGATCTCCGCCGGATCGTGCTGGCCGTCGGCGTCGAGGGTCAGCACCGCGTCGTAGCCGTGGTCGAGGGCATAGCGGAAGCCGTCGCGGAGTCCCATGCCTTTGCCGCCGTTCTGGGGCCGCCGGTAGAGCTGGGCACCGGCGGCTTCGGCGTGGGCGGCGGTGTCGTCGGTGGAGCCGTCGTCGACGACGAGCACGGGCAAGTGCCGGCGCGCGCCCTCGACGACGCCGCGGACGCGGGCGCCCTCGTTGTACGCCGGCACGAGGGCGAGGATCTTGTCAGGCGAGGCGCTCATGCTACCCTCAGGTCGGAGGCATCATGCCGCGTCATCCCCAGGTCGCGCCGGCTCTGGCGGGCATCGGCGGCTCAGTATACTCCGCCCTCGCGGCGCGCATGGCCACGCATCAGGGCGAAATCTATCCCTTGCATGTCGGCGACACCTGGCTCGAGCCGGCGACCGGCTGCCGCATGCAGGACCTGCGCGTGGAAGAACATCCCGGCATGCATCGCTACGCGGAGCCGCAGGGGATGCCGGCGCTCATCGACGCCATCGTCGAGCGCACCCGAAGGCGGAGCGGCGTGCCCACCGAGCGCGGCAACGTGCTCGTGACCGGCGGCGCCACCGGTGGACTCGGCGCGGTTCTCGGCGCTCTCCTCGACCCCGGCGACGAAGTGCTGATCCTGGCACCGTACTGGCCGCTCATCCAAGGGATGGTGCGCTGTCTGCATGGCACGCCGGTCGAGGTGCCCTTCCTCGGCGTCGCCGACACGCCGGCGTCGGCGGTGGAGACGGTGCGCCGGCGGCTCACGCCGCGGACCGTGGCTCTCTACGTCAGCACGCCGAACAATCCGACGGGCCGGGTCATCCCGGCTGCTTGGCTCGAAGCGCTGCTGCGTTGGGCGGCGAGCGAAGATCTCTGGATCCTCGCCGACGAGGTCTACGAGGACTATGTCTACGACGGCGAGCATGTGTACTGCCGGCAGCTCGCTCCAGAAAACACGCTCTCGGTGCATTCGTTCTCCAAGGCCTTCGGGATGGCGGGGAACCGCTGCGGTTACGTGGTCGGTCCGCGGGAGGTGGTGCGCGAGATGTGCAAGGTGAGCACCCACTCCTTCTACTCGACGCCGACGGCGTCGCAACTCGCCGCCTGCCGCGCCCTCGACGGCCGCGGCGACGACTGGATCGCCCGGGTCAAACCGCTCTACGAGGACATGGGACGGCGCGCTGCGGCGCGTCTCGGAGAACCGCCACCGCAGGGCAGCACCTTCCTCTTCCTCGACGTGAGCCGGCAGCTGGACGAGCGCGGCCTCCCAGGCTTCCTCGACGATTGCGCCGACCGCGGCCTCTTCGTCGCCCCCGGCCCCAGCTTCGGGCCCTATCCGCACCACGTGCGTCTCTGCTTCACCTCGGCGGCGCCGGAAGTCGTGGCCCGCGGCGTCGAAGTGCTCGCCGAACGGCTCGGGCGCTGAAGCGACCCCGCGAAACTCAGAGCGCGGCGCACAAAGGCGGCGCCGCCAGGAGTCGTTCAGACGTCGATCACCGCGCCGTCGCGCAAGACGAACTCCCGCGGCAGCGGCCAGAGATTGTAGTGCGAGGCCATGGCGAAGCCGTAGGCGCCGGCGTTCTCGATGGCGAGCAAGTGCCCTTCCTGCGGCGAGGGCAGGGGGCGGCTCATGGCGAAGACATCGGCGGATTCGCAGATGTTGCCCACGACGTCGACCGATTCGAGCGGCGCCCCGGGAGCGCTGAGATTGCGGATGGCGTGATAAGCCCCGTACAGCGCCGGCCGCACCAGGTGGTTCATTCCCGAATCGAGGCCCACGTAGATGTGCCCGGCCGTTTCCTTGCGACAGGTGACGCGCGCCACCAGCGTGCCGGCTTGCGCCACGAGGAATCGCCCGGGCTCGACCCAGAGCTCGAGCGTGCGTCCGAGCGCCGCCTCGAGCGATTGCAGCATCTCCCGCAGGCCGGCGCCGTAGCTCTCCAGGGCGAACTCGGGCTCGCCGCGCCGGTAGGGGACACCGAGACCGCCGCCCACGTTGAGAGAGCGCAGGTGCGGAAACGCCGTGGCCGCCGCCACCAGCCGCCGCGCCGCTTCCAGGTGTGGTGCCGCATCGAGACTGCCGGAGCCGATGTGCGCGTGCAGGCCGACGACGCGGATGTCGCGGGCCGCGAGGATCTCCCGCGCCTCCTGCAAATCCTCCGCCAGGATGCCGAACTTCGAATCCATGCCGCCGGTGACGACGTGGGCATGGTGGCCGGCGCCGATCCCGGGGTTGGTGCGAAGGAACACCTCCGTGCCGGCGCGGTGCGCAGCGAAGCGGCGAACATCGGAGAGCGACCCCAGGTTGACGCGCACGCCCTGGTCGTGTACGGCGAGCAAGGTCTCGACCGAGACATTGTTGGCGGTGAAGAGCACCTGGTCCGCAGGGATGCCGCACTGTAGCGCCCGTTCCACCTCCATGGGCGAGACGGCGTCGATGCCGACGCCCTGGTCGCGCATCAGGAAGAAGAGCGCCGGGTGGAAGTTGGCCTTGCACGCGTAGGCGAGGCGCGCTCGGGAGTGGTCGAGGGCGGTGCGGAGTCTCTGGATCTGCGCTTCGACACGATCGAGCTCGTAAACGTAGAAGGGAGTTCCGTGCTTCGCGGCGAGATCGGCCGCCACCCGGGCGAGACGGTGCGGCGATGGGGGTGACGCAGGTAAGGACGGCGCCGTCTCCAGGTCCGCGAAGGACTCGCCGAAGACGGCGCGCGGCAAGTTGCCCTGGAAGAATTCCTCGTGCAGCCGGCGGACGACGTCGTCCGCCTCGGCGTCGGCCACGACGAGGCTCACGTTGATCTCGGAGGCGCCCTGACTGATCATGCGCACTTCCGTGCTCCCCACGGCGCGGAAGAGACGCGCGGCGATCCCTCGCGCGCGGCGCATGCCGTCGCCCACCACGCAGATGATGGCCATCTCCGGCGCTACCTCGACGCGGGCGATGGCGCGCAGCTCGTCCACGATCGCCTGCAGCGATCGAGGGTCGTCCACCGTGAGCGAGACGCTGACCTCTGCCGTCGACACCAGATCCACCGGTGTCGAGTGCTTGGCGAAGACGGCGAAGATGCGCTCCAGGAAGCCGTGCGCCATGAGCATGCGCGTCGAATGCACCGTGACCACGGTGACGCCGTGCTTTACCGCCACCGACCTCACCACAGCGCGCTCGTCGTGGTACGCCGTGGTGTCGGGCAGGATGAGGGTTCCCGGTGTTCCTGGCGCGGTTTTCGGACGCCGGGAGTTCGCCACCAGCACGGGGATGGCGGCTTCTTGCGCCGGGTGGAGCGTGGCCGGGTGCAGCACCTTGGCGCCGAAGTAGGCGAGCTCCGCCGCCTCGTCGAAGGAGAGAACGCGGAGCCGCCGCGCTCCCGGCACGAGGCGCGGCGGCGCGGTCATGATCCCGTCGACGTCGGTCCAGATCTCGAGGCGCTCGGCCTGCAGCGCCGCGCCCAGGAGCGAGGCGCTGAAATCGGAACCGCCGCGACCGAGCAGCGTCGTCCGCCCGCCGGCGTCGCAGCCGATGAACCCTTGGGTCACGACGATGCCGCCGGCCTCGATCGAGTGCCGCAGATGGCGGTCGACGAGGCGCTGGAGCACTTCGCGGTCGGGCCTATCCTGAATTGGATTCTCCCCACGTGTCCGCATCACGCTCCGCACGTCGAACCAGGTCGCCCGGAGCCCCCACGCCTCCAGCGCCGCGGTGACGATGGCGGAGGCAAGGAGCTCACCGAGCGCCAGCCATTCCGCCTGCCCCTGGGCACTGCCGCGCCGCGGGCCGGCACGTAACGCCTCGAGCCACGGATCGAGACGATGGCAGGCTTCAGCGCCGGCCACCTCGCACATGAGGTCGAAGTGGCGGGTCGCAAGAGCTTCGTAGGCAGTGGGCCC
>Ga0075428_100003430_pt1 | contig 17347 bp, 8 predicted proteins | sample RhiMetdeltSRZDD2_FD_75291 | JGI IMG/M metagenome (GOLD analysis project Ga0075428, IMG submission 75291) | Populus rhizosphere microbial communities from Tennessee, USA - Rhizosphere MetaG P. deltoides SRZDD2 | ecosystem: Host-associated > Plants > Roots > Rhizosphere > Soil | place: USA... | reverse complement strand
CCTCAACGGCAGCGAACCCCTGTTTACCACCCAACAACTGCTCCGCGGATTCGTCCAAGCCACCGAACTCCCTTTTCGATTCCCGTACTCATAAGACATTGACTATGCAGGGGTCAGTAAGTGTGTCGGTAAGTAGCTTTCGATCGACGTCAGCGATGTCGCGATGATGATAGAGCGGGTTTTGTCGGGTACATCCGTTGTCTGTCAGATAGATCTCCAAAACATTACACTCCCACACCTGAAAGACGTTGAGTGCCATGTCGGGAAGCAATGGAACCACATGACCAATTTCTATTTCATAGCTCACCCGTCTGTCGTTCAGGCCGACTGGCCCTGCGAGCCTTTTTCTCGACCACTGGGCCGCCGGCCACCTGCCGGCGGGGTCAACAAGTACAGTCGGAGAATTCCGAGCGTACACGTAGGGGAACGCTATTTTCTCGCGTTGACTCTGACGACCAGCTAGGTGAGTGCTATGAAGAGGAACTGCATAATCAAGGTAACCGATCGGATCACGGGCAAGCCACCGAGCCAGGCGAGCGCCAAATATTCGCGCGCGCACAAAGACGTCTTGCATTCTCCCCTCGTTGTAATACCCCCGGTTCCCGACGTATTGCAGCGGATTCACCGTGCTGCCGATCTGCTCCGTCACTTCTCCAAAGGCCGAATAGGCGTAAGTGTCAGTGGCCAAGCCGGGAGCATTGGTTAAGGCCAGGGTGGAACCCAGGCCGTCACAGTGCAGAAAGCTACTTTCGCCCCCTCGCCGCTGGCTAATGACGTGGCCGAACTTTTCGGGCTCGGTCGTATACTCGGCAAGTGTGCTGCCCGAGTCGTCGTACTCCTCGTCGATGTTGTCTTCCAACTCGTCCCAGTCGTAGTTTACGGCGACCATGACTAGCTCTCCTTCCGAGTGCGGCGGAAGTTGGCATTGGAGGCCATTGTAACGCGCTGTTCGCTTGGAGGCACCTCCAACGTCTCCTGGTTCTCGTAGTTCCAGGTCCGCGTTGTCGTTCCTCGCAACGGATTGCCCGGTACCCTTGTAGTATCTGAGGCTATAACACTCCAAGCGGAACTGCGCAATTAATCAGGAACGCAGCGCCGGCAATCACGCTACAACATATTGACACAAGTCTAATACCGTCGTCCTTCGTACAAATGGCAATCCCCGCGAATACCGCCAGAGCCGTAAGCCAAGGCACCTGAAAGCGTTGACACACAACGATAAAAGCTAAAACATGAACGGGTGACGTAGCGTTATATGCCTGTAACATATTTAGCGCAATTAGGCCGCATACAATCGACAACGCCGTCGACCCAAAGATCAGTGCCGATAGACCGAATTGCGGTGGCTTCTGGTTCATCGTGTGCTACCAGGTAATTCCAGAGATTCCACACCGCGGAGGACATTGGGCACCGGCAGCGCCGCCACACCACGTGCCATCGAGCAACTCCCAATTATCGCAGCAGCACTTGAATACACCGCTTCCTTTGCCTAGCTCTTCGGATGATGCCACCTCCTTGCACCGCCACATCCGATGGTCCCAACCTGTCACAAAGCCTCCAACATGGTTTGTGGGATCAGTAGCAATATTACAATTAGTTAGTAAGCACTTTACAGCGTAATTACTATTACATACGGGAGGAAACTTAGCACAGGGATCGTCGTGCGGAACCTTAGTATAGTCAACAGCATTAGCTCCAAGATAGGTATTGAACGTCTTTGCAGTCGCAAGAATACACGCGCACACGGACATTGGTACTTCGCCGCCGTCATAAAGCGCAGTTCCGCCAAAAGGCGACGTAGCGAAATCCTGGATTAAACAGCCATGCTTCTTTGTGTAATGCCCACGCGAATGCAGATAATGACGATGCACCTTACCATCTTTGAAGTATTTAAGATAGAGACCACAATGATAAAACGACGAAAAGAGCAAACGTACGCACTCGAAGCTCCATTTACACTTTCCCGGAGCCGGGATCACTTCTGACTTGCCATCGCGCCCATACGCAGTAGATGAGACTAGGCCTAGTAACTCTCGTGAGGAGTAGGCGTACGCGCCGGTTGCGTCGTCTGGAACCGCCATTAAGGACAACCGCCGACCCAATGGAGGTGACAAGAGCTGCTTCCGTGCAACATAGTCGCCCGTGGTGTGATCGCAATAAGCACCCTTCTGCCCTAGATACCGGAAGGACGCGGGCATATTGCCTACATGCTCTAGCAATTCGCCAAAGGCCGCATAGGCGTAAGTGTCGGTGACCTGCTGACTCTCATCAGTCAAGGCGAGCGTTGAGCCCAGGGCGTCGAAGTGGTACTGGCTTGTGACCCCGCCTTGGCTCTGGCTGATCAGATTGCCGTAGAGTTCAGGTTCAGTCGTGTATTCGGCGATCGTGGCGCCCGAGTCGTCGTATTCCTCGTCGATGTTGTCTTCCAGCTCGTCCCAGTCGTAGTTGATGGCGACCATAACTAGCTCTCCTTCCGCGTGCGCCGGAAGTTGAAATTGTAGGCCATTGTAACCCGCGATCCGCCGGGAAGCACGTTCTCGCGGTTCCGGGTTCGAGTCATCGTTCCCGCCACGGCGTGGTCGAACCGCGGTACGGGGCCGCATCACAACTCAGCGTCGTTGCTGATCCTGGCGATACGCTTGCCAAAAGTTGGCTAGGAGCTCGCCAGGGCGGTGCGTCACCAATGTTACACACCCCAACATTCGCCGGCTACTCAATCGCAAACCACAAGTCTCGGCAATACCTTCCAACGTTCTTGCCCGACTGAGTATTGACGGCTTCCACATAGCTACCACCAGTCCCTGCGCCGAACACGACTACTGACTGTTTGCCCAGCCTTAACATCGCCCTATGTTCCCATGTTCCGGTAATGACTTCCAGATTGTCAATGCCGAGGCACCATATGTCGCTCTCCCATAACGCACCCTTTCGGTCCCGCGCAAATGCTACGAGCTTTGCCTTTGATCCCGCCATTGAGTAAAATAGCACATAGATATTCCTGTTGTCACTAACGGCGGTTAGCCTGTTATTGCGTATCCCGTCTGCAAAACGACGCACGTCGGCAACAGCCACCTCGATTTTGATATCATCTACGCTTAGTGCCATAGCACCAGCAGTTTCTGCCAAATGTAAGCCGTTGCTAAAATAAAACACGTCCCCGGTTGCGGTTTCGAGCATGCCATAGTTCGTCGGATCTGAGTAGTTGTTAATTTGAAGGCTATCCTCCCACCATTTGGGAACGGGAACGCCAATCCTACCTGCCACAAAGCCGGCCGTTCTGTAACATACGTCTTTGCCCAACGTGCGACCGTTCTTATTGTGCTCGCCGTCTGGTGCGGCTGTCGAGACGCGCTTTACATACTCAACATACGCATTTATCGCCACGGTGTGATTTGAGTCCTGCGTCAACGCCGCAAGATGACTTTCGCCAAGTGGCGCGAATACGGTCGACAGCAGCTTACCCAGCGAGCGTGAGTCGCGCGACGCTTGTATAATCTGTTGTCCTGCCGAAGCATTTGGCTCCGCTGCGGGACATACGGCGACGTGCGCGAGTGGTAGCCACGCAAGGGCCATGCATTGCAGCCCATCCGACAACAGGGGCATTCCGAGGCGTATCATAGCACTGTCTCCGTTTACGATTCGGCCAACCGATCCGCTAGCACCATTGTATCACACTACGGCCACGCACCTCTACACAATGATGGGAATATCCCGAATCGGCGGTAGATCATCTCCCGGCGATGCACCCGACCCGGGAAACATGTAATGATTGAACGTTTCGGTGTGGGGGTCGCAACAGCAATCCCAGTTCATCGAAATGCCGCGTCTCAAAACAACCCGACCGTAGGGCCACATAGGCGCATTGCACGTAGTTTCAAGAATTCCCGCCCAGCGACAATGTCCTCCTTCATCGCGTTTATGCCAAGTTCCCGGAGGAGCACCAGGCCCGGAAAAAAAGGCCACGTCGCCGTCTTGCCTGTATCGCACGAGCGAACGTGAATCACGGCCGAAACCGGCAAACGTCTCAAACGTGTCGATACCGTTGCCTGGGTCAATTTTGCCCGCTTTCACTTTCCAGCGCTCGTAGTACACCAAGGTACCGCGCCTTCCGGTGTCCTTCCCTGGGCATAGCGTAGTGAATAGGCTGTTAGTGCCAGTGCAATTTGTTACGTGCACAGTGACAGTCACCTTTTGTACAATCCATCCCTCGCGTTCTTGTAGATTCGGGGAAGCAAAAGGGGACATTCTACTTTGTCTGCTCCTTCCGCGGACAGCCGCGGGGACGCAAGGTGAATTCTAACCCTAATTGCGGTGCGGCACACTTCGTCCAGGGCCAAATCCACCCCGCGGCATCGTGGCGCCGGCCACTGCCTGGGTCCAGGAAAAATCTTCCGCCGGGCAGGAAATAAGTGTATACAATTGCGCATCTAACCGGTAGGCCCGCTGCGCGCGGGCTGCCTGCCGGCAAATGCCGGCTGGGTGATCTTTGGCAATTTGGAAATACGGTCCACGGTGGCCAGGCGACCCCTGACCACAGGGGCTGTGAGTCTCGGCAGGCGACTCAGGCCGACTCATCTCCGCAGTGAGTAGCACCGGGCGACTCATCGCAAGGCGTTATGGTACAACTGTTTACATAGCGCGAGTCGACCGCCAACCACCTCGCCAAACCGACTCAATAACCGACTCAGGATCGGAAGTCGGAGGTCAGAGGTCGGAGGTCGGAGGTGAGAAGGAACGAACCGCCGAATACTCAGGAATCCCGCTGCTGACTTTTGCCTTTTGCACTGGTCATTTTGCATTTCCGCCGCGTCCGCCTGGACCCTGAACCCTGAACCCTGAACCCTAACGCCTGACCCCTGACTCCTGTCTTCCTCCCCCCCAATAGGTTATTCCCTTCAGGGGGTCTGTGAATAAGTGGACCTGACTAATCCTTGGGCGGATTCTGGGCGGGTGCTGAATCGTCTTGCAAGTCAATTCCTAACTTGGACTCGTCCTCATCCTGAATGGTAATCCGTCCAATGAGCGGCTCGACTAGCGGGTACGCAATTGGCGTAAGCCTGTCGATTCGCGCAGCCAGCCGGCTCCGATCCACCCACCACGCCACCCCCAGCGCCACCACCACAGTCAGCCAGAGCAAGTCGCGGATGGTGAAACGCATGGATTGGGCTCCTGTGCCGCTAATTCTATCAGTCCGGTAAGTGCCGCAATCAGGTTTGCGCTCCAGAATCCAGCGCTCGGAGAAAGTTTTTTCAAAATCAATCAATCACGTCTTCAGTCGGCAATTCTATTGGTTTTTCACGAATAATAAGCAGTTTGGCCGCCGAGATACTGAACGCCAACCTGGGATGGAAGGGCGAAGCAAAAGGGGACATTCTACTTTGTCCGCTCCTTCCGCGGACAGCCGCGGGGATGCAAGGTGAATTCTAACCCTAATTGCCGTGCGGCACACTTCGTCCAGGGCCAAATCCACCCCGCGGCATCGCGGCGCCGGCCACTGCCTGGGTCCAGGAAAAATCTTCCGCCGGGCAGGAAATAATTGTATACAATTGCGCATCTAACCGGTAGGCCCGCTGCGCGCGGCCTGCCGGCGGCAAAATGCCGCGATGATCTTTGAAAATCTAATCGTCCGTGATCGAGACATGGCGCGGCGCAATGCTGCGGCTGTCCGCCAGACCCCCTCGAAAGAGGCGCTGCCTTCAGACGAGCTGTCTGAGCGGAGTTAGATCGTTGTCGCCGTTCGGCGCAAGTATGTAAATATGTACATTTACAGAGCTTGCGCCACGGCCAAAGCCCAGTGCCGCGACGTAAGTGAAGAAATGGATACCCCCCTCGCGCTGTTGCCTTGCCGTGGCAAAGTCCAACGTCGGAGGTAGGGACGGGGCAGGGACAGGCAGGGGCCAGGGGACCGGAAACAGTGGATGGGAGCCAGGGGGCAGGACAAGTTGGAAACCTGTCCTACGGGCCGGCCGCAGGGGCGGAGAATCTGCCGTAGCGCACAGATGTATAGATCCGTCGCCGGCGCTCGGCAGGCCGACTCATCGCGCCGGCCGACTCGCCCCTGTTCAGCATGCTAACTGCTGGCAGACAAGCAACATGCAGCTCAGGAGCGACTCGCGCCAAACCGACTCAAAAAGCCGACTCACCCGACTCACAGCCGCAGAGACTCAAGGGAAGGATGACGGCCAGTAGGCCAGGGGGTCAAGGACAGGGGACGGGAGACAGGACAGGTTGGAAACCTGTCCTGCCGGGCGGCCCTTATCCGCATCCCTACCGCTCGCAATTGCGGACGATGACGTTTTTGGTGACGCGGCACTTGTCGCGCCCTTTGCCGCCGTCCAGCAGCGCGAAGAACTCGTCGAGCTGCTCGCTGCCGAGGATCGCCAGACCTAGCTCGTCGTTGCCGGCGTCGCCAAAGACTTGGGCCGAGAGCCGGCCGGTGCTGGCGGGGCGGAGGTCAAAGCGGGCCCGCACCTGGTCATTGCCGTCGCCGCCGTGGAGGATCGCCTCTACGCTTTCGTCGTCGAAGATGGTGTCGCGGAAGTCGAGGGAGATGCGGTCGTTGCCGCCGCCGCCGTCTATGTCCAGGAGCGCCTGGCCGAGGGCCAGCGGAAGCGACTGCCCTGTGCGATTGACGCCGATGCGGCCCGCGATGTCGTCGCTCCCCAATCCCCCCAGGAACTGGATTTCCAGGCGGCCGACAGCTTCCGCGAGTTGCTCACTGACCACCGCCGGTGGCAGCTCGGTGCCGAAGACCCAGTACCGCGCCACATCATTGCCGGCCCCCAGATCAACCTGGATCTGGTAAAGGTTGTCCTGCTCGATGTAAGGCAGCAGCTCGATAGTGGCCGAGTCGTTGCCAGCACCGGTGCTCACGCGGACTTTTTGCAGAATCTGGTCGGCAGCGGCAAGGAGCTCCGTATGCACCGCGTCCCGGCCCGCGCCGGTTTCGATGGCCAGGTCGAGATCGAGCGACAGCGGCTGGGCGCTGGAATGCAGGTCGCCGGCCGCGACGAAAATGCCGCCGGCAAAGGTCGGATCGAAGGCAAAGAAGCTGCGCACTTCGGCAAGCGTTCGGCCGTCGAAGACTTTCACGTGCGGGCCGGCGCCCGGCCCAGCGCCGGTGACGATGTCGGAAAACCCGTCGCCGTTCACGTCGCCGGCCGCCACTCGCACGCCGCCGGCAAAGCCCACGTCGTAAGCAAAAAAACTCGCCAGCTCCGCGCCGCTGGCGCCGCTGAAGACCTTGACATGCCCGCCCGGAGCGCCGGCATCGGCGCCGGTGACGATGTCGGCCCGCCCGTCGCCGTTCACATCACCGGCCGCGACGAACACGCCCCCACTGAAACCACCATAGGCAAAGAAGCTATGCAGCTCAGCGAGCGTTCTGCCGTCGAAGACCTTTACGTGCGGGCCAGCGCCTGGGCCAGCCGCGGTGATGATGTCGGCGCGCCCGTCGCCGTTGACATCCCCCGCCGCCACGCGCACGCCGCCGGAAAATCCAGCGCCATATGCGAAAAAGCTCGCCAGCTCGCTGCCGGTTCTCCCGTCGAAGACTTTCACGTGCGGTCCGGCCCCTGGACCCGCGCCGGTGACGATGTCGGCAAAGCCGTCCCCGTTGACATCGCCGGCCGCGACATACACGCCTCCAACAAAGCTCGGGCCGTAGGCGAAGAAGCTGCGCAGCTCCGCGCCGCTCGCACCATCGAAGACCTTCACGTGTGGGCCGGCGCCTGGACCCGCACCCGTGACAATGTCCGCCACGCCGTCGCCGTTCACGTCGCCAGAGGCCACGCGCACGCCGCCGGCAAATCCGCCGTAGGGAAAGAAACTGCTCGTCTCGGCACTCGTGCGACCGTCAAATGCCTTCACGTGCGCTTGAATGCCGACATCGGTGCCGACGATCAGATCGGCCAGGCCGTCGCGTGCCGCCTCGGGTGCATTGACCTGCACGCGATCATCCCCGTCGCCGCTGTCGATGTGCACCTTTTGCGCCACGGTTGCCGCGGCCGACTCGAGCTGCACGTCGATCGTGTCGTTCCCCGCGCCGGTGAAGATTTCGAGCTGGTCGAGACTGGGCGGCACTTCCGGGCTCGGCGGCAAATGCGGGTTGGCCAGTCGGCGGAGGAGCACCGTGACGCCATCGGCGCCGCCGCCAGTGTCGATGAAATTGTCGGTCAGCCCGCTCGCCGGGTCGCGCGGGCTGATGACGAGCGTGGCCGTATCGTCCCCCTCGCCCATCGAGTTCTTGGTCTTCCAGATGCCCCCGTTGGCCGAGCCGACATAGATGGTGTTCAGTATGTCGTTGCCGACGCCTGTATCGATGTCGAGGCTGATGTCCCCCGGCACGTTGACGAAGGAGGTCTTGACCGAGTCGTTGCGATCGCCGGTGTGGAGCGAGACCGATGTGCGGCGTTGGAGCTCCTCGGGGGGTTCCGGCTCGTCACCCCCCTTGGCTGGAGTGGTGTTGGAGACGCCGACAAGCACCTGGTCCGCGCCGTCGCCGGTGAGGATGCTCGCGTCGAGCTCCTGCCACGCGCCGTCAGCCATGAATGTGACGGCGTCGCTGCCCAGCCCCGCATCGATGCCCACGACGATGCACGGGGCATCAGGGATCAGCGTCGGACCAGTCCATTTGGTATCGATCACATCGCCGCCGGCGCCAGCGGCGATGTTCAGCGTCACGTCGAAGGGGACGTCCAAGAACGAGGCGGCTATCGAGTCGTTCCCCAGGCCGCTGTCGAGGACCAGGTTGAGCAATCCTGGCGCGGTTTGCCCCGGCGAGAGGGTTGGGCCGGTCCAGCGGGTGTCGATCGTGTCGTCTCCGCCGCCGGTGTTCAAGGACCATTCCAGCGGCGGACCGCCGGCCATGTGGAGGCCGGCGATGTTGGCGGTAAAGTGATCGTCGTCCGCAGCCTGCGCCTGACCGGTTGGGCCGCCGGTCGTAATGTCCCAGGAGAACGCGGTGTCCATCCCCAGCATGATTTGCGAGGCGTCGGTCTTGGCGGTGTCGTCGCCGAGGCCCAGATTCCACAAGTACTTCACCACGCTGCGGTCGCCGAAGGCCAGGTCTTCGAGCATCACGGTCAGGAGGTCGCTGCCGCCGCCGGCGCCGACGGACCAGGAGTAGATCGCATCCGCGCCGACAATCATGCCGCAGCGGACGAAGTCGATGAGGTTGTCACCCTCGCCCCCCTGCAGCGACCAGTCGGCCAGGAAGCGGTCGCCGATGAGCACTTCGTCGATATGCACCTTGATTTGGTCATCGCCGCCACCGCCGCCGGTGGTCCAGTCCCATTTCACGTCGTCCCCCGCGGAGCTGTCCACGAGTCGCAGGTCGATCCCATCGTTGCCTCCGCCGTCCAAGAACGACCAGTCTGCATGGCCGCCGTCAGCCAGGTGCAAGTCGGCGGCCTCAAACTGGATCGTGTCGTCCCCCTCGCCGGTAAGCAGGCCGATCAGGATTTCGTCGAACGAGCCGGTGATCTTGAGCAGGGCGTTGTCGCTGCCAGCGCCGGTGTCGATGTCAACGAGGTTGCCGATGCCTGGGGGAAGGTCCGCCTGGTTGTCGATCTTGACATCCACCATGTCGTCGCCGTCGCCGGTGTCGATCCGCACCTTCTGCTCGACGTCCCCGGCATTCGACTGCGTCTTCACGGCCACCCGATCGTCTGCCGCCCCTGTCTCTATGTCGATCTGGACGTCGCTTTCCGGCTGCGGAAAGAGGCCGATCAGGATCGCGTCCGCGGCGGCGCCGGTCTTCACGTCGGCCGAAAAATCGGCGCCATTGAGCACGATCGCCACATTGGCGCTCGACCCCTTGGCATGCCCCGCGCGGTCGTCCTGGATCGCCTGGGCCATCTCCAGCGACCCCAGCGGGAACAGCGTCAAGAGCGCCAGCAGCCCCACGCCGCTGATGAAAATGCTCGTCATTACTTCCAGGAGCGTTACCGATGGCGCGATTCCCGCCGCGGCAAAATCGACCGGCGGCGACTCCCGCGAGCCAAAAATGTCCAGCAGCAGCCCGTCCACGCCGGACCCCATGTCCACGTCAATGACCGGCAGCGGCTCGTTCGGCTCTGGCACTTGCGGAATGCCGACAAAGCGGATGCTCACGTCGTCGTCGCCGAGCCCGGCCTCGACGAAAAACTCATTGGGGTTCGACTGCATGACCGCGTCGATCTGGTCGTTGCCGGGGCCGGTGATCAACGTCCAGTTCACATTGGCCAGCGGGCCCTGGTCGTCGCGCATCGTGACGCGGTCATTGCCGCCAAGCGAATCGACGGCGATTGACTCGGCATTGAGAATGTTCAATCGGGCGATGAGCACGCCGGTCGCCAGGTCGGTGATATCGATGCGCGGGTCGGGCCCAATCGGATCTGCGACGCCGCTGATGTCCAACTGTTCCGACCGGTCGGTGCCAACGACCACGACCTTGTCATCGCCTTCGCCACCGTCGAATTCAAAAGCCGCGCTGGAGGTCCCCGGCGCCACCAACGGACTATTCGGGAAAGGGCTCACGAACACAGCGTCGACGCCGAGTTGGCCGAACACACTCAGGGCGATGGTCAAAGGCCCGTTGACATGGAACTCATCATCTCCGTCCCCGCCCTTAGCGGCAATCGCCTCCACCCCGATTCCCACCACGCCCCCCAGCGGAATCTGCGTGCCGACCTCGGACAGTTTGATCTCCGTCGAATCGGCCAGGTCGCGGGGGCAGATGACGAATTGATCCGCCTGCTCCCCTCCGACCACCGTCAGCCGATCGTCTCCAGGTCCGCCGTCGATAAGTCGAATGCCGTAGGGGCTGCGATCGCGAAGCGCTTGCTGCTTGGCGATGAACAGCGCGACTTGGAGATCGTTCCCCGCCCCGCCCTGGATGGCGAAGTTGATCGCGCTGAGTAATCCTTCGGAGTCATTAAGCGTGGTCTGGTCGTCCCCGTCGCCCGCATCGACTTCACCCAGCTCGATCCCCTCGTGGGAAATTTCGATCGACTCGATGGCCACCTCGCTGCCGCCTTCGCCGTTCAGGTCCGGCCCTTCCCACTTGACGATCCACGACGCGGCATCGACGCCGGCAATGTCGATCTTTTCTGCGAATTGCGTTCCCACCACCTGGAGCGTATCGCGGCCCGTCGTCCCGCCGTCGGCAACGTGTACCGCCCCCGACAGCCGGCCAAAGTGAATCTGGACTGTATCGGCGTCTTCCCCCCCATCCACGCTCAACACTTTCGTGGGTGACGCCGCGATGCCGAAAATGTCCGCCCCGCCGCCGCCGTGCATCTCCACGATCTCGGGCAATCCCGCGGCATCGGCGTCCTCGATGTGCCCCGCGCCGAGCGACGGCTCGGCGTCAAATGTGGCAACATCATGGCCGCCATTCAGAGCGAGTTGAATCGCCCGCGTGCCAGAGTATGTGCCGCCGTCGTCCCCGTCGCATGACACGTGAATGCCGCGGAGGGTGGCGGTGATCGCGACCGTGTTGTCCGTGTCGTCCCCCACGATCAGGAGCGTGCCGTTGTCGAACAAGATCTCGCAGGCGAGCATCCGCCGGTCTTCGAGGACTTCCATCCCCGGCCGGAAGTGGCTCCATAGCGGGATGCCGCCGCTGTTCAGAAAACTGCGGCGGCGAGCGCGAGCCCAAAGGGGGAGAGAACGCATGAGATCGCTCCTGAATTCGCGACTCAGTTTCGTCAGGGTTGTCGGCGGAGAGAACCGCCGCAGCAGGGAACAGACGCAGTGTAGTCGCGGCGGGGGGCTAACGCCACTGTTTGGCCTGGCGTCCCCGGTGCGACAGAGCAGCTTGCGCTGTCGGGGCGGCTTTTGGTCCCCAACCAAGAAATGCGGACGGTGGCAAAGAGCGCATCGCTGGTGGGCGAATTTTCCCGAGAATTTCTCGAGTCGTTGTCAGTAGTTTCAAGCGGCTTCTCGGCGCTAGCTCGACTCGGATGGCCGGCGCATTGTTCCGCGGCCAACGGGTGCCTAAAATGCCGACCGTTTTCCTGTACCTGGCCCCATGTCGCTGAAAGCTGCCATCATGAACTCAACTACCGTCCGGTTTGTGGTCCTCTGCGTCGTCGGCGGGATTGGCTCGACCGCGAGTGCTGACGAGTCCGACCGAAGCATCCGCTTCGTCCGCACGCAGCTCGATGCCAAGTTTCGCAGCGAGGGGGTCGCGGCGGGGGACTTCAACAAGGACGGCAAAATGGACATTGCAGCCGGATTCGTCTGGTACGAAGCGCCGGCCCAAAGCGGCGGCGAATGGAAGTTGCACGCCATCACGGACAAGGTCCCCGAGCACGACCCCAAGGGATACAGCAATTCATTTTGCACCTGGGCCGAGGACTTAAGCGGCGACGGCTGGACCGACATCATGGTGGTCGATTTTCCCGGCACGCCGACCTGGTGGTTTGAAAACCCCAAAGGAGGTGACACGCCGTGGGCCCGGCATACGATTACGCCGGTAACCAACAACGAAAGCCCCACGTTTCTGGATCTCGACGGCGACGGTCAGCGCGAGCTCATTTGTGCCGTCGCTCCCGACACGGCCAGCAGCGACGGGCCCGAGCGTCAGATGGCCTATCTGACGCGGAACAAGGACCGCTACATGCCGTGGGACATCCATCGCATCTCCGCGAAAGCGGCGCCAGGCACAACCAAATACTCGCACGGCCTGGGTGTGGGCGATGTCAACGGAGACCAGAAGAACGACGTCCTGGTGGCCGACGGCTGGTGGGAAGCCCCGGCGAAGGACGATGGCCAGCCCTGGCCGTGGCACGCGGCCGAGTTCAATCGCCTGGCCGCCCCCAAGCACGGGGCCGGTTTCGCCCAGATGTACGCCTTCGACATCGACGGCGACGGCGACAACGACGTGTTTGGAAGCAGTCCCCATGCCTACGGCACCTGGTGGTTCGAGCAAACCGGCAAGGACCAGTGGAAGGCCCACGAGATCGATATGAGCTTCTCGCAGGTCCACGGCGTCTGCCTGGCGGACATGAACGGCGACAAGCTGCCAGACATCGTCTGTGGCAAGCGCTGGTGGGCCCATGCCGCCGGCGATCCGGGCGTCGATGATCCGGCAGTTTTTCACTGGTTTGAACTAAAGCGCGAAAATGGCCGGCCGGCGTGGATCAGCCACCAGTTCGACCACAACAGTGGCCCCGGCACTCAGTTCGAAGTCGCGGACATGAACGGCGACAAGCTGCCTGATGTGATTGCGTCGAACAAGAAAGGCGTGCATCTGTTTACGCAGGTGCGGGACTAGACAGGCTGGGCAGCCTTCTAATCGGTCAGTACCCTGCGCGAATCGTCAAGTAGCGCGTTTCCGCGCTACCGTTGTGTGTTGATTGCCGCAAATATGGTTCGCAGGCGCGCGACACAAATCCGGTTACGCACGACATCAACTAGTCCTGCTGCCGCGCTGAGATTGTTCGCAACTCATTTGTTCCATGGATACTTCGTCGATAATTGTCAACAAATTTGACGGCAAGCATTTACTTCCTATGTTAAAGATATAGAACGCATGCGAAATAGATTACCTGTCAAAGTGATGGGTCAGTTACAACCGTTAAATCCGTCATGAAGCGAAAACTACTCAACCGCCGCCCTGGTAACATCGCGATCCTATCTTCCACACTTTTGGCCATCATGATGGGGATGGTCGCATTCGCGGTGGACCTGGGCTATGTCGCCCAGGCCCGCACCGAGCTCCAGCGGACGGCGGACGCCGTGGCGCTGGCCGCCGCCGCCAAACTCCCCAGCCTCGATGCTGCCCGGACCGTTGGCATTGCCACGGCGCAGAGTAATACCTCAACGATCAGCCCCACACTGTCCAACGGCAACTTCGAATTTGGGCACTGGAGCCGCAAGACCTCCACCTTTACGACGCCCACTCCGGCGTACCGGAGCACGAATGCAGTCCGCGTGACGATCAAGCGCACACAGGCCAACGGCAATCCGCTAAACCTGTTTTACGGCCGCGTGCTGGGAAAGCAGACCACCGACGTGACCGTCACTGCCGTGGGCTTCAATGACCGTGGCTTGTGCGGACCATTCATAGGCATCACGTCGGCCGATATCGGCGGCAATATGCATACCGACAGCTACGACTCCGATGACGGCAGTTATGATGCTGCCAGCGCTTCGTATCGGGGGAGCGTGTGCAGCGACGGGGACGTCAAGGTTCACGGCGATGCTGAGATCTACGGCGATGCGCGGGCGGGAACCACGGGCGAAGTCACAGTAGACGGCAACCCCGTCATCACGGGGAACATCGGCAATCGGATCAAGCCGCTGGACCTGCCGAGCGTGGATGCCAGCCCGTACGCTGATCCCAACAACGACAACGATTTGCTCCCCGAGGTGCTCCGCCTGAACGAGCAAGGCAACGGCAACCACTGGGTCAGCCCCGTTGATAATCAGGGGGATTTCAAATTGAACGCTGGTGATGTCTACAACCTGCCGGCGGGAACTTATTACTTCCGCGACATGCTTCTCAACGGCGGAGCAATCCTGAACATCACGGGCGACGTAACGATCTATGTGACGCGAGACCTGACGTTCAACGGCGGCTCGTATGTCAACAACCTGACGGAGAAGGCCGACAGCCTGACGATTTTGATGACGGGTGGGGTGGCCAGCATAACGTTTGGCAGTCCTTTTTACGGCGTGCTCTATGCGCCCGACACCGATGTGACCATCAGTGGCGACGCCGACGTGTATGGCGCGGTCGTAGCCAACAACCTGAAGGTGACGGGCAATGCCCTGGGGCATTACGACGAGTCGCTGGAAATGGAAATGGCCGATCCGCCGAACCGGACCACGATCGTGGATTGAACCACGCGGCGGAGCCCACCGGGCAGCGAGGGGCGTATTGCAACCCACAGCGACGATCCCCGCAATGCGAATTCCATGCCGCGTATCTACATGCGTAGCGATCGTGACAGCGAGTTCACGACGGGTGCGCTGCAAGGCGATGTTGGCTCAGACGCCCCTTCGCAGACGGCCGTGTTAGCGAGCGAACGTCCCGATCCGCCAAGGCGCGTGGTATCTTCAATTCCGTCGCTTCGCGGACATTGCGAATTGATGGACCTGAGACGTGCCCTAAGACGCCTTGGCTGAATACGGCGCAGGCGTCTGGTGATCCAGCGCCTCTTGCAGCCGCTCTTCCGCGCTGGCGTGCGACGGCAATCGCCGCAGCCACAGCACGACGACCCCGGCGCCGGCCAGCATCAGGGCCACCGCCACGGGATGATAAACAAGCTGCTCGCTTTGGAGCGATTCGCCTATCCATCGCGCCAGCCACGTCCACGGACCGAAGGCCTCGCTGGCCGGAACCAACAGCCGCGAAAGCAGCGGATGCTCCGACACATCGCTGCGCGAGACATGCGTCAGCAGCACCATCAAGCTGTTGTGAACCATGTGGAAGACCATTGCCGGCCAGATGCTGTTGGTCTTCACGGCGACGTAACCGATCACCAACCCGACGACGAAGGCCGACAACGACTGCTGGAGCAGGCCATGGGCAATGCCGAACAGTGCGGCGGTCATGGCGATGGCAATCCAGCGGTGGCCGATGTGTCTCAGGCCGCTAAGAATGAATCCGCGGAATGCAAGCTCTTCGCAGATGGCTGGAGTCAGGCCGATTAGTAGCACCGCTTGCCACAGAGGCGCGTTTTGAAGCATGGTGTCCAGCGGCTTGAGCTGGGCCAGCACATCGTCGCCCAGCGGATAGAGCGCGCGAATGGCAATGCTCAGCCAGGTGATCGCCGGATGTAGGAAAATAGCCAGAAGTGCAGCGGCAGGGACCGTACTCAGGAACGTCGGAGCGCGCACTGCCAGTGCCGCCAGCGGCCGGCGGGTGAGCATGATCGCCATCAGACATGCCGGCGTGGCGATCAGGGCGATTTGCAGTACGAGCGTCGTCTGCACGAAGCCGCTCCAGTGCGTGGGCACCGGCAATAGAAAGTTGGCAAAAAAGCGAATCACCAGCAGCAGCACGCCGCAGAATAGCGCCTCGCCGACCGATGGAGTATCCTCGCGATCGCGGAGCAGGTGCCGTACCCACAGACTGACTGTAAATCGCTCGTTCTCGCGGAATAGCACCGCCTCGTTGTTGAACTGATCGACCGCCCAGCGAATGGCAAGCAAACAGCAGCTTGCGGTGACCGCGGTCACCAGCGGGAAGTGCTTGATCGCTTCCCAGTATTGCCCCTCAATGAGTGATTTCAGGAGCAGGACGACCCCGGTTAGCGGGATCAAGCTGGAACCCACGTCCAGTTGCGATCCAGGCAACATCGGCAGCGTCATCAGCGGCAGCGAGACCATGAGTAGCGGCATCAAGTAATATTGCCCTTCCTTGGAGCTGCGGGCGAATGCGGCAATCGCCAGCGACAGGGCGCTGAACATGGCGGAGACCGGAACGAGCGCCATCACCAGCCACACGACGGCAATCAACGGCGGCGGACCGACCTCGACCGGCAGCGGGCTGGATGCGATTTTCTGGAGCTGGGTGAGGATGAACGTGCCGGTGATTCCCATGCTCGCCAGATTGAGCAGGCTGGTGACCATGCTGAAGGTCATCACCGTCAGCAGCTTGCCCCAGACGATTTCGCTCCGCTGGGCGGGGCTGGAAAGCAGCGTCTCGAGCGTGCCCCGCTCCTTCTCGCCGGCACAGAGATCGATGGCCGGATAAAACGCCCCGGTGAGCGCCCAGACAAGCAGCACAAAAGGGAGCACCTTGGACCAGATCACGGCCCGCTTGCCGGTTTCTTCTGCCACGTCCTGATTGTTGACTTCAAAGGGCATGGCGGCCGCCAAAGGCAGATCGTTTTGGCGCAAAGTGTCCTGGACGATCGAAGTGCGCCACTCGTTGAGCACGCTCCACAAGCGGTCGCGGGCAACGCGGGACTTGTCGCTGGCGGTGCTGAGAAAAATTTGCGGCTCGGGGGCCGCAGGCGGCGCATCGGCCGCAGCCGAATCGGCCTGCTTTTCACGAAATCGCTGCAGTTCCCGGGCGAAGTCGGGCGGAAAATAGACGACGGCGTCGAACCTGCCGGCCTGCAAGTCGCGCCGCGCGCGTGCTGCCACCTCGCTGGAAGGCAGCCGATTCGGCGGCGTTTCGTCGATGTCCAGCACCAGCAGCCGCCGCTCAGCTTGCGAACAAAGCTCAGGAGCAAAGTGGCCGTCGGCCAAGAGCCGGGGCAACGGCGCCAGGTCGCTGGCCCCCACAATCTGGACCCGCGAAGGATTCTCCTTGCGAAACTGCTGGACCTGAAACACAATCATCGCCAAAAGCGGATAGAGCAGCAGCGGCAGCACGGCGATCGTGAAGATCGTGCGGCGGTCGCGA
>Ga0075428_100003426_pt1 | contig 17352 bp, 11 predicted proteins | sample RhiMetdeltSRZDD2_FD_75291 | JGI IMG/M metagenome (GOLD analysis project Ga0075428, IMG submission 75291) | Populus rhizosphere microbial communities from Tennessee, USA - Rhizosphere MetaG P. deltoides SRZDD2 | ecosystem: Host-associated > Plants > Roots > Rhizosphere > Soil | place: USA... | reverse complement strand
GCGGCGCCGTAGCCGACGCCGACGGCGAAGCTGACCAAGGTCGCCACCAGCCCCACCAGGATGCTGATGCGCCCGCCGTGCGCCACGCGCGCCAGCAGGTCGCGCCCCAGGATGTCGGTGCCGAAGGGATGGGCGAAGCTCGGAGATGTGGCCCCGAGTTCGAGGTTCTGCAGCTCCGGATCGCTCATTCCCGGCAGCACCGGTGCGAGCAGCGTGACCACGCCCAGCAGCAGCAAGAACGACCCGCTCACGACCGCCATGCGGTTGCGGCGCAGGCGCCGCCAGGCATCGCGCCACAGGCTCGTGCCTCGTTCCGCTTCGACTGCGCTCGTCTGCACGCTCACTCCAATTGCACGCGTGGATCCATCACCGCGTACATCAAGTCCACGACCAAGTTGAACAGGATCAGGAACCCGGCGTAGAAGATGACGATCCCCATCACCAAGGTGTAGTCGCGGTTGAAGGCGCCGTTGACGAAGTACTGGCCGACGCCGGGGATGGCGAAGATCTTCTCGACGACGATCGAGCCCGTCACCGCTCGTGCGAGCGCCGGGCCCAGGAAGGAAACGACCGGCAGCAAACCGCCGCGCAGCGCATGGCGCCAGACGATGAGGCGCTCCGGCAGGCCCTTGGCGCGTGCGGTGCGAATGAAATCTGCTCGCGTCACCTCGAGCATGCCGCCGCGGGTCAAGCGCGCGATGTAAGCGATGTAGATGGCGGAGAGCGTGAACACCGGCAGGATCTTGCTCTGCAGCGATCCCCACGTCGCCGGCGGCACCCAGTGCAAGGTGAGCGCGAAGACGAAGATGAGCATCGGGCCGAGGACGAAGTTGGGGATCGAAACCCCGAGCATGGCCACCGACATCGGCCCGTGATCCCAGACGCTGTTCTGCCGCAGCGCCGCCACCGTGCCGATGGGAACTCCAATCACGAGCGCCAGGAGAATCGCCCACGCGCCGAGCTCGAGCGAGATCGGCAGCGCCCCGAGCACGATCTCGCGCACCGAGCGCGCCGGGTACTTGTACGACGGCCCGAGGTCGAAGTGCACGACGTTGCGCAAGTAGCGCCCGTACTGCACGTGCAGCGGCTGGTCGAGCCCGTACTTGGCCACGAGCGTCGCCCGCGCTTCGGGGGGAATCTCGCGCTCGGACAGGAAGGGCCCGCCCGGCGCCAGCCGGATGATGAAGAACGTGATCGTGATGATCGCCCACAAGGTGGGGATCATCGCCAGCAAACGCAGGAACACCGTCCTCATGGTGCCCTCTCCCCGCTCCGCGCCAGGGAGACGAACTTGAGCGGATGTTCGTCGAGCGCGGTGGGATGAATGCCGCGCACGTAGGGTGCCACGAACTCGCGCGTGCGATAGGCGTAGATCGGAATGAACGGCATCGCATCGAGCGCGATCGCCTCGGCCGCGGCGAGCAGCTGCATGCGGCGAATTGGGTCGTGCTCGCGGCCGGCGCTCGCGAGCAGCGAGTCGAACTTCGCATCGCCCCAGTTGGTGCGGTTATTACCGTCCCCGCTCACGAGGATGGCGAGAAAAGAATTGGGGTCGACGTAGTCCCCGATCCACGATCGGCGCGCGATCTGATACTTGCGGTCCACCGTGGCCCGCATGTAGCTCGCCCATTCCTGATTGGTGAGGCGCACGTCGATGCCAAGGTGCTGCTTCCACATCGCCTGGATGGCTTCGCCGATCTTCTTGTGGTCCTCGCCGGTGTTGAAGAGGAGCTCGATCTCTGGCAACCCCTGGCCGTTCGGGTATCCGGCCGCGGCCAACAGCTCCTGGGCCCGCTCTGGGTCGAAGCGCGCACCTTCTGGGTACGGGTAGTCGTCGAACCCATGCGGCACGATGTTGCCCCAAGGCGCCACGCTCTCGTGCAGGACGTAGCGCGTGATCTGCTCGCGATCGATCGCGAAAGCGAGCGCTTGCCGCACCCTCTTGTCGTCGAGCGGCGGCTCGGTCACCACCAGGCTGTAGAAATAGAGCGCCAGATACGCACCGGCGCGATAGTCTTTGTAGTGTTTGACATAGGGGACGAATTGGGCCGGCACGAAGCCGCTCGGATTCCAATCCGTCATCCCGGCCCGATACATGTTGAGCATCGTGCCGGGATCGTCGACGCTGTAGCAGATGATGCGCTGCAGGCGCACGCGCGCGGCATCCCAATAACCATCCCATTTCTCGAACACCATCTTGTCGTTCTGCCGATGGCTCACCAGGCGGAACGCTCCATTGGTGACGATGTGCTCGGGGCGGGTCCAGCCGTCGCCGTGCGCCTCCAAGGTCGCCCGGTGCACGGGCAGGAACGGATGATAGGTGAGCAGCTGCAAGAAATACGGCGTCGGCGCATCCAAGGTCACCTGCAAGGTGCTGTCGTCGAGCGCGTGAATCCCAACCTGCGCCGGGTCGGCGATCTCGCGTTTCTTGTAGGCGCGCGCATTCTGGATGAGATAGAAGAGATCGGCGTAGCGCGCCGGTGTGTCCGGATGCAGGACGCGCAGCCACGACCACTCGAAATCGTGCGCCGTCAATCGCTCCCCGTTCGTCCACGAGGCGTTGGTGCGCAAGTGGAAAATGTAGGTGCGACCATCGGGCATGAGCTCCCACGCATGGGCGATGCCGGCACCGGGCCGCAGCGTTTCCGGATCGGGCACGAGCAGGCCCTCGAAGAGAGTGCGCGCCACGCGGCCGTCGGGCTGTCCCGACAACAGGGCTGGGTCGAGGGTCTCGGGCTCGGCCCCATTGGTGAAGCGGAACACGTCGACGGCGGCGGGCGTCGTGCGGCCGAAGTACGCGGAGTCTGCCGGCGGCGCGCTCGCCTGCCGCGACCACGCGATCGCAAGGGCGACGCCAGCGATGGCGACACCCACCAGCCACAAGGCTCTGGTTTTGCCGTTTCTGATGAGCGCGGAGTCCACACGGACCATGCGAAGAAAATAACACGCCAGTCGCGCAACGTCGCCAAATCCCGTGCGCGCGGATCGATGCTTGGTCTGCGTGCCGCTCTCAGCCTCTGCCAGAGGTGCCACGGGGCCCGTTCTTCACGTACAGTGACGTCCTCGTAAGCGGTCGCGAGGGGAAATGCAGCGCAGAACCTGGGCACTGACGCTCGCCGCGCTCGTGGTGCGCCTGGCAATCTGGGCATTGCGCCCCGGGCTCACTTACGACGGCACCTACTACTTGCGCCAGGCCGAGCGCATCTTTCACCTCGATTTCCAGGTGATCGGGTTTCCGCCAGGGTATCCGCTGGCGGTGGTGTTCGTGCGCCTGCTCTGCGGCGACTTCGAGCTCGCCGGACGCTTGGTGAGTCTCGTGTCGGGAATCGCCACCGTGAGTCTCTTCGCCATCTGGGCGCGCCGCCACCTTTCCCCGCGGCTCGCGATGGCCGCAACGCTCGTGCTCGCTCTGCACCCCGAGGTCGCACGAAACAGTGTCGAGATCATGAGCGAGCCTCTCTACATCTTGTGTGTGATCGCCGGCGTGATGGCGCTCGAAAAGCGGCGTGACTTGGCCGCAGGCGCGTTGCTCGGCTTCGCCTTTCTCGTGCGCCCGGAGGCATTGGTCCTGCTCGTCGGTGGAGCGGCGTGGCGGCTGTGGGAGTGGCGGCAGTCCGCCGCCGGCACTCACCGAGACATGCCTTCCAAGTCACGGGCGTTGGCAACTGGTCGCGAACTCTTCCCCTGGCGCTTCCTCGTCATCGGATTCCTGCCGGTCGTGGTGTACTCCGCCATTGCATCGCAAGCGGTCAGTCACTGGGTGTTGACACCGAAGCAAGGGCAGATCGACATCGATGCCGATGTCTGGCCACGGCTGCGGCTGACTCTCCTTTCCCTGCACACGATCTTCCCGGTCGTCTTGCTCCCCGGCGCACTGTGGGTGGGGTGGCACACGCATCGTTTGCTTCTCCTCGGTGTGGTTCCCATCCTGGCGTTGCCTTTCTTCACCATTCACATCCAACCGCGCTTGCTGTTGCCGCTGCTTCCCTTCTTGCTCGTTCTTGGCCTGGCCTGGGTCATGAGGCTGCGACGTGCCACGCAACGCCTCGTGCTCGCGGTCGCTGCGGTCCTCTTGTGCTGGGGTGCATCGTCGGTGTTCGTGTCGTTGCGCTATCCCGGCATCGTCACTCCCTTCGACAAGGCGCTCGGCGCGCAGCTGCACTCCCATTTGCAGTTCGAAGATCGTGTCGCCTCGCGCTTCCCCATCGTGCCGTATTACGCCGGTTCCGGTTTCGTGCGCGTGCCCAACGCGTCTTACTTGAGAACAATGGACTCACTCGTTACAGCCCGTGCGACACATCTCCTCCTGCTCGAGCACGAAGTGATCGACATGGTGCCGCAGCTGCGACCGCTGTTCGACGATGCCAACTTCGTGACGGCGGAAAGCAGACTCCGTTTCGTGACCGCGCTCTCGCCGCCCGCAGGGCCCCGCGCGCTCCTGTATCAATTTCGCTCACCGGCGCTGGCATCGAGCCAGCTCGTCGACAGCACGGCGACCGCGGCGGCCTGGCTCGGCAACGATCTCGTCTGTGCTGGGCGCGACGGCAGGGTCCGTCGGATTTCCGCTTCTGCCGATCACGACTCGGGTCTCGTCCACAGCGGCCTGGGCCTCGTGACCAATGCTCGCGCACTCTGTGCATCTGCTGACGGCAGGCGTGTCGCCTTCGTGCAACAACTCGAAAGTTCGACTCGGCTTGCAGAAGTCGATCTCACCAACGCAGTGCTGCACGTGCACGATGCGACCGCCGCGGACATGCCGCACTCGCCGTGTTATGTCGGCGATGCGCTGCTCTACGTGCGGGGCGCTGGATCGGGCGGCCTGCGGGTTCTCGAGCCGAACGGCCGCGTACGTGCCGTCTATCTCGCCGGCCTCACGTCAGGCCAAGCGCAGCCGCTCTTCGTCGCGGCGCGCGGACGGGATATCGCGATCACGTTCATTCAGCCGCAGCGCGAAATCGACAGCCACCGCATCGTCGTCACCGCCGTCTGGCCGGCGGTGGCGCCGGCAGACACTGCCATCGTCCTCCCCGGACGCTGGGCGACTCAGCTGTCGCTCGCGGACGAAGGCGTGACTTGGTTACTGGATGCCGACCGGCTCATCGGATCTCTCGCTGTCAACGAGGTCGACGAGAATGGGGATGTCATCGGAGGCTTCTCGACGTTGGCGGTCTTCGACTCGGACGGGCGCCTGCGCACGCTCGGGTTGGGACTCGACAAACCGCGCCGTCCCGTGCTGGGCCCCGGGCACATCGCATTCCTCACCGCCGGCGCAGATCTGCGCACGGCTGCGCTCGAAGCGGAAGATCTGCGAATTCCTGAAGCACGAGTCTTCGACGCGCCGCGTCCCGGGCTGGTCCCCCACGCCCGTTGAGTCAGGCCTTGCTCCCGTTGAATCAGAGCTTGCCCGACTCCAGTTGAGTCAGAACTTGGTGAAAATGAGGTGCGCGGTCGTGATCTGACCGATGTGATCGCGCGCTTGCAGGAAAAAGTGCGATTCCGTCATCGTCAGCGGGTGGGGTGGTGCAACGTGCAGGACGCTCCAAGGAGACCACTGTTGGTCGTCGCTCGGGTTCGTGATCTCCCAGCCGTAGCGGTAGTCGCGCGACGTCCCCCCGTAGTGCCGTGTTTCCATCGGCCCCCAGGCGAGAGTCACCGAATCGACGCCGGCCGCGTCGACCACGATCGCTGGCGCCGTATCGCCTTCGAACAGCCAGTCTCCCAGCGGCACCTGGGTCTCGCGCACGGGAACCCGTGGCCCGACCGGAAGGTCCGCTCGCACGTGCAAGACTCCGAAGTTGCTGTCGACGAGTGGCGTGTCGCCGAACTGCGGCGTGATGGCACCGCCATCGTCCAGGCCTTGCACCGCGAAGGCGAAGAAGGCATCGCCCGACGTCAGGACGTTGGACAACCTCGCTTCGCGCGTCGAATCGACGACTCCCCAGGCCAGCCACTCGCCCCATTGGTCTTCGGACAGGTCGTAGAGGAGATCGCGCACCCGCTCCGTTCCCACATCAGCCGCGGCCACCGGCGTGAGCACCCAGCGCACCGACACGGGGTTTTGCGTGCGGCCATCGCCGATATCGTCGACACCGTTCCAATGCATCACGAATGTGCGTGGCAGCTCCATCACCTGCGGGTTGGGAAGTGCCGGTTCGAGCAACCACAGAGCCGGTGCGAGGGTGAAGGCACTGAACGTGCGTGAGTCCGGGCTCTCGTCCCGCGCGCCTTCGTTGTCGATGGCGCGGACGAAAACCGTGTGCCAGCGGTCGAAGTGTCCATCGCCGATATCGCCGCGTGGATCCGCACGCAACGTGTCGGCCAAGGCGATGAGATCGATGGCGAAGTTGGTTCCCTCGCCCCGCGCCGGACCCCAGCGCGGATCGTTCACCGCCGGCTGCGGCACGACGATGTCCGCCCAACGCGCGGTCGACCGCGGGTAGGTGTGCAATAGGTACTCGAACTGCGGCACGGTGCCGTCGGCGTCGCGGCCGCTGAACCGAATCTCCATTTGATGGGGCACCGACTCGCCTTCGCCCGGGACCGAGCTGGTGATTTCGGTGTCAGGGGGTTGGTTCGGCGCCACAGAGCCCTCGTCGCTGCTGCAGCCCGCGAAGAGAATCGCGGCGATGCCGACGAGTCCTTTGGCTGCCGATGCACGCTGCATGGATCTCCAGGTGCGGGCCGCTGCACACGAGCGGTCGATTCCCGCCTCGGAGGAGCGCGGGCTGTGGCTTGCATGGTAGCCAGAGGCAGTCGGTCGCGCAACGCAGCGCTCGCAGCAGGTACCTGCAATCGACCGGGCGCCCGCCGGAGCGAAAATGTGCCCGGCCGCATGCGACCCCGCCGTCGGACCAGGCCGGATTCCGGAAGCCGCGGCGAAGTCCCCACCCGACGCGAACCGGGCACATCACCAGAACACGCAAAAGGGCGCGCGCGTGTGGGGACATCGCTCGCAAGCGTGCCGAGGGCTCCGGAGGAGCTTGCGAGCCCTCGGCACTCGAGTGCTGATCACGGTCGATTGCCACGTCCTTGGACGGGCCCAGGAAATAAGGGCGGGGGATCGCGGCTTGTCAAGCGCCGCGACGCGGTGACTCGTCGAGCACGTCCATGAAGGCGCTGACGGAGAAGATCGCGCGACCAACTCCCGGCTCCCCATAGCCTCGCGGGACCGGAAGACGATGCCGGCGGATGGTGTCGCGCCACACACGCAGCAAGCCCAGATGATAATCGAGCGGGGCCGGCCCTTGATTGCGACCCAAGATCGAAAGCTTCTCTGGGCACCAAGTGGTGAAGCGCGGCACGACGCCGTGCGACATGAAGAACTCCAGTCCCTCGCCCGTGGAGCGCAGTGCGTCCTCGACGCGCTCGAATCCCCACGGGCGCGCCATCTCCACCCCGGCGACGAAATTGGGAATGACGCGAGCGGGTCCCATGATCTCTGCGGCGGTGAGAATGCGCTCGATCCACGCCGTGCGGCCGATGAGGCGCTGCTTCCCGGGACAGAGAATTTCGAACAGGCGTGGGTCCCACACTTCGTAGTTCGGATGGTAGATCTGCACGCCGGCCGCATCGAAACGTCGCACGGCCTCGGCGTCATGCGCTTGCACCACCAGCTTCGAAATCCAGCGCCCGGGGAACCTTTTCTCGATGGCCGTGACATAGCGGCAGTAGAAATCGGTCTCGGACAAACCCTGCAGCTGCGTCGTGATGCTGCCGCCGGTCAAGGTGTAGGCGGTCGCGGGCTCGAGCGGCAACGTCGCGCCCGCGTTCGCCGCGGCGTGCGGCGCTTCCCCGGCTTGCGCCGCTCGCGCGGGCTGCCTGCGTTCTTCTTCATCGATGATCTCGAGCGCCGTCAATACATCGTCGATCTCTTTCACCTGCGTGTACGGCCTGCCGGCACGGCGTTGCTGGCGAAAGTTCTCGTTGATGTCGCAGAACTTGCATTCTTCTTCGGCACCGAAGTACTGACACAGGCGGAACACGGTGAGGTAGATGAGATAACCCCACTCGATGGTCGGGGCGACTTCCCGCATGCTCTTGCCCCCCGGCAGCTCGCGCGCGTACGCGGAGGGCATCGGCGCCAATTTGACCTCGCACAGTTCTTGTGCGCCGGCCATGAGCTGCAGCTTGCCTTGCTGCTCCTCGACCCGATACGGAGAGCTCGGGTTCAAGCGCACCGACACGATGGTGCGCTTCAGGTCATGGGGCCCTCCCACGAGCGCGATCTCTTCCGGCGCATGCAATGCCGCCGCGGGCAGCTCGGTCAATGGCACCATGTCGAAGGAGAAGATGAAATAGGCCTTGGGTTTGGTGCTCGCCGCCAAGCGCAACGCTTCCGGCGTGAACGCCAGGCCCAAACGCAGCAAGTCTTCCTTGAACACCGCCTCGAGCGGCAGATCGGCGTGCGCTCCGGCGAGACGCATCACCTCTTCGTAGTGCTCTTCCCCATCGTCGTGCGGCGAAAAGCGCGCCGATGCGCCGGTGGCCGGAGTGCGTGTCGTGCGGCTTGCCGGCTCCTCCGGAGTGCGGGTCGCGCGGCCTTTCCCCTCGCCCAGTCGGGGTTTGGTCATGGCTTTTTCTCGGGCTGTGCTGGTTCGAGCACCGGTGCCTGGGTCGGCACGATCGTCACCCGCTCGTTGCGCGCGCGGTTCCCCGGCGTGTCGTTGGCGACCAAAGGCGACTCTTCGCCGTAACCGATGGCCGTGAGCCGTGTGCGTGCGATGCCGCGTGACACCAAGTGGGCCGCGACGGCCTCGGCGCGGCGCTGGCTGAGCGCTTGATTGTCGGCATTGGAACCGATATCGCTCGTGTGCGCCTGCACCTCGATCTCGACGCCCGGATACGCCTTCAGCGATTGCACCACGGAGTCGAGAGCCGCGAAAGCCGCGGGCTCGATCTCAGCCGAGCCGGCACGGAAACGCACGCTGGCGAGCACGCGCTCCTTGTCGATCGCCGCCACGGTCGGACAGCCGAGCGAATCCACCGGCACTCCCTGCGGCGTCTCGGCGCACGTGTCCTTCGCATCGGCGACACCGTCGCCGTCGTTGTCCGCATCGGGACAGCCGTCCTCGTCCTGGAATCCATCCTTGTCTTCGGCCTCATCGGGGCATTTGTCGTCGGCGTCGGCCACGGCGTCGGCATCGTTGTCCGGGTCGGGGGCGCCGTCTTCGTCCTGGAATCCATCCTTGTCCTCGGCCAGATCCGGGGCCTTGTCACTCTTGTCGGCGATGCCGTCGCCGTCGTTGTCCAAGTCGGGACAGCCGTCTTGGTCCTGGGTTCCATCGATGTCTTCGGCCTCGTAGGGACAAGCGTCGCTGCGATTGGCGATCCCGTCACGATCGGAATCGCGCTCGGTGAAGAAGTAGTGCACGCCGACGAAAAGGCTGGGCTGGAACTGGTTGGCGTCGACGTGTGCGGCGCTGCCAAAGGCGGCGCTCGCCCCGGTATTGTCCTTGTCCTGGTCGATCAACCAATCGATTCGACCGCGTGCGTGCAGCCCGATCCGATGCGCCAGCTCGAAATCGGCACCACCGCCGAAATGCAGCGTCCAGTTCTCATCGGTCAAGAAATCGCGGCCACCCAGCTCGTTGAATCCAATCGGCACCGGGCCATCGGCGAACAACCCGGAGGTCTGGCCGGTCAAATCGACGACCTCCCAGAACGTCACGCCCCCACCGCCAAAGACGACCGGTGTCCAGCGCGCTTCGGGGTTGAAACTGTAGAGCAGACTGGCGGCGATCTGCGTGCTGTGATTGTGGATTGTGCGCCCGAGGTTGACCCCATGGTCCGTCACGCTGTCTGGGAGCCCGCTGCTCGCGAAGGAGCCGTAACGCAGGCTCAGCAGCAGATCCATGTTGCGTTTCCATCCCAAACGCACGCCGCCATGGATCAGCGTGCCGATGTCCGAGTGATCGAGATTTCCGCCGCTGTACTTGCCGGCGCCGGCGCCGAGCTCGAGGCCGATGCGATTGGAATAGTCTTCCTGCGCCGCGAGCGGCGCGGCGAGGACGAGGCTCGAGATCCAGAGGCACCAAGCAGCCTTCTGCGTTCGTGGCACTTGAATGCCTCCTGATGCGATGTCGCTTTTGGCGACGCTGGGCGATCCTGCTTGCTGGCCAGCGTCGCGGCCCAGAATTGAGACTGCACGCGGACATCCGGGGGAACGCAAGAGCGGTTGCAGCCTAGAGGCCGCCAGGCCGACTTGTAAAGGCCCCGCAAGCGTTCCAAACACCTCAACGCCTGTCCGCGCGTTGCTTCCGCCTGGGTCGAGCCGCTCGTGTCGCCGGCGTGGAGCGCGTCCTCGCCGCCCGTGGTCTCCCGAGCGGCCGCTCGGCAGCGTCGAGTCGCTCGAGCACCGCCTTCACCACCAAGGGCCAGACGATGGTGGCGTCGGCGTACACCTCGGCAAACCGCCCCCCTTCGGACGTCGGCACGAACTTGCCCCACGACACGCCTTCCGAATAGGTGCAGCCTGAGAGCCCGCCCCAGTGCACCGGCTCCGGGCAGATGCGCACGCCATATTGGAAACGCCGCATGCCGTCGCCGATCCCTGCGCGCTTGTGCAGGAGATCGAGATAGGGTCCCACTTGCTGCGCCCAATTGCGCGGCGCGCCCCCGCCAATCGTGAAGATGCCGAGCATCTTCTGCTTCTCGATGCGCCGTGTGTAGTCCTCGAGATCCAACAGCGCGTCGAACACGAGCGCGGTTCGGCCGGCGTGCTGGCGCCGGCGGCTGTGAATGGCGAAATCCAGTCCGAGCTCCGAGTCGGTGAATGCGGGGACGTAGACCGGCACGTCGTGCTCGTATGCCGAGCGCAAGATGCCGCGCCCGGCGCCGCTGCGCGACAGGTGCGCGCCGAGGTCGTGATGCAATTGGACGCTGGACCACGGCCGGCCGTCGTCGCGCGCATCGAGAGCGGCGCGCACGATCGGTTCGACGTCGTCCAGGTTTTTCTCGAGCTCGAGGCTGTCGTAGACACGATTGTAGCCTCGGGCGAAGAGTTCCTCGTCGTCCATCGCCGGGTCATACTTGAAATGCAGCAGGCCGCTGGCTTCGACGAACCCGTGCGCCATGAGCGCACCGGTGGCGACGATTGCCTGCACCATGCCGCGCTCGATCATGTCGCAGACCACGAGACCCATCTTCGCCACGGTCATCGCGCCGGAGATGGTGAGCACGACGTAGCAATCCGGGTCGCGTGTCATCGTGGTGAGAATTTGCGCCGCCAGTCCGACCTGGCGCGCCCCGATGGCGGTGCGTTCGTACTGCGTCACCAGATCCGATACCGAGCCCACGGCACCCAGATCGAGCGGCACCGTGGCCTCGAGCCGATCGTCGAGCCCGGTGCCGTAGGCGGTCGTGGCACGGCGCACGTGCCCCGCGCCGGCCGCGCGGCGGCCGTGACTCTTCTTCGCATCACCTTTGCCTCTGCTCATGCTCCCCTCCGGCGGTACACGAGGACGAATTCGTTGTTCCAATGTTGTGGGACGGTGCGGATGAGCTCGTATTGCTCGTGGAACGCGGGCAGTGCGTTCATGGAGTAGTCCGGAATGCGCTGGAACGAGTACCCCGCACCCTGGTCGTTGAGCGAGACGAGGACGATATAGTCCGGCTCCCGCGACAGAACGTAGCGGGGATCGGCTTTGTAGTGCATCCGCCCGCGCAAGCGCGCGATGCGTGGGTCGATCAGGCCGAACATGTCGAGAATCCGGCGTTCGGAGTAGTATCCGACCGCCCCCACGTCACTGATGGCGACGGTCGCGTCCTCCGCCGTGTTCTCGGCGAACCACAGACCCAGCTCTTCGTAGTTCTGAGACAAGTAGTTGTGCGATGCGAGCGCCGGAAGCACGGCGCGAGCCACGCGCAGCTCCGTGTTCCCGATCCCCATGAACGTGACCAGCAACACCAGGGCCGCGGTAGCGTAGACAGCGAGCGCGCGCCAGGTTCCCGCATGCACCAGATCCAGCATGCGCGCCAGACCGACCGCGATCAGCGCCGCGAGCACCGGGAGCACGTGGGCGAAGAAGCGGTAGTGGTACATCCAATCGCCGCCGGCGAGGACGATGAACACCAGGTATGTCGCGAGGACACCGAGTCCCATCCACAACGCCGGCGGCACCGGCCCGAGCAGGACCGGCACCAGAGACAAGGCGACGAAGAGCGGCCCGCCGCTGTCGCGGGTGAAATCGAGCGTGTACTGCACGCCGTCGTAGATCCCGTGCAGTCCCCCGCGTGCTTTGGCGTAGAAGGTGTTCGGAAACGCGGCGTCGTAGTACGACCAACGCCATGCGATGTAGGTCGTGAGCAAGAGGATGAAGACGACGCTCACGCCAGCGAGGTGACGCCCCGCGCCCGCATCCTTCCGTGCCAACAACAACCACCGCATCACGAGCAGCGCGCCGGCGACGAGTGCCCCTTCGGGCCGCGTCAAGCTCAACAAGAGGAGCACGACCGCGAGACCGATGCTGTGTCCGGCACCCGGGCGGCGATTGGACGCTGCGAGCAGCAGCGCCCCCGCGAGCAAGGCGGCGAACGCGCTCGTTTCCAACCCGGCGACCGCATGCTGCGCCAGCACGGGCGACATGGCGAGAGTGTAGGGCGCGAGCAAGGCGCACAATCCACACTGCGGCCATGCCTTGCGTGCCACTGCCCAGGAGAGCAGCAAGGCGACGATCCCCGCCGCGAGGCCGACGGACTTGGCCGTGCGCTCGGGGTCCCACCCGGCGTTTTCGGCCACCGCTCCCAGCAACACCCAGGTGAAGTTCGAGTAGCCCTCGAGACGCTCGCCCGGGTTGAAGACGAACCCTTCACCGCGCGCGACATTGCGTGCATACCGATAGGTGATGAACGCGTCGTCCTCGGTCCATTGCCAGTAGATTCGTGCGTGGAAAACGAAGAGGCAGGCGGCGATCGCCAACATCAGCGCGACGCTGCCGCGCCGCCATGCAGCCGGTCGCGCGGGTGCCGCCTCGTCTTCGACAAAGATGTGCGCCGCGCCGGCGCCGCCGCTCACGATTCGCTCCCGCCTGCCGCAGGAGTCGATGCCGCACGGCCTAAACCTGCATCGTCCTCGTGCGTCGGCGCACCCACGATCTGGAAATCTCCTGCGTAGGTCTTGGCGAAACGCCGGAAGACGATGTCTCGGAATACCACGCGCAGACGCGGTTCCCCGTTCGCCCCCACGTCTTGGGCTTGGACGCGACCCTCGCGGTAGCAGAACGACAAGACTTCGGGCCCGCGCCGCAAGACCTCGATTTCGACTTCGACGGTCCGCGCCCGCACCTGCGACAGAATGGCGTGACGCAGATCCACCAGTCCCTCGCCGCTCTGCGCCGAGACGAAGCGCGCCCGCGGATGATGCCGCAGCATGATGTGGACCACGGTCGGATCCGCCAACGCGTCCATCTTGTTGAAGACCATGAGCGTGTCGCGCGGGCTGTCGAGGATGCCGTCGAGCACTTCGTGCACGGTGTCGATGTGCGCCGCCAGCGCCGGGCTGGTCACATCGACCACGTGCAGCAGCAGGTCGGCTTCGTTGATCTCGGCCAGGGTGCTGCGGAAGCTGGCGACGAGATCGTGGGGCAGTTTGCGGATGAAGCCGACGGTGTCGGTGAGCAGTGCGTGCGAACCATCCGGGAGCGGTGTCCGCCGCGTCGTGGCGTCGAGGGTCGAAAACAAGCGATTCTCCACCAACAGCTCGCTGCCGGAGAGTGCATTCATGAGCGAGGACTTGCCGGCATTGGTGTACCCGACCAGGGCGATGCGAAACTCGCCATGGCGCGACTTGCGCTGCGTCGCCGCGACGCGCTGGCGTTCGCGGAGCTGCTGCTTCAGATGCGAGATGCGCTCGCCCACACGCCGCCGGTCGACCTCGAGCTGTGTCTCGCCGGGTCCGCGTGTGCCGATGCTGCCGTCCTGGCGTGAAAGATGGTCCCAGAGACGTTTCAAGCGCGGTCGCATGTACTCGAGCTGGGCCAGCTCCACTTGCAACATGGCCTCGCGACTGCGTGCATGCCGGGCGAAGATGTCGAGGATGAGCTCGGTGCGATCGATGACGTTGCACTCGAGCACCTTCTCCAGGTTGCGTGCCTGAGCCGGCGACAGCGTGTCGTCGAAGATGACGAGATTGGCGTCGAGCCGCGCACAGACCTGGTGGACTTCTTCGACCTTGCCGCTGCCGACGAAGGTGCGCACGTCGGGTTGGCTGCGTTCCTGCAACAGCGTCGCGAGCGGCTGAGCACCCGCCGTCCGCGCCAGATGCGCCAGCTCGTCGAGGTTCTGCTCGACTTGCGTGCGCGTCTGCTGCGGCAGGACCACACCGACGAGGACGCTGCGCTCCTCCACTCGCCCGCGGCGCCAGGTGCGGTCACGCGGCTCGGAGTCGCGCGGACCCTCGTTCTCGTCGTTGCGCCGCGCCGGCTGGTCCCAGCCGAGCACGGCGCCGAAGCCCGGCGCGCCCCATTTCTGCCGTGTGCCGCGACCGTCCTTGCGTCCCACGCTCCCCTTTCAGCGCTTGCGTTTCGCCTTCGACTCGGCGACTTCGAGCCCGCGGCTCTTGCTGCCGATCTCCTCGGTGAGACGGTCCCAGATGGCGTACTCGGCCGCGAGGGCTTTTTTCTTTTCGGCGTGCGTTCGCGCCGCGGCCTGAATCTGGTCCGCCTTGAGCTTCGATGCCTGCGCCAAGGTCGATTCCAGCTCCTCGATGTCGACTTCGAGGGCGACGATCCGATCCTCCAGGCTCTCCAGCTCCCGCTTCAAACGCGCGAGGACGTTCTTGCTCACCGGCGGTTCGCCGGCTGCGGCCGGGGCGGGTGCCGATGCATTCGGCAGCGGCGAAGCCACTGGTGCCCCACCTCCGCTCTCCTGCGCCCGCCGCCGTTCCGCTTCCTGCCGCTCGATTTTGCTCCACAGCGGCTTCCCCTGCAACGACTGCACGTATTCCTCGTAGCCCCCGTGGAACAGCCGTGTCTCCCCGGCGACGAGCACCAGCAGCTTGTCCACCGCGCGCGACAGCAGCTGGCGGTCGTGCGACACGAGAAGCAAGGTGCCATCGAATCCGCGCAAGCTCGACTCCACCAGATCGATCGACTCGAGATCCAGATGGTTCGTAGGCTCGTCGAGAACGAGAAAATTGTGTTGCATGAGCATCAGCTTCAACAGCCCGAGGCGGCTGCGCTGGCCGCCCGAGAGCACGCGCACGGCGCGGTCGACGAACTCGGCGCCGAATCCGAAGGCGCCGAGGCAGGCGCGGATCTCTTCCTCGCTGCGCGAGGGATCGATGCGCCAGATCTCCTCCATCACGGTCGGTGCGTCCCCGACCAAGTCCAGCTCTTGATCGAAGTAGCCCATGTCGATCTCGGAGCCGAGCTTCACGCTGCCTGCGTCAGTTGCCAGGCGGCCAGCGAGGATCTTGAGCAACGTCGTCTTGCCGGCGCCGTTCGGGCCGATGATCCCCAGCTTGTCGCCGCGGCTGAGATCGAAGTCGAGGGACTCGAACAGCGTGCGTCCACCCAGGCTTTTGCTCAAGCCGCTGGCGTTCAAGACGACGTTGCCGCCACGCCGGCGGGCTTCCAGTCGCAGGTGAAAGCGGGTGCGCTCTTGCCGTGGCTTGTCCAAACGCTCGAGCTTTTCCAGTTTCTTGCGCCGGCTCTGCGCCTGCTTCGTCTTCTGGCCGGCGAGATTGCGGCGAATGAAGTCTTCCGTCTTGCGAATCTCGTGTTGCTGGCGTTGATAGGCCGTCTCTTCCTGCACCACCCAGGATTCGTAGTCGCCGACGAACTTGGAGTAGTTGCCCGGCCAGCGCATCACGGTTGCGCGCGACAGGTGCCAGACACAGCTCACGGTGTGATCGAGGAAGTAGCGGTCGTGCGAGACGATGAGCATGGCGGACGGGCTCTGGCGCACGAAATCCTGCAGCCATTCCAATGCGTCCAGATCCAGATGGTTGGTCGGCTCGTCGAGCAGCAAGAGGTCGCCGCCCTGAACGAGCACCGCCGCCAGCGCCGCCCGCCGGCGCTCGCCACCCGAAAGCACGCGCAGAGGTTTGGCGAGATCGCCGGCGCCGAAGCCTAGACCATACAGCGCTGCTTCGACGACCGAGCCGTGCGCGTAGCCCCCGAGCGCCTCGAAGCGGTGCTGCAAGTCTCCGTAGCATTCGAGGCCGTCGCTGTCCAGCGTGTCGCCGCGCTCGAGCCGCGCTTGCAGCTCCTCCAGCTCGTTACGCACGGCGTCGAGATCGCCATGCGCGGCGCTCACCCACTCGAGCAAGGTCCCGTCGCCCGTCGCCGCGGTTTCTTGCGGCAGGCAGACGATACGCGCCCGGCGCGAGATGGAGCGCTCTCCCCGATCCGCCGGCGTTTCCCCGGACAAGATGCGCAGCAATGTCGACTTGCCGCTGCCGTTGATCCCGACCAGAGCCGCCTTTTCGCCCGGCTCGATGTCGAGCGTGACATCGCGCAGCAGTTTCTCGCGACCGAAGTCGAATTCGACACGGCTCAAGCTCAGGATCGGCACTGGATCATTGCCTCGCAGCGTTTCACGACCGCACGGGGGGCTTCCGCAACGCGTAGCTCAGCGACTCCATGGCGATCGAGAGATCGACGTCGCGCAATGCCACGTGCGCCGGGATCGTGAGCTTGACCGGAGCGAAATTGAGGACTCCACGGATGCCGGCCGCCACCACGGCGTCCGCCACTTCCTGCGCGGCTCGTTCGGGAACGGCAATGATGGCGATGTCGAAGGGCGTTTTCGCCGCCGCCGCGCGCAGATCGGCGATGCTGCGAATGAGGAGACCTTCCCATTTCTGACCCACCTTGTGCGGGTCGTTGTCGAACACCGCGTCGATGACGAACCCTTGCTTTTGAAAAGCCTTGTAGGCGAAGAGCGCCAGGCCGAGGTTGCCGGCGCCGAGCAGCGCCACATGCCAGCGCCGGGTGAGCCCGAGGATCTCGCCGATCTTGCGTCGCAGCTGCGCGACATTGTATCCGAGCCCGCGGCGGCCGAAGTTGCCGAAAAAGGACAGGTCCTTGCGCAGCTGCGCCGACGTCAGCCCACCACGTTCGGCCAATCGATCGGAAGAGATGGTCTCGATGCCGTCCGATTCGAGCTCGCCGAGCAAGCGGTAATAGCTCGACAGTCGTGTGACCGTGGAGGCGGAGGCACGATCCATGTGCAGGGGACGGCGCCGGTCGTGACTGGATGGCGGTTGCCCGCTGCTCGATCGTTGCTGCATCGATCACCCTCAGGACTCGTCGTCGTCCTCTGGCGCCGCGTCCTCGTCGATCACGGCGGTCGCTTCTTGCTCCTCCGGCGACACGAGATTCGGCGACACCGGCGGCAGGGGCGTGCCCTCGT
>Ga0075428_100003423_pt1 | contig 17357 bp, 20 predicted proteins | sample RhiMetdeltSRZDD2_FD_75291 | JGI IMG/M metagenome (GOLD analysis project Ga0075428, IMG submission 75291) | Populus rhizosphere microbial communities from Tennessee, USA - Rhizosphere MetaG P. deltoides SRZDD2 | ecosystem: Host-associated > Plants > Roots > Rhizosphere > Soil | place: USA... | reverse complement strand
TGGTGCGGGTAAAGGGACTCTAACCCTTGGCCTCGTCCTTGGCAAGGACGCGCTCTAAACAACTGAGCTACACCCGCATGTACTTGAAGATTGTATCAAAACCCCTTAAAAATGCAAGTATTGAGCAGCACAGGAAGGCATATTACTATAAAAGTATGGCCACGCAATTTCCGTACTGCGAAATTTGTCCAATCATCGAAAATCCTTCGCAGAAAGAACTCGCCATGCGTATTTACGAAGGCGACCATTGGCTTGTTACGCTGCGACGACACAACCAAGCTTTGCTTGGTACGTCGTTCATTACCCTAAAAGAACACCGCGAAAGCTTGCCGGATTTAACACGCGAACAAGACGAAGAGTTTAGAGTAATCCGCAATGGTTTTATCCACGCAGTTGGTGCTGCGTTTAGGGCGGAGTCAAACCTAAATCTTTATTGCCTAATGAACTATGCGTTTAAATCCAGCAATGACGACCCAAATTTCGTACCCCAACCCCATGTACATTACCATGCTAAACCAAGGTATAGCGGACCTCGTACCATTGGTGGAGTAGAATTTACCGATCCAGAATTTGGCGGCCCGTTAGAGTTGCGCCGCACGCAAGCCGTTTCGTTGCCCATTGGCAAAATTATTGTCGCCGACATAAAGGCGCATTTTTCACTTGCAGCATAGTAACAGGTAACCAAGCGAGGCATCGGTCACTGATATATTCAAAATTTGTTGGCGTTATCTTATAGCGTCAGCAGCTTGATCGGTGTTAACCGGCACTGGGCCCGACCCATCAGCCCATACGTTGCCCGTCCACACGTTGCCCCAGTTACACCTTGGGCTTACAGCTCGCGCAAATCCTTCCGAAATACATTTTGTGTCGCTTGGATAGTAGAAGAACGCTACCGGGATATTATTGCCTTGTCCGCCACAGAACGGATTGAATTTTTTGCCAAAGTAGTTGTCAATAAACCGAATGTTCGTACCGTTTGTTCCACCGCCATACACACAGTAACCATTGATGGTGTTGAAGAGGTTATTCCTTACCTCTACGTCGTCTAATTGAGGCTCATCGTATAAGGACAAGGCCGAGGAGCATTGCTGGTACTGGCCAGGTAGACGATTACATTGCAGGTTATTGTGAATGATCTTGCTGCCATACCCATTGTTCTGTCCTTCCCCAATAGCGGCACCGTGGCTCTTCAAAGGAGCGTTCTGATCATTGGTATCTGTTTCGATCTGAAAATCATGCAAGAAGCTATCGACTATCAAAGCATTGTTACCAGGATGTGCCCCTGTAACTGTATTATGAATATTGCAGCGCCTACACGTAAAGTCATGTCCGCTGATGGCCGCATTTGTGTAGTCAAACACTGGCGTGCCGTCTGGATTCTTCCTATCGTCGACTTTGGAACAATCGTTGTAGTCAAGACAAGATTCGATCTCTACATCTTCGAGTAGAAGACCCCTCAGACTGTAGTTACTCGACCAGTGCGGGTTAACCGGGCCATGAATTTGTGATTTGTAAATTTCAACCCCGGGCGCTTGGATCGTTAAACCCTTAGAAAAGTAACACCCGATGAACACTTTGTTTGGATTGTCATCCCAAATATAGCCATTGTCGGTCCGATCATCGCAATTTTTTAGAGTTGTAACGTCTGTGTGCTTCCATCCGGTACATTTTTCATCTGGGAATGCAGGGAATAGGGGGCAAGTAGCTGTGCCGCCACCACCACTTGGCGGGGGTGTTACGATGGGCGCAGTAAAGACAACTGCCTTTCCGCTATATGCCGAAGTATCATCTACAACCTTTGCATTGCCGGTTAGTGTACTACTAGAGACAGTACTGGAGGCAAAAAACCCAGACGCGCCACCCCGTACAAGCCATATGCCGGCGATGACAACAATGACGACTACGACCAGGGAGATTACCATGTTTCGGCGTGAACTGCTGTGTGCTATGTATTTAGTCGGATTTGTCATGATATTTTATGCCTTACTCTACAATTATGCTTCCTACAAATTGGTTAGGGTTACCTGGGTCGTAGTATGTAAAAGTACCGCTGTTTTCAAAAATATATGTATAGGTATCGCCCTGATCAAGCGCCTCAGCTTCAAAATCAATTAGTTTGTCTGGGTCAGCTAGCAAGTGGTGGGCAGCAGGGTCAATGTTAACCCACGATACTGGTTGGCCTTTTTTAACTTTAAGCGTTTGTGGTACAAAACCGGCATCGGTAACCTCAACCTGTGCCTCGGTAGATTGAATAACTACCGCTCGGTCGTTAAGCGAACGTAGGTACAGACTAACCACAGCCACTAAACCGATTGCCACAGGCAAGGCTACAAGTAAAAGTAGTTTCTTCTTGGCCCTGGAAGAACTGCTTGGTTGGGGACTCGGTTGTTTATCTGCCTGTTCCATCGTTTCGCCTTATCTCTTTTCCAGTTTTACGTTCTGGGTCATTGAGTCAGTTACATTAACCGACAGGGCGGTAGATTTATATCCCCTGGCACTATGGGTTATGTTGTATAGCCCCGGGTTGAGACTGTTAATTGCGTAGCGCCCCCGCCTATCTGCTTGGTAAATATAGCGACTCTTGCCTACTGTAATAGTTGCACGAGAATACGATACTGCTTTTTTCGTCTTGGTGTTGGTTATTGTTCCGGTTAATCGTACCTTGCGCCTAATCACTTCTGGGGTTTTAATGGTCACTTTGTCTGATGCCGGGCTACTGTTGCCGGCGCCATCACGAGCCACCACATAGTACGTGTAATTTGTTCTGGGGCTGACAGAAGCATCGCCAAAACTGGTGGTCGTAGTAGTGCCGACTTTGCTGGCAACGCCATTATTTTTAGAGCGATACACGTCGTAAGCTACCACCCCCGTATTATCGCCACTGGCTGTCCAGCTAAGATTCACCTGCGTCGGGCTTGGGGCGGTAGCGTTTAATCGTGTTGGCTGGGTTGGTGGCTCTGTGTCGCCCACCTCTAAAGTCTTAACAGTCACTGCCGAAGATGTAGCCGATGTATTACCTGCAGCGTCAATTGCCACTATTTTATATTCATAAGAAGTGTTAGCGGCTAAATTACCGTCGGCATACTCAGTACCACTTATTACTGCAACAGGTACGCCATCTCGTATAACGTTGTACTCCTTGACACCTACATTGTCAGTACTTGCACTCCAGGTTAATTTGATCGAACTGTACGATACAGCGGTGCCCTTTACGTTAGTTGGCTGCGTTGGCGGTTCGGCGTCACCGTTCATAGTGGTAACAGTGTTGGAATCGGAGCTGACGTTGTTGGCGGCGTCATAAGCCCGGGCGGTTACCAGGTGCGTTCCGTTAGGAACAGACACTGTGTCCCATGTCATTTCGTAAGGACTTGCGGTGTCCGTACCTAAAAGCGAGCTATTGTCGTAAAATTCAACCTTCTTTACCCCGACATCGTCGGTAGCTGTAGCCGTGATGTTGGCTGTGCCGGTGAGTGTGGCATCCTCTGTTGGAGAAGTGAGTGTCACCGATGGTGGCGTAGTATCATCGGGAGCGTCGCAGTTATCACCAAAGCCATTTGGCACACAGTTTAGGTCACTTACGGCAACGACACGGTCAATCTTCACCCCTGGAGCTTTACCAATTAGCTTAAGCGAATGATTACCCTGGCTTAATGACAATTGCACCTTGCTATTTATAGTTGCCGAGTGGTAGTCCACCCATGTCCAGGTAGCAGGAGTAATAGTACCACCGCCGACCGTAAAACACTGCGCGCCATCAACCTCTAGTAAATATGTTTTGTTGGTTGCGTCGGGTACATACATTCGTGTCCAAAGCCGGTATGTAGCGGTGCCCGGAACGGTAATTGTGTTGGTAGCGGTGCCGTAATCGGTGCTTGGGGCGGTACAGGCAGCGGCAAAAACCTTACTAAAAGGTACAGCAACCGGGCCAAGCACTAAAACTAAAACCAACATGATGACGAGTGTAGTTTTTGTATCTGCAGGTATAGACCAGTGCCGCATAAAAATAGTATTGCCCTGTGCTGATTTGCTTATGCTTTCATCATTGCGTCTTCAAAGTAAAATTGCAAGCACATTTTTTAAATACGAGCATTTTCTGTGGATTTCTAGTATATTGACAATAAAGATGTACGATCTGCGTCTCATTCGCCTCCTGTTATCCCCGTCGTTGTTTAGCGGCGGATTGACAGTGATGCTTTGCGCTTTGGTACTTGGATATAATTCGTGGTTGTATTTAAGCGAAGAACAGCTATTTTATGATTATCTGTTTGGCTATAACGGGCTCAAAACCTACGTATGGCAGCACTCACAAGCAATAACTACCTGGCAAGGCGCCTTTTTTAATAGCCCCGTTGTGTATTATGCGCTGGTCGTAATAGCCGCCGCTATTGCCGGGGTAATGACTTACTCCTTATTACAGTTGGCTAGTTTGGTGTCACATAGTCTAAAAGAAGGATGGCATTCGCTACAGAGCGAGGGGAAAACCGCGCGGATGGTAGCCGTAGAGCTACTAACCCGCCTGGGTTTACGCATCCTCAGTTTGTTGTGCTGGGGGTTTTATATCGGGTTTTTCATTAGCATTATTATCCCCTTTGTTTTTGTGCTGAACCGGCTGGGGATTGACTACATTCATGGCTCTAGATCTATCGGTTGGTTGGCTTGCTTAGGCGCGCTTTTTATTCTTATTCTATCGTTGCACCTGCATATTATCTTTTTGCGACTCGTTTTTTTGCGGCCCAGAGTTTTTGGCGGCGATCATGCGATTGCCGTCGCCGAAGCCGAGATCGACAGTCACGACGCCCGGGAAAGTTAGCAATAAAATACCCCGGTTTTGGCTGGGGTATTTTATTGGTGGCTCCTCCCAGACTCGAACTGGGGACACAAGGCTCTTCAGGCCTCTGCTCTACCAACTGAGCTAAAGAGCCACGCTAACCCTGTAATCATACTGCTTTACCCTAATTTTTTCAACTAGTCTATGGACGTTCATGATAAAATAGCGAACATGGCAAACCTCGAAATATTTGGCGACAGCATCACTTACGGTATTGGCGACCCAGAAGGCGGCGGCTGGGCGGAACGAATACGCAAAACCATGATAGCGCGTATGGATGATTACCACACCACCAACGGCAAAAACATTATATATAATTCCAGCAAGCGGGGAATCTTTACCTTCAATAACTCCGAGAACGGTATGATCCTGCCAAACATAGTGGACTGCCTACCGAATATTTTTGACCGCCGCGCGCGCCGGGGCTACCACGGACGACTGTTTGTTGCCGTCATGGCCGGTTTTTCGGAACACAATGCTCCTTCCCTACAACCTGCCCTCTCACTAGACGGTCTAAAATATAGCCTTCAAAGTTTTACGGGTAAATTAGAACTGTCTCGATACAATGTGTGCCGCCTTTTTGTAGAGCTTCCCCCTTTTGATTTCAACCGTCCGCGACCCTTAAACCGCGGCAATATTAGTGCTGACAGACTGGCAACTTACCAAGATACGATTAAGCACCACGCCAACGAAACAGGCGGCCACTATATACCTATAGCCGATGCCCTACGTCAGTTGCCCGAAGATCCTATTAGCCACGACGGTGTACACCCAAGCACCGTTGGCCAGGCGGCAATTGCCAATATTGTGCTCGGCAAAATTGATGAATTATTAGGCCCGCGAATAGATTTAGAGTATTAAAATAAGCTTTGCTGGCTGCGCTTGGCCTGGTGTTTGCGCAGGCGGCGGGTTTGGGCTTGCATGTCTGGGTCAGTGACTGTTTCTAGCGGCAGACCTGCTAAAAAAGACGACGGCTGTGCCGGCTGGCCGCCCCGATTTTTGCCATAAGTTACTTCTAGGCGCTCCTTAGCGCGCGTGACGGCTACGTAGAATAACCGTTTTTCCTCGTTGGGATCGCCGCGTTCGCTGGGCAAAACACCTTCTTGTACTCCGATAAGAAAAACGGTGGAGAATTCCAAACCTTTGGAGGCATGGATTGTTAGCAGCGTGATAGCATCGGCCCAGGGATCGTAAAAACCGGATTGGGCGATGTCATCGATATATTCCAAGGCCGCCTGAACCGTTTTAAACCTGACGAGGGTCGCCAGCAGTTGCGAAAGGTCACGACTTAGCTCAAGCCCAAGTGTTTGTATAATCTTTTCGGCTACCCCATGCGGGGGCACTGCAATATATTTTTGCACAAGTTCGGCGGCCTTGCGCTGATTGTCTGGTGACAAGCTGTCTAGTTCTTCTGTTTTACCGCTTTGCATAGCGCGCAGTACTGCTACAACCGCTGCCACGGCTGGCTGTTCGTACGGCGAGCCATCACCGACAATTTGGTAGGGCAAACCCGAGGCATCAATTGCTTTTTGCAGTGCCACCCCCGCCGACCGGTTGCGGTATAAAATGGCAAAATCGCGCAAAGTGCGATGCTTTGCGCGGTCGTCATCGCTAACAGCGCGCAAAAAATCGCCGCCGCCAATGGCTTTTTGTATTTCGGCAAGCACCCAATCGGCTTCGCTGTATTCGTTTAGCACTTGCACTGCCCTTACCTTTCCTGGGTGGTTATTTTTTGCTTGCAGTGCTTGCTGGTTAGGAAAAATAGCATTGGCCAGATTTATGACAGCGGGAACTGAGCGATAGTTGGTTGTAAGAGTTACTACGTTATGATCTAAGAAATCCTTTTTGCACTGGGCAAAAATGTCCCCGCTGGCGCCCCGAAAACCGTAGATCGATTGGTTTGGGTCGCCAATTACAAATAGGCTTTCTTTGCCACCCAAACGCTTTAAAATTTCATACTGCAAACGGTTTGTATCCTGAAATTCGTCAACCAAAATATGCTTGTAGCTGGCTGCAATGTCGCCGTTTTGTAACCCTTTATGAACCTCAACTAATAAATCATCAAAATCACATAGGCCTTGTGCCTTTAGCGCAGCATTGTAAGCCATGGCCATTTTTGCCGTTACCTCATCTTTTTGTAATGAGTTTTTAGTGCGGGAGATCAACAATCCTAGTTCGCGCGTAGATATCCCTTTTAGTGCGATGGGCCGTGGCAGTGATTTAATGATTTGCATTCGTTGTAGCTCTGACACAAACTTCTCGTCGCTACCCAATAGTTCGTAACATAGCCCATGGAAAGTCGTAATTTTAGGAGGATTTGGAATTAGCGCCTTAACCCGCGTCTGCATTTCTTCGGCCGCCTTTTTGGTAAAGGTAAGTGCCAGAATATCCTGTGCTGCCACGCCGCGCCCTATCAAATAGGCGATTCGTGCCGTCAACGTTTTAGTTTTTCCGGTCCCTGGCCCGGCAACTACCAGCACCACCCCCGATACTTTGGCAGCACGTCGCTGCTCGTCATTAAGATCCATTTTAAACATAGCACCAGAACTCACAGCAAACTCAATTGGTTGGTAGTAGTTTGCCGCTCGGCATCGTCCTTAAAAACTTTGATGGTGCCGTAGACGCCGTCATAGCCTGGGTCGCGGACAACGTCACCTTTACGCAGGCGGTCGATAGCTATGGCGAGCAGCGGGAACCCGGCGGCTTCCACAGCCTCGATAGGCACACTGCGCAGCACGCTAAACTCGTCACCCAAACGCTCAATTACCTCGTTATATTCCGCCGTCACAGCTTTGCCAGCCGTACTTTTAGTATTTTTGAGTTCAGCTAGAATCTCGGCTAGCGGAATAATATACTCAACGCGTTTAGGATTTTGGGGCTGATGGTCGGACGGTCTCGTGGCCAGTTCATTCAGTCGGTTCTCTACCCCCACCACTAACGGCTTGGTGCATTCCGGGCATATACCACCGGCCGCCTGCGTTTCGGCTGGCGTGAAACGCACATTACACACGCGGTGGCCGTCGAGGTGATACTTGCCTTCCTCCGGGAAAAACTCAATGGTACCGACAAGCCGATGGTCGTTAGTTTTAAAGGCGCCGATAAGCTCGGCAAAACTGAGATTATCGGTTCGCACTACCGTTGCCTCCCGCCCAATTTTTGCGGCGAATGAGCGTCGGAATGGCTGGTGATCGCCACGCCGTCCAGGTGATGCACCCGCCAGTTCATGCCTGGGTCGCTGGATAGTCCGGTCTCGATTGCCTTAATTTCTGGTGCTAATTCCTCGTAGGCTTCGGCAATACTGTCAAAGCCCGATTTACTGCCAAACATGCCAAACCACGGGGTCCAAATGTGCGCCGGAATATACAAAGCGTTGGGGTCACTTTGCAAGGCATGGCGCAATAGCTCTTTACTATCAAGCCCCAAAATTGGCCGGCCGTCAGCTTTAAGGTTGCCGATACGTTCCAGCCGCGCGTTCAGTTCGCTTACCGCCTCAAAACTGGGCATAACTACCAGCTGGTGCAGCTTGCGCACCTTGCCGCCCTTGCTGTAGATAGTAGCGATCTCGACACTAGGTACAAAGCGGATTGGATTGTTACGCACCGTGGGCGGCAAACGCTTATCTATCTCTTCGGCAATTGCTGGTTTTAGGCGGAACAGTCCCGGCTCGGCCGGCTCCAATTTACTGCGGAATTCGTTAAACCACTCCGGGTGCGTAAAGTCGCCCGTGCCTATAATATGGATCCCTTTTATTTTGCCCCAAAAATATAGCCCTTCTAGGTCGCAGTTTTTGCTCGTTGCCCGGCTATATTTAGAATGAACGTGTACATCCACCACATACTCTCGCATGCAAACAGTATAGCAACTAAGGATTGTTTATCCGCCTGTCAACAAGACGCATAGAAGGATTTATTCTGTACGATGTATAGGCATCCAACTTTGGACGATCAAACAGATTGTAAGGCGCAACTTTTTCCTGTAGTCTTTGGCGTGCTGCTCTATAAGTGTGGGTTTGACTATCGAGGTAAGAATTATAAAAATGTGGGTCGTTCTTTAGGACTTCTCCATATTCGGCAAGTCCTAACGTCACAAAATCTCTGCTTGTTAAGCGTTGATCGCAGGTAAGAAACAAAAGATTCAATAGTTTTAAGCTGACACCTTTGTAGAAACTTGTGGCTTTGCCGTTTACAGCTATTTTTCGGTCTGACCTAATTTCCATTATCCAAGCTTCAGCTGTGGGAGGATCGGTAACTATAGGGATATACTCTTGATCAACAATTCTATCCGACAAAGAGTGGGTCGGCCACGGCCTATCAGCAAAAACACGCAGGTGAGCAGAAAGCATATCTATATCCACAACCTCTCGCAATAGCGATATACTTGCATGTTCAGTGGAGAATTCCGAAGGAGGACCACCAGATCGCTCCATTTGGTAAGAAGTCTCTGCTACTGACACAAACAGTTCAATTATCACATATGCAGGTAACTCTGTAAACCTCACAACTAGTTAGAGTTATACATTCTGGCTCACCGGAATTAGCCGAGAAGCTCTGTCTCAGACGGACAGGTCGGGGCGAAGAGGGCCAGCCATATAGCTTGTCAGCACATCGGGGCCTTGGGCTCTAACAGCATCACCCATGCCAGCCATTATACCTACAAAAACATCTTGTGCGGCAAATGTAACAATTCCCAGTTGTTTTGGCATGTCTCCTACGGCCCGCTCTAACCCTTGGGTACGATCGTCCCAATCCTTCTGAAGGACGTTTAATGTGCCTAGATCACCAACCTGCAAGTCATACCAGCCCGCCAACAATTTTGCCCGGGACCAGCAGGCAGCTGCGCGTCCGGCAATCTCGGCCAGGGTTAGATTCCCTAAGTCGTGGTCTGGTACGTCTATGTGTTTCTCGGCACTTACCCCTTGGTCAAAATCGCTTTTGGCACTCTGGGCTTTTTCTATAGCCCTGTTTATGCAAACACCCGCGAGTCTCTTGATTATTGGCCCACTTGCCACGACAAGACGATTCTCGTACGCCCAAGACACTAACTGGGGTTCTAGCCCGGCATCTAACGCTGCAAGCTGAGCGGTGCTAAAAGATTCTATGTGATGCGGCAAAGACATGACAGTACCTTACCATCTTACAACAAAAAATCAATCATTTTACAAATGCCGGTTAGGGGCAGTTTACTTGGTACACTACAAATATGGCGAAATATTTGGCACTTTTGCGCGGTATTAATGTCGGCGGTAATAACATTATTAAAATGACCGATTTAAAGACATGCTTCGAGAAACATGGTTTTAGCAATGTCACTACTTACATTCAAAGCGGAAATGTCATATTTGAAGCACCGAAACAAAATATATCTACACTAACCAGCACTGTTGAGGCTATGCTGGTAAAAACCTTTGGCTACAAAGCGAAAGCCATCGTCTACACACCTGAGCACCTGGAGCAAATAGTACATGGTGCGCCCAAAGGTTTTGGCACAAAACCTACAGACTACCGTTATTACGTCCTATTTCTGAAGACGCCGCTTACTGCTGCCGAAGCCTTAGCAGTAATTCCCCTAAAAGAAGGTGTGGACGAAGCTTGGGCAGGACCAGGAGCCATATTCCATCAGCGTCTGGAAACTAAAGCCACGCAAAGCTATCTCAACAAACTTGTGGCCATGCCAATATACCAAGACATGACCATCCGCAACTGGAACACTACCCAAAAGTTATTAAAACTGATGAATCCCTCACACTAGCGCTATTCTTATTTAGTTTAGTCAAGTTTGTCATAAAAAAGGAGCCAGCAAAGGCTCCTTTTTTGGACTACAGTTTTACACTATTTTTTGCGGTTGAATAAACGGTGCGCCAAATATCCAAGACCACTAATTCCAACAAACAAGCCGACAACACTGCCTGGGCCAGTTACTGGCAAGGTGGTTGTAGACAGAATTTGCGGTGTGGTTGGTTTTGGCTCCTCTGGTTTTTTATCTTCGACGGTAGCTTTTACAAAGGCGTCGTCACAATCTTCTTGGTGGTTGTCATGTACTTCGGTATCACCCGTAAAGCAAGCCGTGTTTTTGATTGCACCGCTTTGCTGTTTGGTGACTTTTACGTCGTATTCAAACGTTTTGCTTTCGCCTGGGCGCAAGCGGCCGATGTTTTCGGTAATGTCCCGCTTGGCTGGGTTGCTAATTAGTTCGACACCAGCAGGCAGCATATCGGTCATGACCGTTTCTACCATGTCGTTAAGACCTTGCTGGTTAGGCTGGCCTTCGTTCCAAACCTTTACTGTGTACTTTAAAGTATCGCCTGGCTTAGCATTTACTGCGGTCGCTTCATCTTCTGCGTCCGATTTAGTGCCATTGGTTGTTACGTTTTGTACGTGTTTTTTGATTTTACCTACCGGATGCCAGGCTAAAGCCGTGCCCGCCAAACTTCCAGCCAATAGCACGCCAATTACTGCCGAAATAGCGGCTGCAATGTACAATTTTTTCATGACAACTCCTTTAGATAATTGCCTCACGACAAAAGACGTTTACTTAACATAAGAATTATACCATAAAAATAAATAAATGTCTAATTACTAAAGGCGTCGCTTTGGGTGTCGAGGTCGGCGTTATCGGAAACCCCGGCTTCTAAATTCAGGCTATCGAGTGTTTTATCTACTTCTTCTAGGTCAGACTGGGCGTCAACTTGTGGCACGGCTGGCGCATCCACGGATTCGGCGCTGCTGTAAGAAGGTTTGTCTTCTTTGGATTGCTCTTTAACCACCCATACACCTATGGCAATAAGCGCAATCAAAATTACGCCAATTATAATGGCTTCGATGGTGCTAAATCCGGCTTGGCGCGTCTTCACGAAGCGTCCACCTGTGCCGGTTTAAATAGCACTATGATATCTTTAAGCGCCAGGCGCCAATTTTTAAGATCCTGTAAAATGGTGCGGTGCGCTTGTTGGAAGGCAACAATTTGCTCTTTTGGACTATCGCTGTTGCAGCTAAATACCGCTTTTTCCTTCATGGCCGCTAGGTCGGTGGCAAACTGCGCCTGTGCTTGCTCGAGAGCCGTAATAAGCGCTGGGTCAACCGGTTTTGTTTGGTTTTTGACAAAATTAGTGACTCGCTGGGACATGGTGGTCAAAAAGCTACCAAAATTTTCGGCACGTTTAACGCTCCGGCCCATGATGGTGGTAATATTGGTGGCCCGTTGCTCGCACATATCTTTTTGCGTTTCGCTAAGGCGGGCCTTGGCGTCCTCGCGTGCATTGGTTGTGGCTTCGTGTTGTCGAGCTTCGATTGGGTTTGTGTGGTCTTCGCCAAGGTGGGCCAATGCTGTGGCCGGGATAAACCCGCTAACCCCTAAAACCAGCCCCAAGGCAACGATAAGTTTACCAATACTCATGTATCTAGCTTATGATTACTTCTTTACCTTCGTCAACCCGGGATTTACTTGCTGCCGGTCGAGCGCAGCCATGGCTAAGGCCGCAAAGGCAAGTCCGATATCCCGGAAGGTGATCTCTAGGACACCCAGATTGGTCAATAAAATACCGCTTAGTGCCGCCGTTAAAATTAAGCCAGCGAGCCATAGGTACGCGCCAATAGCCAGCCACACTACAAGCGCAAATTGCACCGTGGCGAACATTCTGACGAACAATGTGGCGTCAACCTGTTCGGACACAAAATTAGGCACATACCCCACCCAATCGTCGGGGTGCAGCCAGGTATCAACCGAGGCGTACAACAGCGTTAAACCAAGTCCGATGCGTAACAGCAACATCGGTGTTTCTGCTCGTACTAGCCCACCCATAATTATTTAGCCCTCACCACAATGGTGCCCTTTTTGTCAGCGTCATAGTGGTTGTGATACCCCCAGGTGCCAACCTTGTTAACGGTAAAACTTAGGCTTTCGCCCGAGTTAATTTCTTCTTGGTTGAGTTCGGTGTTGTCGTTGTGTGCTGGATGTTTGCCTGACTTAAACTCTAGCTCGCCTGAAGATTCGTTTTCAACGGTAATAGTTGACCCTGCTACCACGGTTACTGTTGCCGGGCTAAACCCGTCATCGGTGTAAGTTATGATCGCCGCGGTGGCCGCTTCAGAAGCCGATTGGGACGTGTCGCTTTGCGTTGATTTAGTGTCACGCTTGGCCAGCATCCATACTCCAAGGCCGAGCACTAGCACGATAATTACAATAATGATTGTCGATTTTTTCATGATACCCCCCTATACCCAGCTTATGCTTCAGGCAAGTAAGCGTCAAGCAATAGGTTGTAATGCCATACATTTTATGATATTAAATAACGCATGCGCTTTGCGATACCACCAGAATATTCCGATAGAACCGTAGTCCCCGAAGAGTATCTTGGACCTCTTGGTATTCCTACCTTAGGGTGGCTTGCTAACGAGGCTGCTTTTATTACTTTGGTTGCCGAAGATGAGCATATTTTAAAAGGATCAGCAGCAGGCCTCAAAATCCCAGACATTGCCGCCTTCTTAAAAGCAAACTACGGCACTACATTCAGCCATGACGCTATAGAACGGAGAAGGGATAAAATTTCCTCCGATTTATTAGCAACCTGCATATTGCATGCGGGGCGCATAGCAATCGAGGCAGGGATTGTGCCAGTCGATCATCCTAAGCCCGGCCAGATTATTCCAGACGTTTTACCACAAAATGTGGAAACCCTCGACTTACTATCTCGAGGGTATACGCCTGCACAGGTTGCAAAGTTACAAGGCATTCAACCCCCGACGGTGCATAGCCGAACGAAACCTATTTACAGAGCCCTGGAAGTCAACGACATTACACTTGCCACAATTCGTGCCTACCCCGCAGGGCTCTTGCATCATCTGACACCCCGCCAACGCTTACCGGCGGACGATCCTGTCTTAGCCCCCTTTTTGCATTGATAGACTGATTTAATCCGTCACAAAAGTCAAAGCATAACCCACGCGGCCTGCCCGCCCGGCACGGCCAATACGGTGGATATAATCTTCGTACTTTTGTGGTGTAGTGTAGTTAATGACGTGCGTAATGTCGGCTACGTCGATACCGCGGGCGGCTACATCGGTGGCGACCAAAATAGTAACTTCGTTCTTCTTAAAACGGGCGAGAGCGCGTTGGCGTTGGCCTTGGGTTTTACCACCGTGGATATCATCTACTTTAAAACCGCGGGCTAGCAGTTCGCGGGCTAGACGTTCGACACTGCGTTGTGTTTCGTCAAAAATAATCGCTTTAGACACATCTTCTTTGATAAGAATGCTGTGTAGCTGTTCAATTTTGCTAGTGGTCGTGTCGTAACACACAATGTCCTGGTGAACATTGTCGCTGGTATCGCCGGTTTTGACAGATACTGTTATGGGGTCTTTGGCAAAAAAGTCGATTAACTTACGCACATTATTGTTCATTGTGGCCGAGAAAAAGAACGATTGGCGCTCGGAATGCACCTGCTCCAAAATTTCGGTTACGTCCTCGATAAAGCCCATGTCTAGCATGCGATCTACCTCATCTAGCACCACTATATTAAAACGGTCTAGTTTGAGCGTACCGCGTTCGATGTGGTCTTTAATACGGCCAGGGGTACCAATAACAATTTGTGGCTGCAAACGCAGGTCGCGCAATTGGTTACCCATGCCGGTACCACCAATGAGCAAAGTGCCGTATACGCCGCTCTTTTTACCAATAGCGCGGCATTCTTCTTCGATTTGCTGGGCGAGTTCGCGGGTTGGCGCAACAATTAGGGCACGGGCCTGCGGGTCGGTTAACAGTTTGTGCAACACTGGTACTGCAAAGGCAATTGTCTTGCCGGTGCCGGTGTTGGCGATGCCAATAACATCGCGTCCAGCCAATCCTAATGGAATAGTCTGGTCCTGAATGGGTGACGGGATAACAAACCCCTTGGCCTTAATGTTGTCGTGAATTAAAGGGTGTGCCGCAAAATCTTCAAAACGGTGTGTTGGCTCGTAGGCCACCTCTTGGGTAGGGTTAGCGGCTTTTACGAATCGCGACGGGTGAATGTAATCTTTTTTGGGCGCGCGGCGATTGCCACCAGAACGGCGGCCACCACCATGGTACGATGTGCGAGCACCACGCTGGCGCTCGGCAATACGGGAATTATAAGGCATTATGATCCTTTATAGTGTTTAACTTTCTCTGCTTGTAGTTAACGAAACCAGAGCAGCTATAAAACACTTCAGGATTCATCAAGAACAATTACTCCCATTTTAGCATGTTAGATTAATTTAGTCAATTCCATAAGATATGCTATAGTAGCTTTTTATAAGGAGGAATATGGGCGAACGATATACTGCCAGCGTTGTGGGCCACGGCGATAATGCTGACGATACATCATGGGGCAGGACTATGGCTGGAATTATGGTTAATAAGCCGATCCCTGGGGTTGGTGAAAGCATTGCAGCTGCTGTTTTAGGCACCCAGCCATATAAGGGGATAAGTCTCAGGCATATAATTACCACAGAGGATGGCTCATCTTTTATAGCTACCGCCGAGCATGAAGAGCATATTCGGACAATTGCAGACCGATTAGGCCAGTTAGCCAACAGCCCCGACTTAGCAATTGTAATGGCCATGGAGCGCCCTTTCCCAGAGCAACCCTGTGATTAGGTGCGACGAAACGAGACAGTTAAGATTAGCAAGCATAACAAAAAAGCCCGAACCTATTGGTTCTGGCTTTTTTGGTGGAGCTGGTGGGTACTGCCCCCACGTCCGCTAGTGTATCTGATTGATCTATCCTACAGGTGTAGGTTGCTTGGTGGTTCTCGAGAAACGGCGGCTAAGCAACCGAAACGCTGTTTCTCAAAGTCCGTAGTCTTAGTAAGTACCGTGGACAGTGGCGCTTACGCATCCAGAAAATATGGCGCGCACTACTGTTATCTGGCGTCACATTAGGCGCGGCTGTTAATTAAATTAAGCAGCTAGTGCGAAGTTGAGTTTGCTGCGCTCAAAGAGGTTAGCAACTACTTCGCGTGCAGATGTGTTTGCATCTAAAAAATGTTGCCTATAACGCTGACAAGCGACCTGCTGATTCAACCGATAAAGTACTGGCGTCGAGCTTAAAATTCAGCCCCATAACTATATTTTACCATAAAATACTACCCAACGATCATACTTTAACTAAAACGACGCAACGTTCCCCTTTTAGACAGAACCCACAAAAGGATAGCTACCAATATGGGGGCAAGTGGTGCTAGGGCAGCGACCTTAAATTGCACAAGCACAACAATAAGGGCGATACTAAGCGCTAGCCAGGACAACCCTGCCCGACGGCTGACGTGCAGACGCATAAATTCGACCCCGAGGTAATAGTATGGAAAGACTAAAATAACCAAGAGTGTGCTGGATAATAAGCCGCAGATGAGCACCACGGCCAGGCCTTCCCAGAAGGGACTCATAAAGGCCAAGGGCGCCAACGACACTACCGCCGTAAGGCTTGTGGCAATAAGCGGCCGGAACCGCTCGCTTAGCGCGTCGATGGCAGCATCAACCACCCGTACGCCTTTACGCCGTTGTTGGTTGGCATAATCGGTCAGCAAGATCGTATTTTTTAGGCTTAAACCGATGAGCGCGAAGAACCCAAGCATGGCAAAAAAGCTAAACGCATTATCGGTTACAAACAGCCCAAGCGTGATCCCGAACAGGCTGAACGGAATAGCCATAAAGATAAGCAGTGGCTGGGCCAGCGAACGGAATTGGAACGCCAGCAAAATATAAATGGCGACGAGCACCAATGGAAACGCCAGCGCCAGCGTGGCAAACGACTCTTGGTTTTCGCTTTCTTGACCAAAGTCAAATACTAAGGCGTCATTGTGCAGCCCGTAGCTGGCAACTTTTTCGGGGGTAAACTCTTTTTTAACCGCGTCTTGGGCAAGCGTTACCAAGGTAGTGATATCGTCGCTGTCAAACGTTGCCGTGACTTTTACGAACGGCTCGCCATCGCTGCGTTCGTAAGCGTTAGGGTCGGAAACAGTTGTGGTGATAATTTTTGCTTTTTCACCACTAAGACGTACTAGTTCCCGGTTCTGTAAAAAGGTGCGAATATCTTTTGCCAATGTAATACCCGCTTCACGGTTACCATTGGTTTTGACACGAACAGCAAATGGTTCTACCGGCGGGCCGACATCAAGCTGCGAAGCTTTAACAGTGGCGCCGGTAAAGTCTTTGTAGGCTTCCTCTAGCTGGGTAACCATCTGCGGCGAACGCAGATCGCGCTCGCTGTAGGGTGTTAAATGAACAAATAAACTAGCATTCAAGGCCGTACCGGTAACGTAATACGATGCGTGTTCGAAATGCTCGCCCAAGGTTTTAGCGACAATGGCATCGGATTGGCGGGCGACAGCCAGGGCTTCCTCGGTTGTAGACCCGGGCGGAAAATCGAGTTGGACTAGTAGGTCATTGGCGTCTTTACTAGGCGGGAAAATATTAAACGTAACTTTTTGGAACAAATATCCAGCTGACCCAATAAACATAAATCCAACCAACACCGCACAAAGTCCCACACCAAGCAACTTCTTGGTCGAACCGC
>Ga0075428_100003422_pt1 | contig 17359 bp, 15 predicted proteins | sample RhiMetdeltSRZDD2_FD_75291 | JGI IMG/M metagenome (GOLD analysis project Ga0075428, IMG submission 75291) | Populus rhizosphere microbial communities from Tennessee, USA - Rhizosphere MetaG P. deltoides SRZDD2 | ecosystem: Host-associated > Plants > Roots > Rhizosphere > Soil | place: USA... | reverse complement strand
TTGCAGATTGCAGATTGCAGATTGCAGATTGTGGATTGTGGATTGTCGATTGCTGAGTGCAGATTGTGGATTGTCGATTGCTGAGTGTTGATTGAATGGTTTCCAATCGGCAATCAATCAACAATCTGCAATCCGCAATCGGCAATCGGCAATCGGCAATCTGCAATCAACAATCTGCAATCTGCAATCTGCAATCTACGATCTGAATCCAAACTACTCAGCCCTCAGCGCTTGGACGACATCCACGCGCGATGCGCGGGCGGCGGGCATCAGTGACGCCAGGATGGCAGCGGTGACGAGGATCACGGTGGCGCCAGTAAGGGGCACGACGCCAGGAACCTCGATCTCGGGCAGATAGCTGCCGGCGAATTGCGCCAGGACGAGGCCACCGAGTGCGCCGGCGACGATACCTGCCCCGGCGATCACCGCGCCTTCGCTCAGGACACGCGCCAGCAGGTGCCGGGGAGCGGATCCAATCGCGAGCCGGATGCCGAACTCGCGCGTCCTGGCGCTCACTGAAAACGCCAGCACGCCGGCGACGCCGACCACGGCGATCGTCAACGCGACGATGGCAAATCCGCCGAACACCAGCGCGTTCAACCGATTTGGTGCGAGCACTTCAGCCCGGACATCCTCGAGTGTGGCGGCCTGCTCGACCGGTTGCTCCGGCGATAGATCGCGAATGATGCGCCTGATCGGCGTGACCAGCGTGTACGGATCGGTCCGTGCGTGGACGAACATCCTCCCGCCGAAGATCTGCTGCTCGAACGGATGGTAGACGGTCATCGCCGGCCCGGGCACGATATTCTCGTCATCGATATCCTTGGCGATGCCGACGATGCGTCGGGGGCCGGTGCTGACGTCGATGAACTTCATGACCGGATCGGTCCACATCAGCTGCCGGTTCAACGCGTCTTGCGTTGGAAACATCCGGCGCGCGACGCTCTCGCTCACGATGACAACCTTCTCTGACTCGCGTCGATCGGCCTCGGTGAAGTCGCGCCCGGCCACGATGGGCACACCAAGCGACGCGAAGAAGCCCGGCGAGACGGTCCGGAAACGCGCGCGCGGATCTTCTTCACCGTCAGCTCTCGCGTAGCCCTCGACGGAAAACTGAAACCCTGGCCCGAACGTGCCGCCATCGCGCCACGGCACGATCGTCCCGACCGCAACGCGCTCCACGCCCGGAAGCTGCGCGATGCGCCGCATCGCCTCTGAGTAGAACGCGGCAATCTGCTGCGGCGGACGCGAGTAGGAAACGATCGGCACGTTCAGCGCGAGGACGTTGCGCATATTGAAACCCGTCTGCGTCGACTGCAGCGACATCAGCGTCGTGAGAAGCATCCCGGCGCCGGCCAACAGCACGAACGACGCCGCGATCTGTGTGACGGCAAACACGCGCAGCCTGCGGTTCGTGCCTGACGTGATCCGGACGCTGCCATTCGACAAGCCAAAGCCGCTCGAGGCATCCGAGGCTGGCAGTCGCGGGACGAACGCCAGCAGAACGGCCGCAATGAGCGCAAGGCCGACGCCCACCCAGAGCAGGCTGGCGTCGACGGTGAGGTCGAGCGCGCGAACCGAGAACCGCGCCGCGTAGCGGGAGAGGATCGACACCATCGGTCGCGCGATGATGACGCCAAGGATTGCGCCGGCCCCGCAGAGCAAAAGGCTTTCGGCCAGCAGCGTCCGCCGCAGCGCGCCGGCGCTCGCGCCGAGCGCCGCACGAATCGCCAGCTCGCCTTCACGCCGGACGGATCGCGCCAGGATCAAATTGGCGACATTCGAGCAGGCAATGACGAAGACGAGCGCTGACGCGGCCAGCAGCACGAGCAGGACCGTTCGGGCCGGCGAGATGATCTGATCGCGAAGCACGACCGCGTCGATTCTGAAGTCCGCCTTGACGGGATACGACTCCGGGTGCGACTTCACGATTCCGGCGTGCACGGTGCGGAGCTCCGCGCGCGCCGCATCCAGGTCGGCGCCCGGCGCAAGCCGCCCGAACAGCTCCGTCATCCGATGCACTCGCCCGTCCACCATCGTCGCGTCGAGATGGTGCGGGCTGGTGACGACGTTGGCGATGAGCTCGGTCTCGGAAGGGTACGGAACGGATGGTTCCAGAACGCCGACAATCGTCGCAGCGCGCTCGCCAAGCCGAACGACCTTGCCGATGACCGATGCGTCGCTCTGGAGCGTGGTGCTCCAAAATCGGTGAGTCAACACCACCGCACCTGCGGCCTGCGGCCCATCGTCGGTCGCATCGAGGAGGCGGCCGATCACGGGCCGGAGTCCCATCACGTCGAAGTACGACCCGCCAACAACCCCGGCGCGGACCACGCGGGGATCGCCCAGCCCGACCATCGTGAATTCGATGGTCGAAAAATCTCCGAACGCGTTCAGCATCTTGATGCTCGCGCGAAGGTCGCGGATTTCCGGTACGGAGAAGTTGGCGTTCTCTGCCCCGATACCGGGCGCGCTCTGCCGGATGTAGATGAGCCGGTTCTCGTCGCGGTTCGCCAACGGCCGCAGAAGGACGCCGCGGACCACGCTGAAAATCGCGGCGTTGGCTCCAATGCCGAGCGCGAGGGTGACAACCACGGTGATGGCGAGGCCCTTTACGCGCATCAGCGACCGGAAGGCGAATCGAAAGTCGGTGAGCAAGCTCATAAGTGTCCTATTACACGTCGCAGCTGGTTCTATTGATATGTCGTTTTGGACCTGTCGAAATCGACACCCGGACCGGGTCGGACCTCGAATTTTTTCCAAGAATCGACGCCGTCAGCGCCGCGCCTTGGCTGGACGCGAGAGATCCTTGATTGTTTCTCGTGCAATCCACCGGGCGGACGCGTGCTCGGACTCTGAAAGCCTGCGCGCCAAGGTCAGCGATTCGCTCTTGAGCGCCGCGCTGCGAGTTCCAATGCGGCGAAGCGCCCAACTCACGCCCTTCATGACGAAATTGCGATCGTCGGCGGCCGCGCGCTCGATGAGCGGTAGCGTCTGCAGGAACGCCGCGTCCGATGCCTGTTTGTCGTGACCGGCGAGGCTCGCCAGCAGCGCGAACGCCGCGCGCTTGACGAACTCCTCGCGCTTCCCGCTCCACTGCTCGACCTTGCGGTACGCGTGAGGCGTTCGATCAAAAAGAAAAAAGCAGACCGTGTCGCAGATGCCCCAGTTGTCGAAGTCACGGCACCAGCGATCCATTTGCGCCGGCGTCACACGCTCCGGCTCGTCAACGAATGACGCGAGCAGCCGGGCTTCGTAGCAGCGAGTGTCCCAGAGCGCTTCGGCCAATTCGTGGCTCCGCCCGAGACGCTTGCCGAGCGTCTGGATGTTTGCCATGGACACGCCGAGGGCATTGGTGGCGTTGATGCCGAAACGCTTGAGATTCTCGCGATCGCGGCGAGTACTCTTTCGCTCGAGCCACTCGAGCGCTTCCCTGACCTCGTCATCGATCCGCCGTGGCGCGGGCTTTTCCTTCCTCTGCGGCACTGCCAGCTCCTCTCCAGATTGGTTGTGATAACGTAGGCGAACGCTCGACAGACAGGCAACTCTCCACGGCAGATGGCTCGACGCCTGATAACGCTCACCGCTGCGCTGCTGGGGTTTGCGGGAACGATTCTCGCTCAGGAGACAGCCGCGCCGCGTCCATCTGCCGACCAGGACGCGCCCCGTCCTTTCCGTGTCTCCGTCGACGTCGTCGCGGTTGATGTTCAGGTCATCGATCGGAGCGGCCGTCCGGTGCCCAATCTCGGTCCGGAGCGGTTTTCGGTCACGATCAACGGACGCCGCCGGCGCGTGGTGTCAGCCGAACGAATCGGCGTGGATGGCGTCGACAAAGGTGTCGTCACCTCGAGCGGTCCGTCGGTCGCGTCGACGGGACGAGTGATCGTGCTTGCGGTTGACTGCGTGAGCTTCGATGCTACCGCGTCGCGCGGTGTGATTCAGGCCGCCCGTCAATTCGTCCAGCAGCTCCTTCCGGAAGATTTCATCGGCCTCTCCGCGTATCCGAATGGAGCGCGCGTCGATCCGACGAGAGATCACGGCGCCGTACTGCGCGCGCTCGACACCGTGATCGGCCAGCGCGACCTCGCGGAGTTGGGTCAGTTTCACGTCAGACCGTCGGAGATCATCGACATCACGCGCGAACTCACTCGCGGTGGTGGCCCGACGGTCGAAGCGGTCTCGGCACGGGAGTGCGGCGGCAACCCGCCGGATCCTTTCTGCCGTCAACGCCTGATCACGGACGTCACGGGAACGGCGCTGTATTACGAGGGACAGGGAACCGCGAGCCTCGGCATGCTTCGATCGCTCGTCTCGGCGATGGCGGGCATGACCGGACGCAAGACGCTCGTGCTCATCAGCGGCGGAATGATCGCCAGCGATTCACCCGGCGGTCGTCCCGATCTGAGCGAGCTTGGCATGCGCGTCGGCAGGGATGCCGCGCTGGCGAATACCGCAATCTACACGCTCTTCGTCGATTCGAGCTTCATCGACAGATTCTCAGCGCAGACGCGCGGTGGCGATAAGAGCCTCGACAACTGGAATCGCGACAGCGCACTGCTCGGCCGGTGGCTGGAGCAGTTCTCCGGCGCCGCGGGTGGCGCGCTGTTTAACGTGCAAGTCGGCAACGCCGAAGCCGCCCTCTCGCGTATTCAGACCGAGCTGAGCTCGTACTACCTGCTCGGCGTCGAGCCGGGGGACGAGGATCGCGACGGCCGCACGCACGAAATCACGGTCAAGACAAACCAGCCGAATGTCACGATCCGCGGACGGCGGTGGGTCATGGTTCCAAAGCGCACGGCACCAGGTTCGACCGCTGCGGCAGCGCCGAAGGCGCCGGAACCAACTCCGCCGACGCCGGCTGCGCCCCCGGCTCCAGTCCGACGGGTCGTTTCTCCTGAAGTCCAGGCGATTGCGGACTCGTACGATCGCGGCAACTACGATTCGGTGCAGAAGACATTGGCGCAGTCAAAGGACCTGTCGAACATCATCCGCGAGTTCCGGATGTCCGACAGCCCGTGGCCGAACGATCCGAGGCGCACCGCGGTGTTTGCGTTGGAGCTGGCGCTCGCTGGATTGCGCAGCGACAACGGCTACGCGCGCGATGAAGGTGGGCGGCTGCTCGGCGAGTATCACACGCGCGTCCGGCGGCCCGAAGGCGCGGACGCCTTCGAGTGCATGTGGTTCCTCACCGAAGCCGCCGCGCTCGAAGGTCTCTTCATGCCGGAGAGCGCGATCCTGTTCATCCCCCGGGCGCTTCAACGATGCCCCACGACGGCGCGGCTTCACCTCGCTCATGCCTTCGTGTCGGAACAGCAGTGGTTGCGCGGAGGACTGACGCCCGCGCAGGAGCTCGAGGTCGTTCGCCGCTACGAAGAGGCCATGAAGTTTCCCGAGACCGAACCCGAGGCTCGAGTCCGCGCCGCACGATTCCTGTATGGTCTCGGGAACTTCGATCGCGCGCTCGAAGTGCTCAACGGCGCCACCCGGCCACCCACCGATCCCGAGATCAAGTACTTCATCGAGCTGGTTCGAGGTCAGATTCTTCGCGCGCGCGGCCGGCCCGACGAAGCAGCGGCGGCATTTCGCGCAGCACTTGACGCGTGGCCTGCCGCGCAGTCCGCGCGCGTCGCGCTCATGGCGCTGCTGCTCAATCGCGGCAAGCACCAGGAGGCCGCCGCATTGGCGGACGCAGCGCTGACCGCTTCAGAAAACGAGTTCGATCCGTGGTGGACTTACTGGCTCGGCGACTTCCGCGGTTATCCAGTCATCCTCGACAAACTCCGGGAGCTGGGACGATGACTCGCCGGATGCTGATTGCCGGCGCCGTCGCGATCTCGGGTGCCACGATCCTGGGCGCGGCTCCCTCCGGTCAGGCGGCACAGGATCAGGCTTCGGTATTCCGCGCTGGTGCGGACGCCGTTACCGTCGAGGCGTCTGTCAGGCGCGATCGACGTCCGGTAATGGGCTTGAAGGTTACGGACTTCGAGCTGCTCGACAACGGCGTGCCCCAGGAGATCACGGATGTCACGTACGAGAAGCTGCCGATCGATGTCACCGTTCTGCTCGACATCAGCGCCAGCGTGACCGGGACAGTGCTCGACGAACTGCGCCGCGCGCTCCGCCAGCTGCGTGCAGATCTCGGCACGGCCGATCGCCTGAAGCTCGTCGCCTTCAATATGCGAATCCGCCGGCTCATGGACTTTGGTGAGCCGGCATCGGTGACCGATAGCGCGCTCTCGGCGCTCGCGGGCAGCGGCAGCAGCGCGATCTTCGACAGCCTTGCCGTCGCGCTCGCCTCGCCGTTTCCGACCGGCCGTCGTCAGCTGATCGTGCTCTTCAGCGACGGCCAGGACAGCAGCAGCATCATCGACGCCGAGACGCTGCTCGACGTCGCCCGCCGCAGCACGCCAACGGTTGCCGTCGTGCTTGCGTCATCACCGAACCGTCCCGCGTCGCTGCTGCGGAATGCCTCGACGCGCGCCAACCTCACCGTGGGTGATCTTGCCAACCAGATCGCCAGCGAAACCGGTGGCTTCGTCGCGACGATCACCACCGGCGACAACGTGACGTCGACTTTCCGCCGGGTCCTCGAGCAGTTCCGCACGACCTACGTCATGTACTACACACCGCGCGGCGTCGATCGGGCCGGGGCGCACACGCTCGAGGTCCGCCTCAAGAAACCCGGAGCCGAAGTTCGGGCGCGCCGCGGCTACGTCTGGCGATAAAGCAGGAAGGAAGAACTATTCCGGCGCGCGCAGCGCCGTCGCCGCGCTGATCCGCGTCGCTCGCCACGCGGGCAAATAGATCGCCCCGATCGCCACAACGACAAGAACAGCCGCAACACCAGCAAACGTCGCCGGATCCACCGGGGTGACGCCGTACAAGAGCGACGCAAGAAGCCGCGTCGATCCCAGTGCAAGCGCGACGCCGACCAGGAGCCCGCCAAGTGTTAACAACGCGCCGCTCGCGAAGACGAGACGCATGATGTCGGCGCGCGTCGCCCCAAGCGCTTGACGAATGCCGAACTCGTGCTGACGCTGACCGACCGCCTGCGCGGTGACTCCGTAAATACCGACGATCGCGAGGAAGAGGGCGGTCAGCCCGAACGCGGTCACCAGCCACAACGTCAGCCGGCGTGTTGCGATCGCCGCGCCTGCAACGGCCTCGAGCGGTCGCACGTTCGCTAAGGGGAGCGCCGGATCCAGCGTTTTCAGCGCTTGTCGGATTGGCTCGACAAGAGAGGACGGATTCAGGTTCGACCTGACGACGAGGTACATCGGCTGCGGATACCACATCTGCGCTTGAGGAAAGTAGAGCGCCGGAACAGCATCGAGTTGCCACGGCATGTCACGAACATCGCCAATGACGCCTGCTACCGTACGCTCGGCGCCCCACAAGTTCAGTCGTGCGCCGACGGCCGCATCCGGCGCGCCCCAGTACTTGCGCGCCGCAGCTTCGTTGATCAGAACGACAGGCGGTGCCTGTTGCCCGTCCGCGGCGGCCAGATCGCGTCCGGCGACCAGCCGCGTGCTGGTCGCTCGCGTGTAGCCGTGCGTGATGAAGTGATAGCGAGCTTCAGGTCCATCGCCATCCCGGGACGGCCGGCCCACGATTTCAAAGCCCGTGTTCTCGTCGTAACCAGTCCATGGCAGATCCGAGGTGAACGTCAACTCGCGCACGCCGGGAAGGGTTCGGAAACGTTCAGCGGCGCGTTGATAGAACGCGGCGGCCGCGTGTCTGTCGTACCGCACCGGCGGCAAATCTATCGACGCGGTGATGACGCCGTTCGCATCGAACCCCGGCGGCGTACTGATCATGGCGACGAAGCTACGCAGCAACAACCCGCTTGACACGACGAGCACGAACGCAAGAGCAACTTCCACCGCGGCGAGCGCACGACGAGTGGATTGAGTGGACGCACCAGCAACGCTCCGTCCGCCTTCTTTCAAGCTTTCAGCAACTCCTGTGCGAGCCAGGCGAAGCGCCGGCACCAATCCGAACACCAACGCGCTCCCGAACGTCACGATGACGGCGAAGAGCAGCACCTGCGCGTCAACGCCAATGCTCTGGAGACGGGGCATGTCAGAAGGTCCAAAGCGGGCCAATGCCGCAACCGCCCCATAGGCCAGCGCAATGCCCAGGGCTCCGCCGCCGGTGGCAAGGACAACGCTCTCGATGAGCAGCTGCCTGCCAATCCGCCAGCGAGTGGCACCAAGGGCCGCTCGCACGCCAATCTCTCGCGACCGTGACGCAGCACGTCCTAGCAGAAGCCCCGCAACGTTCACGCACGCCAGGAGCAACACCGCGAACGCAGCACCGGTCAGCGTCAAGAGCGTCGGTTCGGCGGTGCCAACGATCTCTTGCTTTAACGGCACAACCGACGGACGCCATGGGCTGTTGGGCCTCGGGTAGCGTTTCGCAACGGTCACGCCCGCCCGGTCTAAATCGGTCCTCATCTCGCTCCAACCCACGTCACGACGTATGCGGCCGACGACGTTGAAGTAGTGGGAGTAGCGAAGTCCCGGATGTTCATCGCGCGGAACGACCAGCACCGACCAGATATCCACGCGCTCACCGTGGCCATAGGTCCTGAAGGTGCCACCGACGTGTTGAAAGCCATCCGGCAACACGCCGACGATCTGAAAGGTCCGGCCCGAGAGCTGTATCGATCGTCCAACGACGCCGGGGTCGCCGTTGAAGTGCCGCCTCCACAGGTTATGGCTGAGGATAACGACGTTGCTGTTGGCTTCGATCTCGTCGTTCAAGGTGAATTCACGGCCGAGCGCAGGTTGATAACCGAGGATCTTGAAGAATCCTGCAGTGACCAACATCCCGCGCAGCTGTTCCGGCCGCTGCGCGTCGCCGAGCTGCAGATCACCGCGAACGTAGGCCGCGAGTCCGTCGAACGTCTGCACCTCCGCGCGGTAGTCGCGAAAGTCGGCCGGCGCCATGGGAAAGTGCGGCGTGTCCGGTGCCTCCTCGAAGAGGCGCACGAGACGGTCGGGGTCCGCGTACGGGAGCGGCGAGATCAGCACGCCCTTCACCGCACTGAAAATTGCCGCGTTGGCGCCAATCGAGAGCGCCAGCGTCAACAGCGCCGTGGTCGTGAAGCCCGGCGATCGACGCAGCAATCTGATGGCGTAGCGAATGTCTTGCAGCAGGGGTTGCGGCATAGTCTGTTCGACGGTATTCCGCCGGGGTTTGGTTTACGTGGCCACTTGGCAACTATCTTTCATGAGCAGCACCGCATGGGCACACACAAAAACTCGGCAGTCACGTTTCTACAGCTGGCGGCATCGGGCCGGATTGGTGAGGCGTACGACCAGTACGTCGCCCCGGCCTTTCGGCATCACAACCCTTACTTTAAAGGGGACGCTCAGTCGTTGATGGCGGGCATGCAGGAGAATGCGCGTCAGAACCCCAACAAGCAGCTCCACGTCCTGCACGCGCTCGAGGACGGCGATCTGGTTGCTGTGCACTCCCGTGTGCATCAGCATCCCGACGACCGAGGGGCGGCGGTCGTGCATCTGTTTCGGTTCGAAGGCGATCGTATCGCCGAGCTCTGGGACGTCGGTCAGCCGGTCCCGGAAGAGTCTGTCAACGCCAACGGCATGTTCTAGGGAGCGAGGGCACTACTTCAAAACGATGCGCTCCGTGACCTTGCCGTCCGCAATCGGGCGGACGGAGAAGGCCTGGTTGCTGCGCATCTCCTGGGTTACGAACGGATCTCCCTCGAACACGATTTCAAAGATCTTCGGCGCGCGACCCGCTGCCGAGATTTCAAAGTGAATGTGGGGCGGTACACGACTGTTGGGGTACGAACCGGGCTTCACGGTCTCGAACGACCATGCGCCTTTCGCATCCGTTCGAAGATAGAGCTTGAGGCGTGGATTTCGATTGTCGCTCGCCGGCTTGACCCCGTAGTAGCCCTCGTGGTCGGTCTGAAAGATGTACAGCGATGCGCCGCCGATTGGCGCGCCGTCGTGCCCGACAACCACTCCACTGACCTGCAGCGGCTGGCCTGGTTCACCTGCTGGCACGACCCGTCCGCTCGATGGCGCCGACGCTGGCGCCTCGTGAACCGCCTGGCGCCCCGCTGCGGGCGCCGCGACGGCGATCATGATCCCGAAAGCGATCCATGAGACGCGGCGTGCTGTCGTGGACTGAGGCATAGTCCCTCCCCGCGCATCCTCTCATAGCTCGCATCCGCTGTGGACATGCACCCAGCGGTTTGCTGTGACGAGCCCGGGGACCATCGGTTCCGTTCGACGAGCGGCGACGCGACGAGCGCTCGCGTCCAGACTTTGCCTCCAGAGCCAGAATCCAACCAGCGTGAGGGGGTGCTTATTATAGGCTACAGTCGCAACAGGTTACGGCTGTGATTGAGACAAACACCGTCAACGGTTTGAACTGGTACTGGATCTTCCTGCAGCTGGCGATCCCCCCGGTGGTCGGCGTGCTGATCGCGATCCCGTTCTGGCGCAAATCCGACTTCATTTTTGGCAACGTCGTCGGTTCAGCCGTCATTTTGGCTGCGGCGATCGGCTTGATTTTTCGGGAGTATGTGGAAGTCGATCGCGCCGTCCAGGCGTGTCTCGACGCCGGAACGACGTGCTTCCCCACACCGAGCGCCTTCGCGCGCTTCGCGATCCATGCCTCCATCGGGCTGGGCGAAGTGTTCGTGTTGTTTACCCTCAGCCTGGCCGTAGAACGCCGGATTCGCAACCGCGGCTACGCGGCAGAGTGGCGACGGTGATGGGCTGCCGCCGTTCAGCGGCCGTCGCTCAGTTTCAAGCCGAAGCGCGACGAGAGTTCTCGCCTTCCTAGCGACGTCACGCGAAGTATTCGGCTGTCCAGATCCTGAACGACCCACTTTTTCTGCAAGACCCGGCGCAGCAGCGCTGCCGCTAACGCACCGGCCAGATGCGGTCGCCGTTCACTCCAATCGAGGCACTGAAACGCAAACCGTCGCCGTGATACGCGCGCCGCGTCGACGTCGATGCCAAGGGCTTCGAATCCCGTCATGCCGGCTGGTGTTGTCTCACACGAAATTTCGTCGTTCGCAGTCGACAACCAGCCGAGCGAGATGAGCTGCTCGTAGAGCATGACGCCGAGCGCTCCCGCGATGTGGTCGTAACAGGTGCGTGCCGCACGCAACGCGTGCGGCGTGTTGGCAACGAACACCTGTCGTCCCGTACCTGCAAGCACGCTGAGTGCCTCGAGCGCTGATGCGACATCGGGACGATCTAGGCTGTAGTAGCGGTGCTTTCCCTGGGCGTAGACCTTCACCAGACGGAGCGTTTTGAGGCGCTGCAGGTGCACGCTGGCAGTGGACGGAGTGACGTCCGCGACGACGGCGAGCTCGGTGCTGGTCCGCGCACGCCCATCGACAAGGCAGTAGAGCATGCGCGCGCGTGCCGGCTCGCCAATTGCGGCGGCAATCGGCGCAACCCCGGCGTCAGGATCGGCTGCATCCATTGTTTGATGCTAAACGAATTATGAACGTTTGCCAACGGGCACACTGCGGGTATGACCGTCACGTGCATCATTCGCTACCAGATCGATCCATTTCAGCGCGACGCCTTTGCCGAGTACGCGCGCAACTGGGCGCAGATCATCCCCGAGTGTGGAGGTCACCTGCTCGGCTACTTCCTCCCACATGAAGGGACCAACGATGTTGCGTGGGGATTGATCGCGTTCGACAGCCTGGCCGCGTACGAAGCGTATCGAACGCGCCTGAAGGCGCATCCGCACGCGAGTCAGAACTTCGCGATGGCCCAGTCGAAGCGCCTGATCCTTCGTGAAGAACGGACCTTCACCGAAGTCGTGGCCGAGACCTTCGGAGTTCAGCCACGATGACCGTTCTCCGCCACGGCGCCTATCTCTGTCTGCAACGGACGAGCCCACTGCACGAACTGAGCGCTCCGGGTCTCGAGGCGTTGGCGGACCGGCTCGAGTTGGCCAACGAGTTTGACGCAAGCACCGGACATCCGGCGCAGGCATTTGCGTTGTTGAAGCGGGTGGACATCGTTCAGCGACAGACGCCTGATGACGCGCTCTCTCAGGCAGAAGCCATCGTGCACGTCGCATCCCCTTCAGGCGAAACTGTGCGGCGATTCTGCGCGGAGGCTGAGCTCTTGCTTGCCCACGAGATTGACGTTCACGTGATTCCTGGCGTGGTCCGGCCGACGAACTTCACGGGAGGTGCGATGCACGACTTCGCGTATGCGGCGCAACGGCAGCAGGAGCGAGGACCGGCCATGCCGCACGCGTTCATCGTGCCAATGCGCAAAGCACCAGAGTGGTGGGCCAAAAACTGGATGGAGCGTCACACCTATTTTCTGCCTCGCTATGACGACGATGGGCGGATGCTCGCGGAAGGCCACGCGCTCACGGCTGCCGCCGGCATACCGCACCTGATGCGCAGAACTTACAGGAACGACCTCGAACCTGCCCCGAACGGTGCATACGACTTTGTGAACTATTTCGAGTGCGCGGACGAGGGCGTTCCCATCTTCCACTCGGTTTGCGCGGCGCTGCGGGATGTCGCGAGAAATCCTGAGTGGCGGTTCGTCGCCGAGGGTCCTACGTGGCACGGGTGGCGCGTCAAGAGCTGGAGGCAGCTTTTCGAGTGATAATCGCGGCCGTGAGTATTTCGCTGACAAGACGCGAGCTCATCGCTAGCACCGTGGCGCTCCTGGCCGCGCCGATCCAGACAGCAACGCAGCGCCCCGCTAGCGTGAACGGTGTCACTGGTCCTATCGTGCCAGACCGTCTCGGCCTCACATTGATGCACGAGCACGTGCTCGTCGACTTCATTGGCGCGGACCGTGTGAGTCCGACGCGCTACGATGCGGACGACGCAATCAAGGTCATCCTTCCGCATCTTACGAAAGCAAAGAATGACGGCTGCCAGACGCTAGTGGAATGTACGCCTGCTTATCTTGGCCGCGACGTGCAATTGCTGCGGCGTCTATCCGACGCGTCCGGACTCAACATCCTCACCAACACTGGCTATTACGGTGCGGCAAAGGACAAGCACCTCCCTCGTCACGCGTTCGACGAAAGCGCCGATCAACTGGCCGCTCGCTGGACGACCGAGTACGAGCGCGGCATAGACGGCACGCCGATCAAGCCGGCGTTCATGAAGATTGGCGTAGACGAGGCGCCGCTCTCGGACGTCGACGCGAAGCTGGTTCGAGCTGCAGCCATGACGTCTCGAGCCACGGGCCTTCCGATCGCCTCACACACGTCGACCGGCCTGGCCGCGATCGCCGAGTTGGAACTGCTGGATCAGGCACGAGTGCCTGCGCGTTCGTTCATCTGGGTCCATGCGCAGAACGAGCGCGACGCGGTCTTCCACTCTCGCGTTGCGAAGGCCGGGGCATGGGTGGAGTTCGACGGTATTTCGGAAACCAGCGTTGCGCGGCACGTTGATTTAGTCGTGTCTATGAAGACTCAAGGACTGCTCGAGCGCGTGCTCGTTTCGCACGATGCAGGCTGGTATCACGTCGGCGAGCCCGGTGGCGGTCAGTTCCGCCCGTATGACACGCTCTTCACGAAGTTCGTTCCCTCGCTGATGGCCGCCGGCTTCTCGAAGGACGACGTCCGAGTGCTCCTAGTCGAGAACCCACGACGAGTATTCGCGCCTCGTTCGTAACGGCTGAGCTACAACCCGCCGTGCATGGCGGTCGAGGCCGTTTCGCTCAAGACCTAACGGCTACTGCAGCCCACCGCGCACGGACGTGATCCGCTGCGTGTTGAACCCGAGCCAGTGCATGCGTCCAATGTAGCGCGCGTGCTCGACCTTGATGCAGCGATCCATGATCACGGTGAGGCCACCGGCTTCGGCGATTCGAGCACCTTCCTCGTTAATCACCGTGAACTGACACCAGAGGGTACCGGCCTTAATCGCCACGGCGTCCCTGGCGATCTCCGGCAGCGCATCCGGCGCGCGGAAGACGTTCACGATATCGACCGGCACAGGTATGTCGGCCAGCGTTTTGTGGACTTTCACGCCAAAGATCTCAGACTCACGCGGGTTGACGGGAATGACGTTGTACCCGTGCCGGCGCAGGTAGTAACCCACGAAGTAGCTGGCCCGAAGCTCGTTCTTCGACAACCCGACAATTGCAATCGTTTTTGCCGTGTGAATCACGCGCTGAATCGTCAGCGGATCCTGGTACCGGCTCACATCGAACGTCGTCATTGCGCTGCCACCCCGCTCGTCGCCGAAGCGGCAACGCGTGCGAAACCTTGTTCGAGATCCCAAATCAAGTCGTCAACTGATTCCGTCCCGACCGAGAGCCGGATCGTCCCGGGCCCTACTCCGGCGGCGCGCAACTCATCGTCGTTCAATTGACGATGGGTGGTGCTGGCGGGATGGATGATGAGGCTCTTCGAATCGCCCACGTTCGCAAGGTGCGACCACAATGTGACGCCACGGATGAAGTCCTGGCCAGCGGCGCGGCCGCCCTGGCAGTCGAACGAGAACACGGCGCCAGCGCCTTTGGGCAGATACTTCTCGACGAGCGGCCGGTATCGGCTCGAGGGCAGACCTGGATATGTCACGTTGGTCGCCAGCGGATGCGACGCGAGAAAACGCGCGACCGCAACGGCGTTGTCAACATGTCGAGCCATCCGCAAGGACAGCGTCTCGAGCCCTTGCAGGAACAGGAACGCGTTGAACGGGCTCATGGCCGCGCCCAGATCCCGCAGCGTCTCGGCGCGGAGCTTCATCAGATAACCGTAGGTGCCGAACGTTTCGTGGAACTGGAGCCCGTGATAGGCCGGCGACGGATCAGCAATGACGGCGAAGCGCCCGTTCGACCAGTTGAACTGACCAGAGTCCACGACGACCCCACCGATGCTCGTGCCGTGGCCGCCGATGAACTTGGTCGCCGAGTGCACGACGATATCGGCGCCCCACTCCATCGGGCGGCAGAGGAACGGAGTCGCAAACGTGTTGTCGACGATGAGCGGCAGCTGGTGCTCGTGGGCAATCGCGGCGAGCGCCTCGATGTCGAGGACGTTGCCGCCAGGATTTCCAATCGTCTCGCCGTAAAACGCCTTGGTGTTGCCGCGCACCGCCGTCTTCCACGCGCTGACATCGTCTGGATCCACCCACGTCAGCTCGACGGACATCTTGCGGAGCATGTGCTTGAACTGGTTGACGGTCCCGCCGTAGAGCGCCGAGGACGACACGACGTGATCGCCTGGGTTGAGCAGCGTGAAGAGCGCTGCCGCTTGCGCAGAGATGCCACTGGCGAACGCCACCGCACCGCAGCCGCCCTCGAGGTTGGCGACGCGTTCCTCGAAGACGGCGACGGTAGGGTTCATGATGCGCGAGTAGGTGTTGCCGTACTCCTGCAGGTTGAAATACGCGGCCGCGGATTCCGGATCCTCGAACACGTAGCTCGTCGTCTGGTAGATCGGCACGGCGCGCGCGCCGGTATTCGGATCGGGGCGCTGCCCGGCGTGAACCTGACGAGTTTCAAAGCCAAATTGGCGGGACTCTTCCATGCTTTCCTGCAATTCTAGTTAGTGTCGGAAGTCCGGAGTTTCGGAAGTCCGGAGGTCCGGAAGTCCGGAGGTTCGACTCAGATTCCCAGAAACTCCCGAATCATCGGGGTCTGTCGGGCTTCTTCGAGCAAAAAACAATCGTGGCCGTATGGCGCCTCGATGACGCGGAACTCCACCTCGCGGCCGAGCGCACGCAGCGCAGTGGCCAGCTCCTCGGAACCGGACGGCGGGTACAGCCAATCGGAACTGAAGGCAATCAGCAGCGTTCGAGCAGAAACGTTCCGAAGCGCGCGCGTGAGGTCCCCGCCGCCGTATTGCCGCGCGAGATCGAAGTACGACAACGCCCGCGACGTGTAGAGATACGTGTTCGCATCGAAACGCCGCACGAACGTGTCTGCCTGATAACGCAGATAACTCTCGACTTCGAATTCCGGCCTCGTCAGGTCGTACTGAATGTCGTCAGCCGACTGCAGGCGCCTGCCGAACTTGTCGCTGAGCGACTCGGCGGACAGATACGTGATGTGACCCACCATGCGCGCCACGCCCATGCCGGCGGACGGCGCGCGTCCCGTTCCGTAGTAGTGGCCGCCCTGCCAATCAGGATCGGCGGTGATGGCGCTGCGCGCGATCGCATTCCATGCCACGCCCTGTGGCTGCAAGGCGTGCGTGCTCGCGATTGGAATGATCGCTCCCACGCGATCTCCGTACAGAACCGCCCACTCGAGCGCCTGCATCCCACCGAGCGACCCACCCGCAACGCCAGCGAGACGGCTGATCTCAAGCTCCTTCAGAAGCGCGTTCTGTGCCCGGACCATGTCCGCAACCGTGATGACCGGAAAGGCGGACCCGTACGGCCGACCCGTGGCCGGGTTCACCGACGATGGTCCGGTGGTGCCGCGACAGCCACCGAGAAGATTCGAGCTGACGACGAAGAAGTGGTTGGTATCGAATGCCTTGCCGGGACCGATCATGCCGTCCCACCAGCCGAGGCCTCGTCCCTTGCCGGCGTCGCGCTCGTCGGCGCGAAACCCATCCCTGGTGCTCTCGACGGCCGGCTTCGCCGAATATCCCGCCGCGTGAGCATCTCCGCTGAGCGCATGGCAGACCAAAATCACGTTGTCGCGGGCCGGCGACAGCGTGCCGTACGTCTCGTAAGCCATGCGGATGGGAAACAATTCGCGGCCGCAATCAAGGGGAAGCGGCTCCGGAAGATCGAGAAACTGCGTCTCGACCGTACCTACCGAGCCCGGAGCGCTTTTCGACGCCGGCGTGGTCATGCGAGCGATCATACCCCCGCGGCTCGACGGCAACGGCGTGAGCCGGTCACGCCGTCGTTTCCCCCATCGATGTATGATCGGGAGCTTGCGCGAACTGTCAGGCGCGCATCTAACTGTCCACGAAGGGATTCTACGATGGCTAACACTAGCGTCAACAACGGCGTCAACGTCGAGGCATTGCTGGCGGCACGGGAAGCGCTCAAGAGCGCTCCGCAGGCGGCCCAGTTCAAGTGGCGCGCGACCTGCAAGTGGAACAACGGCACTCACAGCAGCACGAAGGTCCAGGGCTTTCACGGACTCGGCGAGGAGCAGAAACACAAGACCGAGTTCTCGTTCGAAGCCGATCATCCGGAAATTTTTGCGTCGGAGGATCTCGGCGCGACGCCGGTCGAGTACGTGCTCGTCGGCCTGGCGAGCTGCCTCACCGCCGGAGTTGCGGCAGTTGCGCAGAACCGCGGCATTCAGCTGCGCTCGGTCGAGGCCAAGCTCGAGGGATCGATGGATATCCAGGGCATCCTCGGTATCGACAGTGACGTGCGAAACGGCTACGACGACATCAA
>Ga0075428_100003420_pt1 | contig 17366 bp, 14 predicted proteins | sample RhiMetdeltSRZDD2_FD_75291 | JGI IMG/M metagenome (GOLD analysis project Ga0075428, IMG submission 75291) | Populus rhizosphere microbial communities from Tennessee, USA - Rhizosphere MetaG P. deltoides SRZDD2 | ecosystem: Host-associated > Plants > Roots > Rhizosphere > Soil | place: USA... | reverse complement strand
CTTCCTGCATTGACGAGGTTATGGTCATGACACTGGGTGCAGTTTCCTATGTCTCCGGGTGCATTCGTGTACCCCGGCTCAGGACCACTGACGCTGGCGTACGCAGTGACACTCGCAAAAAGAATCAACACCACCGCTTGAAGTCTTTGCTTTCCCTTTAGCTTAACCATCGTCCGCACCCCAACTTCCCACAGCAAAAACTAGAAATACACGGGGAGTAAAAACGTGACCTGAACGGAGCCGTATTGACTCTGTGAGGATAGAAACCTGGCACTTCCCCCAGCGATCGATCTCCATAATCTCAAATCAGAGATCCATTCCACAGACAGTTCTGATTCTCATCACTGTCTACGCCAAGAAACCGAGTGTTTCGTACTTTGCTCCCAGGATTGACTGCGAATCGGCTCCCAACCATTTATCGAGCACAGTCCCATAAACCGAGCGGAAGTCCACCTTGAACTTCATGTTACCGGCATTGTCCAAGTCGCTCAGAGACGACTGCTCCCCGTAGATCCCGCCCTTTACGGGGTTGCCGATGACAATGAGTGGCTCAACCGTGCCGTGATCAGTCCCAATCGAAGCGTTCTCGTTTGGTCGCCGGCCAAATTCACTCCAGCCAAGCATCACTACGTTGTCGGCGAGTCCGTGTGCCGCCATATCATCGTAGAAGGTCTTCACACCCAGCGAGAACGCCTTCAACAGCGTCGCGAGTGCCCCCTTTGTCTTGTCACGGAATTGGTCGGCTGCCGTCCCGATTTCCTGCGAGTGGTGATCGAAGCCACCCAACTGGACGTACAGGATATTTGCGTCTGGAATCGTAGTAACAATCTGAGCCACCATCTTCAGAGCTACTCCAAAATTCACAGCGGTAGCGGATGGCTGGTTAGCGCTGGGATAGGTCGCGCCAGGCGTGTAAGTCTGGACGGCGGCACGAAGCTGCGTAGCACCCTGTTCGGCTCCGAAGCCGGCGTCCGCGAGAGCCTCGGCAAAGCTGCCGGTCGGAAAATCACGAGTGCTGTTCGTACGGAACGTGTTCACCTGATTGTTCCGGTCGCCGGCGAATCGCCCGTCGGTTTGGAACGTGTAGTTGACAAAGGGGTCCGCGCCGCCGGCAGGAGAGATGCTCGGGACTACAATATTGTTAGCGTAAAACGCCTTGGGCAGGCCCCCGCCCCCAATTGACACCGCCGACAACCCCGACTTTCCTATCAGCTTCTGATCCGCGTAACGACCCAGCCAACCTGTTCCCGACCCGGTTGGGTTAGCAGTTTGCCAGATATCTGTCGCAAAAAAGTGCGAGAGATTCTGGCTCGGATACCCGACGCCAAGCACGATCCCGACCTTGCCGGCGTCGTACAAGGATTTCAACTCACCCATTGCCGGATTCAATCCGAACGGCTGGTTCCCGAGGATCGTCGATGCTCCAGTCTCGTCTTTGAGCTCGGAGTCGGTGAACCCAATAGTGGGTCGCAACGCCTTGTAACGCGAATCGGTGTAAGGCACCACGGTGTTCAGCCCATCCCAACCGCCGCCTAGCTGAATCACGACGAATATCTTTCGGTTTGGATCGGCAGCGATTTCCTGACCGTGTGCCACTCCGCCCATCCACAGTTTGGGCATTAACACGCTGACGCTCACCGCTCCCGCACTTCGCTTTATGAACTGTCTTCTGTTGATCGCCATGACTCTCCTCCTAGTTCAACTGGAACTCCGGCAAGCACATGATTTGGTGAACGAGACCGCGAATCTTTTTATCGACCGTCGCGGTATCGTTGACGTAGGTCACTGGTTGCCCGTTGTCGCCGGTCTCAAGATAGTCGCGCAGGGTTTTGAGAGCCGGGCCAACGCTGAGCGGTCCGAGCCTCGAAAGGTATCGTTTAACCGTCTTCTTCGCCGAACCCTTGGTGATGCTCAAGAGTTGATCGTTGGTAACGAAGATGCCTGGATTTGTCGTGTTGCGGTTGCTGAGGTAGCTATTCGCGAAGTTGAATCGTTCCAGCATGCTTGCGGTGTTTACCCAGCCGAGATTGAAATCCCAACCGGCCACGTCGGGCGGTGCGAACAGATCCTGACCCATGTTGCGGGCCAACTGCGACAGAGTGTTTGACCCTCGGTCTCCGGTGCCCTGATTGTACGAGCCGCCGAGCATTCGGATGGCCCCCACGACCAACTCGGTGGGCTGCTTGACGAGAGAGAAAAATGCGCGCTCGCTGAAGAACTCGTCCGAGACAAAAATCGCCCGAATAAGTTCCTTTATCGAGTGATTGTTGTTCTGATACACCTTTGCGAACTTGTCGATTGTTGATTTGTCCGCAGCGCTGTCGGTCACCGGATAGACGAAGAAGTTGAAAAGCTTCCAGGTGATGTACCTTGCGGTCGCCGGGCGCGCGCAGAGAATCGTGATCACATCTTCGCCCGACAGGTTGCCGGTTGTTGCCCAGGGCGTTCCCTGGAAGATTGATTTGGTACCGTTGTCGTGCTGAGCAGCATTAAGCTGGAAAGGAAACGGCTGTTGCCTGCGGTAGTTCCAACCGGTGAAGGCCCTGGCGACTTCCTGAACATCGTGCTCAGTATAGTTCTCCTCGCCAGTGACAACGTCCCTGATGCCCATGGTGAACAGCTCTTGAAGCTCTCGACCGAAATTCTCATTGGGTCGTCCAAGGACATTAGTGATGTTATCGAGCCAGATGAGCATCGCCGCGTCTTGCGACACCCTCAGCACCAGATCATCAAACCGGTTCAGCCCGCGCTGACGAAGCAGGTTGTTCTGGTTAAACATGAAGATGTCCTGCACCTTTGAGCTGGACGTCGCGAAGTGGTTGTGCCAGAACAGGGTCAGCTTCTCTTCAAACTGCCGCCTGGTGTTGACCATTCGCGTGTACCACCAGCGTCGAATCTCGCCGTTGTTGATCTTCTGCTGAGTCGAGAAGTCGAAGTTGGACGCAAGCAAGCTCTCCATCGCTGAATTGTCGATCTGGGAGAAGTTGATCAGATAATCCACCGCCCCCTCGCGTCCTCGCGCCGAAAGATCTTCGATTTCCGACGGGGTTCCGCCGAAACCAGCTCGTCTGAGCAGGTGTGCGCCTTCGTCGTAGTTTAGGCTCGCCATAAGTCCTCTCCTCCTTGAGTTAGCTGACGATCGACTCACCCGCCAGCAGCCACATGGTTGGTTCTGTGTGGCAGAGTTCTAAACGCTAAACCGTGCTTTAAGGGGAAGATTGTCTTGCACGGCCGCCTGATACCGTTGGGATTGATTCAATCCCGCCAGTTCAGACTGATGTCAACGGGCAAAAGTCTGGAAAATTCTCGCTATTTCCTACTAAGACCGCCAGGACCCCAACTAACGCCTCAACGCTCGCTCCCATTCAGCCCGTGTCGAAAAAGCTTGAGGCGAAATCGCTCTCTGGACCGCGAGTATTCCGTCAAGATGATCGATCTCGTGCTGCAGCAACTCCGAGAGATCACCTTCGGCTTCGAGAGTCTGTTTTAGGCCTCGATCGTCCTGATAGTCAACCTTAATCTGATTGGCTCGCGAAACCCGCACCATCAGATCGGGAAAGCTAAAACAGTCATCCCACAATTCCATCGTGCTCTCACTCCGCCATACGATCTCGGGATTGATGAGCGGAGCACAAAACCCAACTGGCTGCATTCGAATAAAGACCACACGCTTGAGCACTCCGATCTGGGGCGCAGCGATCCCTCGGCCGTACCCGGTAGTCTCGCGAAACGCCGCCAGTGTATCGCTGAGATCGCGGACAAGCTCCCGAGTCTGGGCGCTTTGAATGGCGTCCACTCCGGCAGACTTCTGCCAGAGCACCGGATTGCCTAGTTGTAGAATTTGTCTTCCTGGCATGAATTCGGTCGCCGATTATTCTCGCCCATAACCTGCGTTATTTGGAACTCCCACGCTGAAGCGTGCACATTATATCGCATCAACAACGCTCCGCAAACGACTCCGTTCATCGCCTCGCTGGTGCGTAAACCTTGCAGCGTCCTCAGCCGAGAAACCCGACGTTTGAATAACCAGTTCCCAACACTTCCTTCGAATCAGCGCCAAGCCATTTGTCCAGAATCGTCGCATAAACTTCCCGGAAATCGACCTTGAACCTCACATTTCCCGCTGGATCCAACTCGCTGGCTGCAAGCGAAGGCTGCTCGCCGTAAAGTCCGCCGCGAACCGGATTTCCTATCACGAAGATCGGCGCTGCCGTGCCGTGATCAGTTCCGTACGACGCGTTCTCGCCCGGCCGTCTTCCGAACTCAGACCACTCCAGCATCAGCACGTCGTCGGCTAGGCCGTGCGCAGTCAGGTCCTGGTGAAACAACATGACCGCTTCGGAAAACCATCTCAACAAAGTCGCGTGGTCGCCAATCAGCTTGTTGTTCCGGTCGTTTTGTCTGTCGCCAATCTGATCCGAGTGATTATCGAATCCACCCATCTGGACATAAAGCAGCGACGCTTCGGGTACCGTACTCATCAATTGAGCGACCATCTGCAAACCCACGGCCAGCGGGTTGTTCGTCGGATAAGCGACGAACGATCGATAGCTGCTCACCGATCGTTGCACCTGCTGCGCGCCCCGAACTGATTCGAACGCTGTATTGTTGATCGCTCCGAGAAAGGTACCGGCTGACATTGACCGGCTCGCTGCAAAGTTAAAGGTGTTTATCTGATTGTTGTAGTCGCCAGGGTAAATTGGATCGGCAAGGAAGTTGTACAGTGAGAAGTTTATTATATTGGGAACGACAAACTTGCCGGCGCCCAGACTCTTGGGTAGTTCGAGGCTGCCGATCGAGGCTGCGGTAAGATTCGGCTGCCCGATCAATGCCAAATCCGCATATTTCCCAAGCCAACCTCTGCTCCCCAATCCGTCGGCGTCGGCCGTGTGCCAGATGTCCATGGACAAGAAGTGTGAAAGATTCGGGTTGGGGTAACCTACGCCGAGCACCGTCGCGACGCGGCCCGCGTCATAAAGCTGCTTGATTTCGGCCATCGCCGGATGCAAACCAAACTGATTTGAGATTATCGTCGAGGCCCCTTCCCTGGTCTTCAGGTCAGCCTCTCGAAGCGCAAGCGTCGGACGCAGACTGTAATAACGGGTATCGGTGTAAGGAACTACGGTGTTGAATCCGTCATTGCCGCCGGCCAGTTGAATCACGACCAGCTTGCGCCTGGGGTTGAACTGGATCGTTTCGGCCTGCGCGTCCGAGAGCCAGAACTTCGGAATCACCATGCCTACCGTTACCATCCCCGCACTCCGCTTTATGAATTGTCTTCTGGTAACTGGCATCGTCAGGCTCCTAGTTCAACTGGAACTCCGATAGACACATCATCAGATGAATCAACCCGCGAACTTTCTTATCCAGAGTTACATCGTCGCGCACAAACCCGGTTGGGTTCCCCTGGTCGTCGCTTTCGAGATAAGCTCGGAAGGCTGCGATCATCTCACCCCCTACCTCAAGAGGTCCCAATGTTGAGAGAAGTTTCTTTACTGTTTTCTTCGAGTTCTTCTTTGAAAGGGACCTCAACTGTTCGTGAGACAACCAGAGCCCCGGCGCGTTCAGATCGCGTGGTCGATTGATAACCAGCAAATCGGCGTAGGTGAACCGGTTGAGTAGCGTGGATGTGTTGATCCACCCGAGATTGAGCTTCCATCCGGCAACGTCCGGAGGATTAAACAATTCCTGGCCAAGGAATATCGATATCGCCGCCGGCGTATTATTCGAAGCGCCCTCTCGCGCAGACGTCCCCGGATTGTATCTCGCGCCGAGCATGCGAATCGCGCCGACGATGATCTCGACCGGTGACTTCACGAGCGCAAACCGCGCGCGATCGCCATAGAATTCGTCGGAGATGAATATGGCCCGCACCAGCTCCATGATCGAGTGGTTTCGAGTCATGTAAACATCCGCAAACTTCTCGATTGTGGCCTTGTCACCGGGACTGCCGTCCATTGGATAAACAAAAAACTCAAACAGCTTCTTTACGAGATAACGGGCGGTTGCCCGGCGCGCACTGATAATCGATATCACATCTTCACCACCCAGGTTTCCGTTGCGAGCCCATTGTTTACCGCTATAAATGTTCTTGATGGTGTTGTCGTGCTCTGGCTGATTTACGATGAACTGATAACTAAAGGGATTCGGATCAAACCTCGGGTGAAAGAACTTCCATCCGGTGAAAGCTCGCGCGATCTCTTTCACATCCTCCTCGGTGTAGTTTGGCTCGCCGGTCACGACGTCATTAATGCCCATTGAGAACAGCTCTTGCAGCTCGCGCGCAAAATTCTCATTTGGCTTGCCGCTCACATTGGTGACTCCGTCGAGCCACAAAAGCATTGCCGGATCCTGCGAGACTTTCAAAAGCAGGTTGTCGAACTGGTCGAGTGAGTGTTCGCGCAATGTGAGGTTTTGATTGTAGATAAGAACGTCGCCGGTTTTTGATGCCGAGGTAGCAAAGTGATTGTGCCAAAACAGGGTCATCTTCTCTTCGAAAGGACGACGCGTGTGCACCATACGAGTGAACCACCATCGCTGAAGCTCGCCGCGGTTAAACCGGGGAAAGTCCATCGGGTCCGAGAAATCAAAACTGCTGCGAAGCAGATCATCCAACGCTCGATTGTCGGTCTGTTTGAAGTTGATGAGAAAGTCGACGGCACCTTCCCTGCCAAGGGACAGAATCTCCTCTATATCAGCGGGGTCCCCTCCGAAGCCCATTCGGCGGAGCAGGTGCGCGCCTTCATCATAAGTGATACTCGCCATCGACTTTACCCTGCGAGCCACCAATCGACTGCAATTGCTTGTTGCCGTTTAGGCGGCATCCATTAGTCGATCGGGAAGAAAGTTCATATGACATTCGCTCGCAGCCGAATAAGGACTGCGTGGTGGACAGGTCCGATTGTATCTCAGCCGGGCCGTCCATCAATAAAAATGTTGAGTTATTAATACAATTACGCGGATTCTATTGAACCGGGCACACCTAGTGGTGTATTCTGTCGGGCTAACGTAGAGATGACGCCAGCGAGCTAAGCGTCACGAAAGGAGAATGCAAAATGAGTGCTGTTGGTTGTGCCCGAGCGGGTGGCCAGAGCGAAAGTCAGAACTGGCTGCGTGCCCGCTGTGAGGTGAGTGGAAACGGCCGTGATTGCAGAATTGTCAATTTGACGGCCGAGGGCGTCTTTGTCGAGAGCTACGTTCCTGCGGTGACGGGCTCAAGAGTCACGATGAGCTTTCGTCTCCCAAATGGTCACCAGGTGTGTACACCGGGCGTCGTGAGCGATCACACATTTCAGCGCGGCTTTAGCGTTGAGTTCGTCGACCTCTCCCCAAGAGATCGCAACCAGATCAACGGGATAGTTGGCTGAATCCTGAAAGTCAACGTTCCGCGAACAATGAAAAAGGGGTGGCTCAAGGCCACCCCTTAACTTTTACCCTACAACAAGCTTCTTACTTCTTGGTTTCCGCGGAGGTTATCTCAACATTGTTGGTTGTAAGCGTCATACCAGTGACTCGTTGAAGATCGGCGAGAGCCTTGTTGTAGTCAGTCAGAGCGCGGACCTCGGTTCCTCGCGCAACCGACAGATCGGTCTGCCGTTGTAACACCACGAAGTTGGTAGACAGCCCTGCCCGATATCTTTCCACTTCACCGTTATACTGCGCTTCGGCCGCCAACGCACCCGCCTGGGCCGCTTCATACCGCATCTTTGATGCAACCACCGCTTGCAGTGCATTTCGAACATCAACCTGGACGGTCTCAACCAGCTGGCGCTGGCGGGCGTCCAGCTGCCGCTGCTCTGCCAGAGTGCGCCCGAGGTTTGCTTTGGCGGTCCGGTTGCGCCACGGGAAACTGAGTCTAACTCCGACCTGATATGTTCTGAAATCCTGCCCAAAAAGGTTTCTCAGCGACTGGCCAAATCCTCCCTGAAATCGCTCCAGGATGTTGGCACCGTTTCCTCCTCCACCTCCTCCGATGATTACCGCATCCTGAGGCGCGCCCGCCAGCCCGGTGGTCGTGTAGGTTCCAATAAAATCCAACTGAGGCTTGAGCTGGTTTGTGAAGTACTTGACGTCGATTTCCTTCTGTTCGGCCAGAAGTCTCAATTGGTCGAGCTCCGGACGGTTCTTGAGGGCCAATCGCGTCGATTCCTCAAGGTCGAACGCTACCTCTGCTTTTATCGGTTGATCGGTTGGGGTAAGCTCCGAGTACCAGATCTTGTCAGTCGGATCCTTGAGCAGAAGAATCTTCAATGCATTCTCGGCTGTAGTAATCCCCTGCAACGCTACAATCACGTTCCCCTTTGCCGTTTCAAGCTGCGCTTCGGTGGAGCGAAGTTCGATCGGCGCCAATGTACCCGCTTCCACCATCTTTTGATTGTTTTCTAGTTGGGTTCGCGCCAGATCAACCGAATCGCGCGCGATCTTTTCGTTTCGGATTGCATACACCAGATCCCAGTAGGCGCGTTGAACCTGATTGATGATCTCAATCACCGTCTGGCGGAACTGGCTGTCAGAGAGATCAAGTGACTTTTTCGCGAGCTGAATGCTGCGCCGCGTCGCGTCCAGCGAAAAGTTACGCAGAATTGGTTGGGTGTATGTAAAGGTAAGGTTTGTGTTGAACACCGGATTCAACGACGCGAAGATGTTGCTGCTTCTCGCCCTGCTGTTGTCAAACTCCATAAACAGGTTGCCGCCAGTCTGCTCGAAGTTCTTAGTGGTCGTAAAGTTGTAGAACAGATTCTTATTTGTAAGGGTACCGCTATTTGCGCCGCTCAGCGACGAAGACGTCGGGTTAATAGCGTTGCGAAACCCGATATCCGCTTGCGAAGTGTAGTCGTAAAACCCTCTAAGAGAGAACAGGCTGAACTCTGAGATTCGCACGCTCTGGCGAAATTGCTCTATATCGAGGTTGTTTTGAAGAGCCTGGGCGATGGCATCTTGAAGCGCCAGCAATCGTACCTCGCCAGGTCTGATGCCGACTCGATCCCGGGTGACTTCGGGCGAAGCCGCAATCGGTTTTGTTATCGGATTCTGCGAGGACTGATCCTGACCCGTGGGTTGCTGGCGCGCCACCACGCCGTCCTGCGCAAGCGCCGCAATAGGTGACCAGGCCGCGAGCAGAGCCGTTAACGAAGCAACCGCAACTATCCGGCTCGATTGTCGAAATGTTCTCAGTAGTGAACTCATAAGTATTCCTCTCAAAGCAAAATCCAGACACCTGCTCTCAAACCCAAAAGCTAGTGCTTTACAAATTTGAACAGCGATGCCGTCGTCTGATTTAGTCAACTGCTTGATACGACAGCTTTGAGGCCGTCGTTTCAATAAAGTCCACACTTGAACTCGACGGCCCGCCTTCGCAAATCGCTAAAATGAAGCGCGCTAATAGAGTGTACACGCGCCTCCGGAAATTACAAACGCTACCGCGGTTGGATTGTTAACAGCTCCACCCACGGTCCACTTTCACAAAAGAGTACGTTTCAGAGCCAAACGCGTGCCATTAAAAGTTGATTTGCTTAAGTGGACGAATCGTTAAGGTTGGAACAATTAGGGCGATCCAACAGCAGGCAGACTTGCCCATCTGTGGGATCGCCCTTTCCCAGAATCGAAGAACTTCTCAGGGATGGCGGAACAATTAACGGCCGATCAACTTCGCAACGGCATTCTCAAAGGTGAGGGCTGATTTCTTACCCTTGAACTCAATGCGTTGCAGATGGAAAGAACCGTCGGCCTCCTGCGAGTAGAACACCGATGTAACCGACGGCGCCTTATCAAGCTTGGCGATCTTATAAGTCGCCGTCAGGACCTCCCGGTTGCCCTGAGCGATCACCAATTCGTCCTTCCCTTCGACGTACTTAACTTCATATTCGCCCTTTTGTAATTCCTGTCCGCCAATCCTGGCATCGCGCTTAAGCGATATTGATCGATTGACCTCCTGCGCAAAAGCAGAAACCGTGACCAATCCGATGACCAAAAGCAATCCAAGAACAACGCTTACAGACTTTCTCATATCCCGTCTCCTTTTCTCGGCATCTCGGTAACTATTGCCTTGCCGTGCGCAAGCCATTCAAGCTTTGTCGCATCGGCGCTTCAATTAAGGAATCCGCTCGTGCGCTCCTGACGGCCGCAGTAAGGCCACAGCGCGCTGATAAAACGGCGGCGAAGCCGTTTTCCCGAGCAGCTGCTTTCGTAAAACCAACTTCGCCACCTTTAGTGACGTAATAACCCGCTCCAGGTTTACGCCTCTAGCTTCGTTAACGACTCTTAGTACGTTAACAGTGTTAAGCAATGTTCCAAAAAAATTTAGATTCTGAGGCCTTCGATCAAAGTATCAATCATCAGGTCAATTAGGTCGCTTTTTTTCACCCAGGGAAAGTCTGGCATCGAGATAAAAAGCGAAGTGATCCCGTGACCGCCGGCCCACATCATCTGAGTCACCGCTTCGACATCACTCTCGCGAAACTTCTTTGCTTTTATGCACGCGTCGACGCCTGCTCGGAGGCAGCCATAGGCCTTCATTCCCATCGACTTCTCGGGCAGGTGACGCTTATCGTCGCGAGGATGTTGAGGATGATTGATAAACGTCAACTTATAGTGATTGGGGTTCTTTAGGCCGAAGTCCACATACGCGCGGCAACCTTTGCGCAGGCCTTCGATCGGGTCATCACCCTCGCGGGTTATGGCTTCCATTCGCCTGGCGAGTTTGGCAAAGGTCTCCTCGCAGATTGCGTAAAGCAACGAAGCCTTGTCTTCAAAGTAGAGATAGATTGTGGTGGGTGAGTATTCGATCTTCTCGGCGACGCGCCTCATCGACACGTTTTCATAGCCTTCGTTTACAAACAACTCGCGCGCGGCGTCCAGGATGTCCTGACGCAGTGCTTCCCTCTCACGCTCTCTTCTTTGCTTCGTTCCCATTCTCTCGGCTTACCAGCGTACTCTCACTTAACACTGTTAAGATACTAGGAAACCCGGTCCGGTTCAAGGACTTTTTTTCCGTAGCATTGACTCTAGTCTCTGGAGTTTGGACATTTCTCTTGCAAATCCCACCAACGCAGAGACTGTGCGAAAATTCCCAACACCCACAACTTCAGTTGGGGGTTCTTTAGTTTCAACCTACGACGGCCCGGGCGGAGCCTGTTTCCGCTTCGTGGCAAAACTAAATGACCCCCAACTGAAGTTGGGGGTGTTACTAGAGTTTTCACACGATCTCTGCGTTGGTGGGATTTGCGAGGAAAAAGCACCGTACTTGCCCGGCCCCATGTCATTTGCTAGTGTCACTGCCAATGGCAACTCTTCAATTCCTTGGCGCCACCGGGACAGTCACCGGCTCAAAGTTCGTGCTTGAAGCGGGCGGCAGCCGTGCGATGATTGATTGCGGTCTCTTTCAGGGACTCAAGGCGCTGAGGCAGCGTAATTGGGAGACTTTACCGGTCAATCCCGCTTCTATATCCTGGGTGCTTCTAACTCACGCTCATATCGATCACTCCGGTTATTTGCCTCGGCTCGTTCGCGACGGTTTCAAGGGCCGAGTCCTCGCCACCAGGGCTACTGCTGATCTGTTGAAGATCATGCTGCCTGACTCGGCGAGGCTCCAGGAAGAAGATGCCGAATATGCAAACCGAAAGGGATTCGCCAAGCACCGTCCCGCGTTGCCCCTTTACACTGAAGCCGACGCGGCCGCAGCGCTCCGGCTAATCCGCAAGGTTGCGTACGAAGAGACCGTTAAACTCAACAAATCCTTGGTTGCCCGTTTTACTTCTGCCGGCCACATCCTTGGATCCAGTTTTATCGAAATCCAGGTGAATGAGGCGGCTCACCCTCCGCTGAAAATAATCTTTTCGGGAGATCTGGGACGTTATGATGAGCCGATATTGAACGACCCAAGTCCCGCGAATGAGGCCGATTTTCTACTGGTCGAATCGACATACGGCAATCGGCTTCACGATAAAACAGATCCGAAGGATCGACTCGCGGAAATCATCAATACAACCGCGCAACGCGGCGGCAAGATAATCATCCCGGCGTTTGCCATTGGACGGACGCAGTTGCTCGTCTATTACATCCGTGAGCTTGAGGACGAAGGACGAATTCCAGTTCTGCCGGTAGCCGTGGATTCTCCGATGGGCGCCGAAGCGACCCGTCTGTACTCACGGCACCAGGATGATCACGACCTGGACATGCAGCGGCTTGCGAATCTAAAGAGGAATCCGCTGGCGACCCGCAATTTCAGTCTGGTTCAGGGTCGCGGCGGTTCGAGGGCGCTCAACAATCTGCAGGGCCCGGCGATCATTATCTCTGCATCCGGGATGGCTACAGGAGGGCGCGTACTTCATCATCTGACGCACTGGCTTCCGGATCCTGCCAGCTCGGTCATCTTCGCCGGGTATCAAGCTACAGGAACACGCGGTAGGTTATTGCAGGATGGCGAAACACAGATAAAGATCCATGGCGAGATGGTGCCGGTTCGCGCGCACATCGAAAGCGTCAGCAGCCTCTCCGCCCACGCGGACGCGGGCGAGATAATGCGATGGCTTCGCGGATTCAAAAGGCCGCCCCGCAAGACTTTCATTGTTCACGGCGAGGCCGATTCGGCGACAGCGCTTCGGGATCTGATCGCAAAGGAACTGGGCTGGGATGCTGTAGTCCCAATACACCAGGAAGTCGTCGAGTTGATTTGATAACAGGCGATCGAACATCACCAGGACGAATTCAATCGAAGAAGCGCGACTGAGCGCGGTGTTGCCGATCGACTTCCTCGAGAACCGCTTCGGGGGAAAACCCGTCCGTTGAAACTCCGAGCTTCGCGGAAATGGGTTGAGCGATGCGCGCCGCGAGCGCGCTCCGGTTTGGCTCCTGCAATTCGAATCTTCGCTTTAGAAAAGTCTTAACTGCACGGAGTTCCTGCTCGCTGAGCCGCCGAGTGTCTGCTGAGAAGAGCGCGGGGGCGGTGCGCTCCAGCCGCTGTTGCTCAATCTCCGACACTTTGATGATCTCATTCAGTGACGGTGCCTCGGTGGCTCGCTCCTTCACAACCACCGTTCCGGCGACGAAATCGCCGACGCGCTTTGATCTCGCGCTGAAGATTATCGATACCACCCCGATTGCGTAAGACGGCGCGGGGTTAAAGTCGATAGCCACTCGCAGCACGTTTCTCACAAACACCTCAAAGAACCTTACCGGTCTGCCGTCCTCGCGGACGACCCGCAGTCGCATTACTTTCTTGCCCGGGGTCTGGCCGCTCCAGAGAGTCTCAAACACAACGAAGTATCCCCAGTAGAGGCCAAAGACTGCGAGCACCATCAACGCGGCTGCCCACACACCCATCGACGCAAACACCTGCCAGTCGCTGAGCGCGCCGGCGGCCACGACGATGATTATGATCGCAATGATTTGAATCAGATGATCGATGGCGGCTGCCAGGAAGCGATTGCCGACGCTCGCCAGCACATAATGAAGCTCGACCCGCTCGGGAGTCTCTATTACCAGTTCATCATCAAGCATACTATTTTCTATTTTCTATTTTCTATTTTCTATTGAAACCAACAGTTGGTGGTAACTGCCAAATAGAAAATAGCAAATAGAAAATCTCTATTCTTCCAATCGAGAAAGCACCAGGGCCAAAACGCTTGAATGTGTTTCGGCAGCCGACCCGCCCGCATCCACTATCTTGATGCGCGACGGCTCCTTCCGCGCCATGCTCAAGTAGCCTGATCTCATTCGTTCGTGAAACTCTGCGTGCTGATCATCAAATGCGCCCAGCAACCCTCCTACCGGCCGTGAGCCCAACCGCGTGCGCGCAGTTGCAGGATCGAGATCAAATACAATTGTAAGGTCGGGCACCAGGCCGCCCGTAGCGAGAGAGTTCAGCTCTTCGATCATACTCAGATCCAGCCCGCGCCCGTAGCCTTGAAAGGCCACGGCTGAGTCAGTGTACCGGTCCGAAATCACTATGCTTCCCGCCGCGAGTGAGGGCCTTATCAGCTCGGCTACGTGCTGCGCACGCGCCGCGACGTAAAGCAGCAGTTCAGTAATCGGCGCGATGTGGACACTTGCATCCGAGATGAGCAGCCGGCGAATGTCTTCGCCAATAATCGTACCGCCGGGCTCGCGGGTAACAACTACTTGAGAGCCTCGCTTGCTGAGCTCCTGCGCAAGCAGTTCACTCTGGGTGCTCTTGCCGCAGCCGTCGATTCCCTCGAAGGTAATAAACATCCCACCCATAAGATTTCAATTCAGCTCCGGGTTCACAGCAGCGTAGATTCTCCGCCTTTTATTCGCCTCGTTGTTGGGCAAATCGATTCTACGCCAAACGCTGAACCAGGAGCTGTATCTTGATTATTTGCCACCCGAAACTACTTGGGCTGCCAAAGGCAGCCCGAAGTATCAACAAGAATTGTCTGCTAACACTGGTCGGGCTCAGGATTTCTCAGGTGCGACCGCGGTGTTGGCTTGAGGCGGCGCGGCCGGCTCGGCCGGATGCTGCTCGCGCTCAGAAGGCCCAAGCGGCCGGCTGTAGTGATAATCGCGGCCGCCTCCACGCGGCAGCGATACGGTCGAGATTGCGTGTTTGAAAATAAGCTGCTCTTGCGAACCGGCTTCTAGTATCACCGAGTATTTGTCAAAGCTCTTGATCCTCCCTGTGAGCTTTACTCCGCTCATTAAGTAGATGGTGATGTTGCTGCGTTCCTTCCGGGCACTGTTGAGAAAACTGTCTTGTATTGTGTTTTGTTGTTGTATTGGTTTTTCCATGCTTCGACTCCCCAACGAATTTTTGTTAGTGCTTGAAAACTAACATAAAAAGTTTAGCACGAGCAAGAGTTTGTGCCTCCAACACTTGCCCTACCTTGGCATATGTCAGCGACGCCGGCGGCGCCGACGCTAGCGCCAAACAACGGATCTTTTCAACCAGAGAACAGGCTGGCTGGCAATCCGCCATTGCTTGACAGCACATCACACGTCCCCTACAAGTAACCACCGGGTTAGATTGAATGACGACATCGCAAATTGATCTGATAATCAACGGCGACCACGCTGATCCCTTTGGTTTCCTGGGCATTCATGAAGTCCAGGCGGGGTCATCCAAACACACAATCGTAAGAGCGTACATCCCTGGAGCCGAACATCTTTGGTTAATCGAGGCAAACCAACCGGACTCTCATCACGAGATGACCAGGGTTCGCGACGAGGGTTTCTTTGAGCTCACCTTTAGAGATCGACAAGAGAGATTTCCATATCGGCTAAAAGCGGCAAATCGGTTTGGTGACTCGTGGGAGTTTTACGACCCCTATAGCTTCCCTCCGTTGCTCTCGGATTACGATCTCCACTTGATGGCCGAAGGCACCCACTATCGCAACTACGAAAAGCTCGGTTCCCACATTCGGGTAGTGGATGGCGTTCGCGGAGTACACTTTGCCGTTTGGGCGCCGAACGCCAAACGAGTCAGCGTTATCGGAGATTTCAATCAGTGGGACGGCCGGCGGCATCCGATGCGGTTTCATTCGGGCGCGGGAATCTGGGAGATTTTTATCCCCGGTCTCCGCGAAGAGACCGTCTACAAATTCGAGATCAAATGGCGTCGCTTCGGTTTTATTACTCACAAAACAGATCCGTATGCGTTCTATTTCGAGCGCCGGCCAAAGACCGGCGCCATAGTCTATGACATCAATCAGTACCTGTGGCGCGACGAGGAGTGGATGGAGCGCCGGGCTTCGAAACATTGGCTCGGCGCGCCGCTGTCGATTTATGAAGTGCATCTTGGATCGTGGATGCGAGCACCCGAGGAAGGCGATCGGTATCTGACCTATCGCGAGCTTGCGCATAAGCTGGTCGAATATGTAAAGCAGCTTGGCTGCACCCATATAGAATTGCTTCCGGTGACCGAGCATCCGTACGGCGGGAGCTGGGGGTATCAGACCGTCGGCTATTACGCGCCGACGTCACGTCACGGCGAGCCAAATGAGTTCGCTTACTTCGTTGACTACTGCCATCGCAACGGAATTGGGGTGATTTTAGATTGGGTGCCGGCCCATTTTCCAAAAGACGGCCACGGATTGGCGTACTTCGACGGAACCCACCTGTACGAACATTCTGACCCGCGAAAAGGCGAACACCAGGATTGGGGCACCTTGATTTTTAACTACGGTCGCAACGAGGTGCGAAACTTTTTGCTTGGCAACGCGCTGTTCTGGCTGGAGAAGTATCACATCGACGGGCTAAGGGTTGATGCGGTGGCGTCGATGCTTTATCTGGACTATTCGCGCAAAGAGGGTCAGTGGGTACCAAACATCCACGGAGGGCGCGAAAACCTTGAGGCCATCAGCTTCATAAAGAAATTCAATGAACTGGTTCACGTACAACATCCGGGCGTCGTCACGTTTGCCGAAGAATCAACCTCGTGGCCGCTGGTTTCCCGGCCCACCTACGACGGAGGGCTCGGCTTTGATTTCAAATGGAACATGGGATGGATGAACGACACGCTCAAATACTTCTCTATGGACCCGATCGATCGAAAGTATCACCACGGGAAACTGACCTTTAGTCTGATGTATGCATTCAGCGAGAACTTTGTGCTTCCGTTGTCACACGACGAGGTAGTCCACGGCAAGCGATCATTACTGGAAAAGATGCCCGGGGACGCATGGAAGAAGTTTGCAAATCTGCGCGCGCTTTTTGGATATATGTACGGACACCCGGGAAAAAAGCTGTTGTTCATGGGCGGCGAGTTCGGCCAGTGGATCGAGTGGACTCACCAACGCAGCCTTGATTGGCATCTGCTCGGTTATGATTCGCACCGCCAGCTGATGGACTACGTAAAAGACCTTAACCAGCTTTACGCAAACGAGCCTTCTCTCTATGAAGTAGATTTCGAACACACCGGATTTGAGTGGATCGACTTTCAAGACGCCAACGGCAGCACGATCGCGTTTATGCGCAAAGCCAGGAATCCGAATGACTTCTTGATATTCGCGTTGAATTTCACGCCGGTGCCGAGAAAAGGGGTTCGGTTGGGAGTACCCGAAGAGGTGTTCTACAAGGAGGTGCTGAACAGCGACGCGTGGGCGTACGGCGGGAGCAACCTGGGAAACACCGGCGGCGTGACTGCGCGAACGGAAGAATGGGCCGGCTGGCCATGCTTGATTGAGCTGACCCTGCCTCCTCTCGCGGTAGTTGTATTGAAACCCCAGCGATAGTCCGTGAGACTCAAAGTTGTCGGCGCCCGACTCCCCCAACCCGGAAGGTTGGGACAGCGAGACGACCCGACGCGACTCCTGCCCAACCGGCAGGCCGCGATCCGCCCTCCGTCAGGAGGGCAATGTTTATAGACGCCGAACCCGACCGCGATCCGCCCTCCGTCAGGAGGGCAATGTTTA
>Ga0075428_100003419_pt1 | contig 17366 bp, 15 predicted proteins | sample RhiMetdeltSRZDD2_FD_75291 | JGI IMG/M metagenome (GOLD analysis project Ga0075428, IMG submission 75291) | Populus rhizosphere microbial communities from Tennessee, USA - Rhizosphere MetaG P. deltoides SRZDD2 | ecosystem: Host-associated > Plants > Roots > Rhizosphere > Soil | place: USA... | reverse complement strand
CTTGTCGCACGGCGGCACATACCAGACGTCGGTCTGGCGATGATGCAGGTGGAAGGCCTTCACGACTCCGGGCTCGAGCTCGGAGTAGTTGATCTGCTTGCACTCGAAGCCCGGCAGCTGGCCGTGCATGCCGGCGGTGAGTCGGCCGAGCTCGGTGATCGCGCCGCCGTCGTCGTTGAAGCGTTTCAGCTCGACGATCTGCACACCGTCGATCGGCGTCGGCTTCGTGTAGTCCTGGTAGCCGAAGGCTGCCTTGGCCTTCTCGTTGATGCGCGTCTTGGGGTCGGGATGATGCGGAGCGGTCACCGGCGGTCCTGCGTGACGAGACGGCGCGTCAGCGGGTTGGCAGTCGCCATGGCTTTTCTGCAGACGGCGGTTCCTGCTCGAGCGTCACAGCGAACTGGAATTGCGCGACGCGCTTCGGGTTCTGCTTCGTGATCGGAACGCCGAACGTGAACTTCGCAACGGTGTTCTTGTCCTTGGCCTCGAGCACGAGAGCGCTGGGCACTGGACCGCTCGCGCTCGGGTCCTGGGAGGGCGCGGGGACGCAGGCGACGACCTTGCCTTCGCTGCCGCTGTACAACAGGAAGTAGCTGCGGTCGGTCGGGACCTGCACTTCGTCGAGGCGCACGAAGGTGAGCTCTTTTTCCTTTCCGGGCTCGATGGCTTCGAGGTCCTTCTCGGTCAGGCCATACCGTGCAATGACCTCACGCCAGCCTTCCTTCTGGTTCTTGCCGCCTTTGCCCTTGTCTTCGGAACCCGCGGCCTCTTCGCCTCCGCGTGCTTTCGCCTTCTTGAGGGCAGCGAGGTCTTTGCAAGCCTGCTTGATCGCTTCGGTGAGTTCGCGGGGCATTCCCTCCTTGCGGTAGAGCACGGTGTAGAGGCCGGCAGGTGCGGCAGGATCAAGTTGGTTGGCGGTCGTGACCAACGTGCCGATCACGAGCGGCGTTTCCTGACTCTTCTCCAGGAGCTTGGCCAGGTCCAAGGCACGGTCCTTGGCCAGCCAGTTGACGGGCGCGAACGAAACAGCGCGGTATCCCGTGGGGAAGCCGTCGGCGCCGAGCTCGTAACGCTCCGCGCCGATCTGGGCCGCGAGGTCCGTCAGCTGATCCTCGACGAAGTAGTTGCGGCTGTAGATGCCGCGCAGGCGGGAGAACAGCACGTCGTAGCCGGGCTTCAGGCTCTTCGCGAGGCGGAAGCCGAGGCCCTCCAGCACGTCGATGGGCTGCACGGGTGCTCGCGCATCGACGAGCAGCTGGATGGGTTCCTGCCACGAGAGGTAGGAGCCCCCCTTGCCGATCGCCTTGTCCGCCTTCCATTCGGGGTGCGACAGCACCATGCACCCGGTCTTGTCCTTCTGGAACTTCTTCCACTCGGCATCGAAGACCGTGGCCCCGTTCTGGGGTCCGTAGCCGAGATCGGCCACGAGCTGCCAGACCTGTCCGAACATGTCGAGGTGGCCATACGGGCCCGTGCCCGCCGGCACGGTGCCCACGGGCTTCAGCACTTTGTCGCGCGAGCCGTGGATCTTGAGGTCCTTCAGCTTGTCTTCGGTGAAGACGTCGCTGGTTGGATCGGCGGGATTGCCCCACGGCCACACCTGCGTCCCGTCGCCGCGCGCGGCGCGCGTCCACTCCGCTTCGTTGGGCAGGCGCATGCCGAGCCATGCGGCGAACTCGTTCGCTTCGCGGTAGTCGACGTGCACGACGGGAAGGTTGGCGGTCGAACGCCCTTCTTCGTCTTGCAACTTGTATGGGAGATCGTTGCCGCAGCGTGTCCAGTAGAGCACCGGACCCAACGGGTCGTTGGGGAACTGCTGCTTGATGTCGGCGAGCTTGCTGTTGTAGTCGTCCACGCAGCCATAGCGCCACCAGCCGAACGGGGCGCGCGCCGGCAGCTTCTTCTCACGGCGCATCCTGATGTAGGGCTCGTACTGGGCGCAAGTGACCGGGCACTTGGCGAGCAGGTAGGGCTCGACGGTGACGCGTTGTTGTCCGAGCGTCGACGAGGAGCGCTGCATCGCTTTGATGAGCTGCTCGGGCGCTGTCTTCGCCGCGAAGGCGGGGCGGGTCGGGCTGATGACCTGGCAGGCCGCAGCTACGAGCTGGTCGACGGTCAATCCCATAGGGACGGTGCCGCCCGGCACAGGGAGCAGGAACAGCGGCAGCCCATCCATGGCGGGCGCTGACGGTCTGGCGATCACGCCACCTTGGCCCTTGGCCGCTGCGCCCGCGGCAACGACTTGATCGGCCGGCTTCGGTGATTGAGCGCACGCCGATACGAGCAGACTGCCGAGGGAGAGCGCCGCCAGCGAATGCGGTCGCAGCGAGTTCAGTTGCATCTTGCTTGGTATGAGGCCAGGGAACTCACGGCGTGCCGCATGGGGGGAGGCGGACACCGTTGGGGACGACGGAGGGGGCCGGCATCCTAGCTCGATGCCGTGGGGTTTCGAGCGGATTGTCGGTGCCCGAGGCGACGTGGCAACCCCCTCCTCGGCTTCCGCCGCAGCTTCTGGAGAGTCAGCCATGCCGCGGGGGCGTTGGAAGCGGGCTTGCCCGCAACCCGGCAGTTGACTTCGTTGTCGCCTTGCGCATTTCCGGCAGCGGGCCTTTGCAGAGTGTTTCGCCCAAACGCAGTCGTTCAAAACAACATGCCGGGGTTCGCCGCGAAGAACCTGTAGCCCATGCGATCGAGCCCGTCGGCGACCATGTTGGCGAGCGTCGGGTCGAAGTGGCGGCCGGCCTGTTCACGGAACATCGCGACGATCTTCGGGATCGGCCACGCGGGCTTGTAGCTGCGCGGCTCGGCCAGGGCGTCGTAGACCTCGGCCAATACGAGGATGCGGCCGGGCAGGTCGACTTCCTCCCCCTGGAGGCCGTTGGGGTAGCCCTTGCCATCCCAGCGCTCGTGGTGCTGGTAGACCCAGTTGCGCATGTCCTCGTGGTCGGCCAGCTGTGACAGCACCTCGTAGCCCATGGCCGGATGCCGCTTCACGACCTCCATTTCCTCCGCCGTCAGAGGCCCCGGTTTGGTGAGTATGTGGTCTGGGACCCCGATCTTGCCTACGTCGTGAAGCAACGCGGCCAGCCGCAAAGAGGCGCGATCCTCGGCGCTGACGCCGCAACGGCAGGCCAACGCGTCCGTGTAGCCGACGACGCGGGCGGCATGGCCGCTCGTGGTCGGGTCCTTCATTTCGATCGTGCGCGGCAGGACGGACGTGAGCACCCGGTTGGCGGACTCCAGCTCCTGGTTGCGTCGCGCCAGCTCAGTCTCCGTGATGACGCGCCGGCAGGTCGCCAGCAGGCTGTTCGCGTCGAATGGCTTGACCACGATGTCGGCCACGTGTTTGCGCAGGGCCTCCTGTGCTCCGTCGAACGTCGGGCGCCCCGTGAACACGATGACCGGCGTGCACGGCCGTCGCTCCCGCGCGACCTCGGCGATCTGCGAGCCGAGATCCGTGTTGCCGAGGTAGAGGTCCGTGAGAACGAGCTGGAACTGCTCCTGCCGCATCAACGCAACGGCCTGGCGCAGGCTCGTCGCGACCGAAACCGCGTAGTTCGCCGCTTCGAGGACCTGCCGGAGCCCCTGCAGCACGTCGGGCTCGTCGTCTACGAGCAGGATGCGCTGGCGACTGGGCCACGGCGTCGGTGGTGAGACCGCCATGCCACCGGGACTTGACGCGCGGTCGGAAGTCTGTGCTGCATCGGCAGAATTGGGGCGCCCTGCGTCGGCATGCGGGAGTCTCATGATGCGTGTCCTAACCGGGAAGGAGCCTGGGTTCGCGGCGAGGCGTATCCGTAAACTAGTGTCCACAAGACCAGCGCGGACTCAACAGACTTCACCCCATTCCAATCGAGGGTTTCACCCGCGGAGAAGTTCACTGACGCGGCGGCCGCTCGCCCCGCTCCCGCGTCGACTCGACGGTTGCGCCGCGGGCAGATGGCCCCAGAATCCCCGATGGGACCTGGAATGGCAGAAACCTTTTCACGCATCGTTCGCGCGGCAGACGCCGGGATCCGCTTGGACCAGTTCCTCGCCAACCAGCCCGAAGTCGCCGGCCGTGCGAACGCGCGGCGCCTCGTCGATGCCGGGCAGGTGACGGTCGCCGGCCTGCGCGTCCGGCCGGGCATGTTCCTCGAGGCGCATCAGGTCGTGGAGTTCGTCGTCGACCTCGTGGTGCGCGATCCGCTCGCTCCCGACCTGCCGCTGCCCGAGATCGCTGTGCTCTACGAGGACGAGAGCCTCTGCGCGATCGACAAGCCCGTCGGTCTGGCGGCGCACCCATCCGAAGACAAGTCGGTGGTCGCGCACACGGTAGCGAGCTGGGCGCTGGCTCGATGGGTGGAGCTGCCTTCGGCGGAGGAGACGCCGGGTCGTCCCGGCATCGTGCATCGCCTCGACCGCGACACTTCCGGGGTCATGGTCGTGGCGAAGACGCAGGTGGCCTTCGAGTTCCTGCGCGCGCAGTTCAAGGCCCGCACGGTCCAGAAGGAATACCGATGCCTCGTATTCGGCGAGCCGCGCTTCCAGAGCGACTGGATCGAACGGCCGATCGCAGTCGATCCGCGTCATCCCGATCGCATGACGGTCGTCGAGGAAGGTGGGCGCGAGTCGTCGACCTTCTACGAAGTGGTGGAACGGTTCCAGGGCTTTGCACACGTGCGCTGCATGCCGAAGACCGGCCGCACGCATCAGATCCGCGTGCACATGACGGCGATCGGGCATTCGCTGGTCGGCGACCGCGTCTACCGTTCGCGGGTGCGGCAACACGACGTGCTGCCGGACGGCGCGCCGGACCCGAAGCGGCAGTGTCTGCACGCGCAACGCCTCGTCCTGCCGCATCCGGCGACGCACGAGACGATCGAGTTCGAGGCCCCGATGCCGGCCGACATGCGCGACCTGCTCGTCTGGCTGCGCGCCAACCGTGCGGCAGGGCGCTGAGGCCGCGGACTCCTCACGAGACTGGCGCGGGACCGTTGCCCTGCTACCGTGCCGGCTCACGCCGGTGCGCTCGAGTTCGACATGCTGAGCCGTTGGAACGATGAAGAAGCCCGGGACTACTGCCGCCGCTACGAGGCCCATGGCGAGGTCTTGGCGCTGCGCGTCTACACGTCGCGGCTGATCGGCCGCGAACCGACTCTGGTGCTGCACGGCGGAGGCAACACGTCCGTGAAGACGCGGCGCAGGGATGTACTCGGGAACCTCGTGCCGGTGTTGTGTGTGAAAGGCAGCGGCAGCGATCTCGCCGAGGTCGAACCGGCCGGGCTGCCGGCCGTGCGGCTGCAACCGCTGCAGGAGCTGCGGATCCTCGAGCGGCTCTCCGACACCGACATGCAGAATGCCGTGCGCTCAGCGCTGCTCGACAGCCGCGCGCCGAACCCGTCCGTCGAGACGCTGCTGCATGCGTTCTTGCCGCACACGTTCGTCGACCACACGCATGCCGACGCGGTGCTCGCGCTGACCGACCAGCCCGATCCACAAGCGCACGTGCGCGACGCGTTTTCCGACGACGTCGTGTTGCTGCCGTGGATCATGCCGGGCTTCCCGCTCGCAAAGGCCGTTGCGGCCGCCTTCGAACGGGCCCAGCGTTGCCGCGGCATCGTGCTCGGGAAGCATGGGCTCTTCACGTTCGGCGACGATGCGCGCGAGAGCTACGAACGCACGATCGAGCTCGTCGACCGCGCCGAGCGCTACATCACACGTCGCATCGGCGGTGTTCCCGCGATGTTGCGCGGCGAGAGGGCCCCGTTGCCGGCCTCGGAGCGGCGCGTGTTCCTGCAGCGGGCCTTGCCCGTGCTGCGGGGCGCCGTGGCCACAGCGATCGAGACGCCCGTGGGCCCAGCGTGGCAGCGTGTGATCGCCGAGGCGCGCACGCACGACGACCTCGCGGCCTTTGCGTCCCACGCCGGCGCGCGTGCCTTGTGTGCGACGAACCCGATCACGCCCGACCACGTGATCCGCACGAAGGGTCGTTACCTCTTCCTGTCGCGCGAGGCCGCGGTCGATCCGGTTTCGTGTCGGCGCGAGGTCGCCGACTACGTCGCCGGGTATCGGCGTTACTTCGAGACCTGCGCGCAGGACCTTGCCCCGGGTCGCATGCTGCGCGCCACGCCGAACGTCGCCGTGGTCGAAGGTGTCGGACTCGTGGCGCTGCACGGCTCGAGGAGAGCCGCCGTGATCGCCGCCGACATCGCCGAACACACGCTGCGCGTCAAGGCAACAGCGCAAGCGCTCGGCAAATACGAGCCGCTCGCGGACGGGCCACTCGCGCAGATGGAGTACTGGCCGCTCGAGCTCGAGAAGCTCGGCACCGTGAAGGAACCGTTGTTGCACGGCCAGATCGCGCTCGTCACGGGGGCCGCGGGCGCGATCGGTTGCGGCATCGTCGAGGCGCTGCTCGAGCACGGCGCTTGTGTGCTCGCGAGCGACATCGACCCCGAGCGCCTCGAGGTCGTGGCCCGGCGGTTTCTGAAGCAGCGTTCGCAACTGGCCACCCACGTCGCGGATGTCCGCGATCCGGCCGCTGTCGCCGCGATGTTCGCAGAGTGTGTGTCGACGTTCGGTGGCGTCGACTGCGTCGTGCCCAACGCCGGCATCGCGGGTGTCGGTCGCATCGAGGCGCTCGACGCCGCGAGCTTTCAGCGCGTGTTCGAGATCAATGCGACCGGCACGATGCTCGTGCTGCAGGAAGCGGCGCGGGTCCTGCGCGCGCAGGGCACGGGCGGCAGCATCGTCGTGCAAGCCAGCAAGAACGTGTTTGCACCCGGCGTAGGCTTCGGCCCCTATTCGGCCAGCAAGGCGGCCGTGCTGCAGCTCGCGCGCATCGCGGCGCTCGAGTTCGCCGAGTTCGGCGTGCGCTGCAACGTGATCAATGCCGATGCCGTGTTCGGCGACGGCGAGGTCGAGAGCCAGCTCTGGCACGTGCTCGGCCCCGAGCGCATGCGGGCTCGAGGCCTCGACGAGGCGGGGTTGCGCGAGTACTACCGGCAGCGCTCGTTGTTGAAGATCGCGGTGCTGCCGCGCCACGTGGGCGAGGCGGTCGTGTTCTTCGCGTCGATGCGCACGCCGACCACGGGCGCCGTGTTGCCCGTCGACGGGGGGCTGCCCGAGGCGTTCCCGCGATGAGCGGCTCCGTGGCGCAGGAACCCGCGATCGAACTGCGTTCGCTTCGCAAGACCTACCGCAAGGGCAAGAAGACGACCGTCGCCGTGGACGGCCTCGACCTCGTCGTGCCTCGCGGCCGGGTGTTCGGTCTGCTCGGCCCCAACGGCGCGGGCAAGACGACGACGGTCGAAGTCTGCGAGGGTCTCACGGTGCCCGACTCGGGCTCGGTCCGCGTTCTCGGCCGGCAGTGGGGAACGGGGAACGACCAGGAGATCCGCGAACGCATCGGGGTGTGCCTGCAGGAGACGAAGTTCCACGAGAAGGCGACCGTGCGCGAGACGCTCGAGCTGTTCGCCACGTTCTATGGCAACGGACGCCCGGTCGACGAGGTGCTGGCGCTCGTGTCGCTGCAGGAGAAAGCCGACGCGCGCGAGTCCACGCTGTCGGGCGGACAGCGCCAGCGTCTGTCCGTCGCCACGGCGCTGCTCGGCAAGCCCGAGATGTTGTTCCTCGACGAACCGACGACGGGGCTCGATCCGCAGTCGCGGCGGCAGCTCTGGGAGGTAGTGCGCAGCTTCCGCGCCGGCGGCGGGACGATCGTGCTCACGACGCATTACATGGACGAAGCGCATCAGCTCTGCGATCAGGTCGCGATCATCGACCACGGCAAGGTGATTGCGGAGGGCACACCTGCCGAACTGATCCGCTCGCTCGGCGCCGAGCACTTCCTCGAAGTCGACGTCGACACTTTCGCCGACAAGGTCCGGCCGGCCGACCTCAGGGCACTGCCTGGCGCGCGGGCCTGCGAGATGACCGCGGTGCGCGCCGTGTTGACCGTGGACTCCGTGCACGTGGTCCTGCCCGCGCTGCAGCACCTGCTCTCGTCGCGGCAGGTCGCGATCGTCGGGCTCGCGACGCGCGACGCGACGCTCGAGGACGTGTTCGTGCATCTCACGGGACGCCATCTGCGCGAGGACGGCAAGCCATGAGGCCAAAAGCCACGAGGACGCACCCATGAGGCCACATGTCGCCATGGCCGTCGCGAGGACGACGTTTCGCGAGTTCTGGCGCAGCCCCGAGGCCGTGTTCTGGACCTACGGCTTCCCGCTGATCATGGCCATCGTGCTCGGCTTCGCGTTCCGGCCGGGCGAGCTGCCGCCCGTTCCCGTCGTCGTCGTCGAGGGCGAACAGGCAGAGAGCTACGCGGACAGCTTGCGGCAACATCCGCGTCTCAAGGTCGAGGTCCTGCCCGAGGCCCTCGGCGACCGCGCGCTCGCGCGCGGCCACACCGCGCTGCTGCTGAAAGTGAAGGATGGCAAACCGGTCTTGCGCGCCGACCCGACGCGGCCCGAAGCCGAAGTTGCGCGCCTGCTCGTCGAGCGCGTGCTGCGCGACAGGGACAATGGCCCGGGCCCGCAGATCGCGAGCGAGGTCGAAGCTCGCCCCGGCGCGCGCTACATCGACTTCCTGATTCCCGGTCTGCTCGGCCTCAACCTGCTCGGCGCGGGCATGTGGGGCGTCGGCTTCAACCTCGTGCAGATGCGCACGCAGCACCTGCTGAGGAGGCTGTTCGTGACTCCGATGCGCCGCAGTGAGTTCCTGGTCGGCTACCTGCTGGGCCGGTTCGTGCTCGTCGTGCCCGAGTCCGCGGCGATCGTCCTGTTCGGCTACGTGTTGTGGGGCGTGCCGCTGCGCGGCAGCATCGCAGCGATGACGGTGCTCGTCGTCGTGGGCGGCCTCGCCTTCAGCGGGCTCGGCTGTCTGCTGGCCACGCGGCCGCGCACGATCGAGGGCATCGCGGGCCTCATGAATGCGTTCCAGTTGCCGATGTGGCTGCTCGGCGGCACGTTCTTCAGCAACGAGAAGCTCGAGGGCATCGTGCGCTGGGCGGCGGAAGCGATGCCGCTCACGCACCTGAATCGCGGGCTGCGGGACCTGATGCTCGAACCGGGCGGTTGGTCGGACGTGACGTGGCCGCTCATTGGTCTGTCGGGCTTCGCGTGTGCGTGCTTCCTGCTAGCGCTGCGGCTGTTCCGCTGGACGTGAGGTGCGGCGCCACCGGGCTCCCGCACTGCGAATACTGGCCCGTAAGCCGTGGTCCTGACTGGTCTTTGACACCCGGCGCAGAGTTACTAGAGTACGGGCGTGGCGAGGACTGTGACCCTGTCGAACGACCTCCAGTGCTCGTCGCGATCGTTCCCCTGACCTCCGACTCCGATGATCCCACGACCAGTCCTTTGTCTTGTCTCGGCTTTGGCGCTGTGCCCCGGTGATGCACCGGCAGCCGTTCCGGCCTTGCGGCTTTGCCCCGAATTCCAGACGCAGGATCCGCCCAAGCCAAAGACCCCTGTCGATCTCCAGGCCGAGCGCGAAAAGCTGCGCGAGACGGACGTCCTGGCCTGGAAGAAGCTGCCGGTCAAGTCGATGGCCGAGGTCGTCGACCCGAAGAAGGAGTCGGAGCCGCTCGAAATCCCCGACTCCGTCACGGCCGAGGAGAAGGCCAAGATGGAGGAACTGATGAAGAAGGCCAAGGACGGCGCCGGTGCCAAGGCCGACCGGGCGCTGCGCGAGTTCGAGAAGATGGGTTACCCCGCGCTGCTCTTCATCATCAACCAGCTGCGCGAGATCGACTACAAGAACACGGACGCCGCCCTGTGGGGGATGCGACTCAACACGACGCTGATGAACATCACGATGGGCGTGCACACTGGCTACGTCGCGGTGGACCTCGGTGAAGAGATGGATCCCCGCAAGGCGCAGTGGAACGCGAAAACTGTCAAGCAGTGGGTCCAAGCAGTCAAGGTGCAGTGGCCGACGCGCGAGAAGTTCGACGACTACATCACGAAACGGAAGGCCAAGAAGGAAGCCGAACTCGAGGGCGGCGGCGAGAAGAAGGCCGACCCGCCAAAGGGCAAGTAGCCCCGCCGCGATCGCGCGCACGTTCGTCCGAGAAGTTCTTCACGTGACGTCGGTCGCGAGGAGGGTCCCTGAGCCGAGGGGCCGGTCGATGCGCAGTCCCCGCGCTACCGCAGGTGTCGAGCCCTCAGCTTCGTGATGGTCGCAGTCGTGCCTGCGGGAGCGACGATGCCGGGCTCGCCCTTGCGCGACTTCGTTGACTTGATGTCCTCGGCATAGAGGAGGACGCCCTTGTATGTGACCGTCAGCTGGTTGCCGATCGTGCGGATCACGAGGTTGTAGACCCTGCCGTACTCGATCGGGATGGTTGCATTCTTCGTTCCGACGGTGAACCCGGGGACCTCCTTCGTGTCCATTTTGTCGCCGATGCGCGTGTAGAACACCAGGGAACCCGAGTCGAGCTCCAGATCGATCTCGAGCACATAGTCGCGCCACTTGTCGGCGGGCGTGTAGCTGAGGCCGCCCGACGCAGATTGCGCTCCGGGCTCATTGGTCAATGTCAGGCCGGCATCGAACGTGTGCTTGAAGGAGCTCGAAGCTGCGAGGGTCCAACCCGAGGTGTGGGCCAGAAGGTTGGTCCACGGCACCTTGTTCTGGTACGCCTCGTCGAACAGCTTCGCGACGATCCCGTTGATCTCCGTGTAGGTCTGCTTCCACATCGGTGTGAACAACGACTCCCCCTCCTTGTCCTTGTTTGCCATCGCCTCGTGCAACAGGGAGCGGATCGTGTCCTCGAGGGGGCCATAGGGAGCCAGCTGCTCCCCGGTGGTCGCCGAGGCAGCGGCTGTCGCGGCAGTGCGCAAGGCATCGAGGTAGCGCTTGGTCACTTCCTTGGCCGCTTTGTTGTACCGGGTCAGGAGCTCGCCCCCTGCGTCGGTCGCCTGCCCCTTGAGTTCGGCGTCCCGCACATCGTTGAAGAGCTTTCTGAGGATGTCGGTGGTCGGCGCCGATGCCAAGTGCGCCTCGATGGCGGACAACTTTTCCCTCAAGGAAGGAGTCTTGACGGGGTCCTGCGGGTGGCTCTCGACCCACTCCTCGAATTCGCGAAGCTGCTCGTTGCACTGCTGCTCGGCATGGATGAGCGAGTCATGCGTGTCCATCACGAACATCAGCACGATGCCGGTCACCAGAGTGACGCCGCCGATGACGAGCCACCCGATCCTGGCCATACGCTTTGCATCCGCGTCGCGAACCCTCTGCGGATCGACGTCGTGAGGGCGGCTGCGCCCTGTGTGTCGTCGGACCATCGGCTCACTTCCTCGCTTCGTAGTCCCAGCCTGCGGCGAACTGGATCTTCTCGATGTTCTCGCGCTTGGCGAGGTTGACCACGCACACCACGTCGTGCCAGGGAACCATCGGGGCCGCGTCGACGATCGCGGGAGTCTGCGGCTTGCCGAGACGCAACCAGCCGGCATAGCTGTCGCGGATCAGCTCCTGCAGTTGGGTGTCGTCGCGGACGGTCGTGTTGCCGAACTTGCGGATCGTGCTGCTGTTCGCTTCGTCCCAGAGCAGGGCGACGCGGATCTCTTCGATCGGCGTTGGCTGCGACGGCAGGTGGACCTGCCCCATGTCCTTGGGCAACCACGACTCGAACTTGCCTTCGAGCTCCTTCCACTTCATGGAGCACATGAAGAACACGCACAGACAGAAGATGATGTCGACCATCGGGACGACCTGGATGCTCACAGGGTTGTCGTTCGGATCTTGGCTACCGGCCATGGCTGGCTCCTGCTCGGGAAGTGCTGGGTTGGTTTGGAGGCTGATTTGGGGGTTGGGGATGTACAGGGATCACGCCCTGACCGGCTTGGGTGCCGGCCGATGCGTTCGCGCGGGGTCGCGCGCGTGAAGGAGTGCGAGTCTGCGCTAGCGCAGGTGTCGAGCGCGCAGCTTGCTGATGGTCGCGGTCGTGCCGGCTTGAGCAACGATGCCGGGCTCGCCCTTTCGCGACTTCGTGGACTTGATGTTGTCGTCGGACCAGGCGATGCCCTCGCCGGTGACCGTCATCTGGTTGCCGATCGTGGTGATCACGAGGTTGTAGGTCTTGCCATACTCGATCTGGATGAGCGCGTTCTTCGTGCCAAGCGTGAACCCGGGGACCTCCTTCGTGTCCATCTTGTCGCCGATGCGCGTGTAGAAGACCAGGGTACCCGAGTCGATCTTGACCTCGCACTCGAGCACATAGTCGCGCCACTTGTCCGCGGGCGTGTAGCTGAGGCCGCCCGACCCGGATTGCTCTCCGGGCGCATTGACCAGCGACAGGCCGGCACCGAACGTGTGCTTGAAGGAGCTCGAAGGAACGATGGTCCAACCCGAGGTGTCGCCCAGCAGGTTGGTCCACGGCACCTTGTTCTGGTACGCCTCGTCGAACAGCTTCGAGACGATCTGGTTGACCTCGATGTAGGTCTGCTTCCACATCGGTTCGTAGTAGGCCTGCGCCTCGGCGTTCTTGGTCGGGCCTGGAGCCATCGCCTCGTGCAACATCGTGCGGATCGTGTCCTCGAGGGGGCCATAGGGAGCCAGCCCCTCTCCGGTGGTCGCCGAGGCGGCGGCGTTCGCGGCAGTGCGCAAGACCTCGATGTACTTTGTGGCCACCTGCTTGGCCACGTTGTCGAACCTCGCCTTGAGGTCGGCAGGCGCACTCTCTGCCTCCATCGTGAGATCGGTGCCACGCACTTCGGCGAAGTCCCTGGAGAGGTTGTCGATGGTCGGACTCGATGCGAGGTGCGCCTCGAAGCCCGCCAACTTCTCTTTCAGGTTGCGGGTCTTGATGAGGGTTGCCAGTGCCGAGCTGAGCTTGTCGCCTATCGTCTTCACTTCTTCCTGGATGCGTGAGCCCTTCCAGAGCTTGCTTTGCGCAGCGATCTTCTCTCTTGCGCTCTTGATCGAGTCCTCGTTGTTGAGGTCTGCCCGCTTGATGCTGTTCAGGAACTCGTCCAGCGACTGTTCGTACTTTTGCTGTTCATTGGCGCGCGTGTCGTGCGTGTTCATCACGAACATCAGCACGATGCCGGTGATCAGCGTGAGGCCGCCGGTGACGAGCCACCCGATCTTGGCCATGCGCTTTGCATCCGCCTCGCGCACCTTCCTCGGATCGACTTCGTGGTGGGGGGCTGTGGGATCATGGCGCGACGGCGCTTGCGTGATGCGCCCCGACTCTGTCACGCGGGAACTCGCCGCCGAGCGTGTGACCGTACTCGGGCGCGCGGCGCCGACGGCCTGCGAGACTGGCGCGGGGCGTGCGGGCGGTGGAGCGGCCCCTGCCGCCTTCGCGGCTTTGGCCTTGGCCCGGCGGTCGGCTGCGCACTTCGCGCAGAGGATCTTCGATGAAGTGACTACTTCTGGCATCTCGAACTTGATGCCGCAGTTTTCACAGATGGACATAGCGTCGGACATCAGTGTTGGCCCTCGGAGGAAGGTTGGGATGTATGCGAATGCAGGTGGGGGGCGCGCCACTGGACCGTGGGACGACGGGCGCGCGCGGAGACGACGCGAATGACTCCAAAGGCGACCATCGCCGAAAGGGCAAGGACCAGGATGAGACTGGCAGGGTCCATGGAGCCGAACGCCGAGTGTGGCTCTTCGGGCGCGAGGCGGAGTTCGCGTGCGATCAGATACGGGATCTTGAGGACATTCCCGTTCTGCGCTTTGTAGCTGACGAGCCGGTAGAAGTGTGCGACGACCTCGACCGTGTCTCGCTGTATGGTCAAGGCCGGTGGCCGATCGACGACGTCGACGACGACGCCGTCGGTGCCGTCGTAGTCGGCCAGGAAGGTGTGCCACATGGCGTCGACCTGGAACACCGGATTGTCGAGTTTCTCCGCCCAATAACCCGCGACGAGGCCGCGCAACTTGACGACTTCACCGCGCTGCAAGTCGGGTGCTCGCATCGCGAGCTCGCGGTTGAAGAGCGGTGGATTCTCGACGACGTCGCCGGGCCGGACGTGGTCGATCAGCATCTGGATCAGGCGCCGGTAGCCCGGTGTCTGTGCGAAGCCGGCACCGTCGGCCGGGTCGAGGTAGGCACCACCCACGAGGGTGGCCAGCTTCTTGCGCTTGCCCTCGAGCACGGCCTCGTCCACGGGCTCCTGGAACACCTTCTCGATCGCGCGCGGCACCTTGCCGCGGAAGGTGACCATGAAGAACAGCATCACGAGCAGCAGCAGCGCGAGCCCGTAGATGCGGCCGGCACTGCCCGCGAAGCCAGCGCCGCCGGAGAGTCCGGCGGTCACGAAGCTCGCGAAGGGGCGGCTGCGCCTGGGAGGCCGGCGGACCATCGGCTCACTTCTTTGCTTCGTAGTCCTTGCCCGCGGCGAACTCGATCTTCTCGATCTTCTCGCGCTTGGCCAGGTTGACCACGCGCACCACCTCGCGCCAGGGCACCAGCTCGGCTGCGTCGATGATCGCGGGAGTCTGCGGCTTGCCCAGACGCACCCAGCCGGCATAGCTCTCCTTGATCAGTTCCTGCAGTTGGGTGTCGTCCTTCACGACCGTGGAGCCGAACTTGCGGGTCGTGGTCCTTTCCGCTTCGTTCCAGAACAAGGCGACGCGGATCTCTTCGATCGGCGTGTCCATCGTCATCGGCTGACTCTGGCCCTTGTCCTTGGGCAACCACGACTCGAACTTGCCTTCGAGCTCTTTGAACTTCATGGAGCACATGAAGAACACGCACAGACAGAAGATGATGTCGACCATCGGGACGACCTGGATGCTGACTGGGTTGTCGCTCGGGTCTTGGCTACCGGCCATGGTTGGCTCCTACTCGGGATTGCTGGTTTGGGATGAAGGCTGGTTGGGGATGGGCCGGGGGACTCAGGTCTTGCCGTCCGGTTTGGTGGCGACGACCTCGATTTTGTAGAAGCCGGCCTTCGAGCAAATCTGGATCAACCTCTGGACATGCTTGTAGGGCGCGTCCGCAGCGGCGCGCAGCTGGATGGCCCGCGTCGAGAAGTAGGTTCCAGGCGCATTGCCTTCTTCCGCTTCCCCGGGCTGATGGGCGAGATTGTGGAGCTCGGTCTTGAGGAGCTCCCAGTCGTGAAAGTGGTGACTGAGGATCACGACGTGCCAGTCGTCCATCGCGCCCTCGCCGACGAGGTTCACCGTGGTGGTCTCGTAGCCCTCCTTCTTCTTGGCGTCTTCCTTCACCATGTCCGCTTCCGGCAGCTTGATGTCTTCGGTCACACGCTGCGACATGTCGGCGCTGAGCATGAAGAAGAGCAGCAGGAGGAACATGATGTCGATCATGGGAATGAGGTTGCAGCCCACATTCTCCTCGACATCCATACTCTTGAAGCGGGACATGTTCGGACCTCAGCCAGTGGTCGTGTGCTTGTGCGACGTGATCTTGCCGACGAGGCTGCGCAGCATCTCGACTGACTGCAGGTTCACGGACAGGGTCATCTTCGTGACCTTGTTCTTGAACACGAAGTAGGCCGTCAGGAAGATGATCGCGAGGAAGAGGCCGAGCGTCGTGTTGACGAGCGACTCGTAGACGCCGACCGCGAGGTCCTTGGGCGTCGGTGCCTTGAGCTGCTCGATGACCTGGAACGACGAGATCATGCCGGTCACCGTGCCGAGCAGGCCGAGCAGCGGCGCCACGTTGCCGAGCAGCGACAGGTAGCTGATCTTCGTCTGCAGCTTGAACGTCTCCTCGGCGGCGGTCTGCTCGAGCACGCCGATCATCTCTTCGTAACCGGCGTGACGCATGCGCAGCGCGTTGCCGATCAGGTTGCAGACGTAGCCCTGGTCGTCGTCACAGACCTCGATGGCCTTCTGGTAGTCCTCGGCCTCGATGAGGGCCTCGAGCTCCTGGATCAGGTCGGGCGGTGCGACCTTGTCGCGCCGGATGCTCGTGCAGTGCTCGATCACCAAGGCGGTGCCCACGATCGAAGTCAGGAGCAGCAGGTAGCCGACTGTTCCCGTGGACTCGAACAACTCGAGCCAGGACTTACCGTGGTGGGGTTGGGCCGCCGGCTCCTGCGCGATCAACAAACCGCTGCAGATGGTCAGGGCGACGGCGACGAACGTGAGTTTTCGGATGCTGGGACTCATTGGGGATTCCTTGCTGCAAGGCTTTGTTTCGGGGAGAAGCTGCTATGGGAACTGAAGGGGGAGGAAGAGGCGGAAGGACGTGAGGAACGGGAAGTGAGTCGGAGGACGCGGATCAGAGGGCGTCAGGACTTGAGGTAGATCGAGCTCGGGAATTCCTTGCGCAGCTGGTCGAGCCGCTGCTTCGCACGCTGCTGGTTCTGCTTCTTGCTGGCGTCGTCGGTCCCCAACTCGGAGAGCTGCTGGAAGACGCGGCCCGCGCTGGCGAGAGAGCGTTCGTACTCACTGGTGCCTTCGCCAGGTGCCGGGCCGTACTCGACCACGCCGCGCAGATACATCAGCAGCGCGTTGGTCAGTTGCTCGGCGTTCTTGGCCTTCATGGCGTCCTGGAAGACGATGTCCGCGAGTCCGTTCCAGGCACCGGCCAGCACTTCGTTGCCGACGTCGGGAAGGTCGATCAGGACGCGGTAGGCGTCCCGGGCCTGCTCCGAACGGCCTTCGGCGTGTTCACAACGGGCCAGGCCGAGCTTCGCCATCGCGGTCCACGATGCCGGCGCACCGCGGGCCGCCGCGGCGGCCTGATACTTGACCTTGGCGCCGACGAGGTCCTTCTGCGCTTCCTTGAGGCGGCCGCGGAAGTAGTCGAACACCGCCAGGAACAGCGCATCGACGCCGCCATCGGTGGCTGCCTTCGACAATGCCTCGATGGCGGTCGTGCCGGTGGCCGGGTCGCCGAGGGCTACATAGCAATCGGTGATCCCTTGCGCCGCGAGCACGATGTAGCGCGACTTCGGGTTCTCCTTGACGAGCTGCTGCAGGGCAGTGGCTGCCTCGGTGAACTTGCCCATTCGCTGTTGGGCCTGGGCGAGCTGGAACACGACCAGAGGCTTGAGCTCCTTGCGGAAGCTCGCCGAGCCGGCCAGTCCCTCGAGCCTCGAGACGGCGGCGGCGTAGTTGCCGTTCGTGAGCTGGTTGACGGCCTGGTGGTATTCGGGGGCGCCGTAGGTCACGTCGGTGATGTCGTCCCACTTCAGCTTTACGTCTTTCTCTTCCTTCCCCTTCTTCGTCTTGAAGAGCAGGACGTCGTACTCCTCCGCCACGATGCGGCCTTCGTCGACCGTACCGCTGCGGAGTTTGACCTTGTCCTGGGCGATCACCGGGGACTGGATCATCATGGCAGGAAGGAGCCAAATGCCGGAGGCGATGAGGGGTAGCTTTGTCATGTTGGCGAGCTGCATGATTTCAGGACGGGTCTAGTTCTTCTTCTTCTCGGGGTCTTCAGGGGGCGGCTGGGCCGTCAT
>Ga0075428_100003418_pt1 | contig 17368 bp, 8 predicted proteins | sample RhiMetdeltSRZDD2_FD_75291 | JGI IMG/M metagenome (GOLD analysis project Ga0075428, IMG submission 75291) | Populus rhizosphere microbial communities from Tennessee, USA - Rhizosphere MetaG P. deltoides SRZDD2 | ecosystem: Host-associated > Plants > Roots > Rhizosphere > Soil | place: USA... | reverse complement strand
GATCCGCCGGCGGTCGAATAGCGCACGTGTCCGATGGCCGTGTCTCCCGGCAACCGCGACAGTCGCTCGTTTGTGAACACATCGGCCACGTACCCCATCTCCTTTTCGGAGAGGATTCGTCCATCCTCGGCCACCGACGCGATCCCAGCGCTTTCCTGCCCGCGGTGCTGCAGCGCGTAGAGCCCGAGATACACGAGATTCGCGGCGTCCGCGCGGCCGAGGACGCCGAAGACACCGCATTCTTCATGGAGCTTGTCGAACATGTGCGCGCTGATCAACGACGATTAGAGCACGGAAATTCGATGGGAGCGCTGGCCGGATTACGGGAGAACCCGGAATCCTTCCGCACGCGCTGCCTTGCGTAATTTCTCATCGAGCGCGACGAACGCTAAGAATGCGGTTTTGCCGGCATATGCAATGGCGGATGCGAGCTGAAGGGCGTCGAGGGATCGTAATGATTGTCGCGAGACCACATCGAGGGCGTGCTCGGCGACAGCAGATGAATAAGCAACTTCGTCCCAGCGCGTGCTCAGAGTCGCGAATGCAACATCGGCTTCGTGGTGCGCAGGGACGCTCAACTCGTCGTGATGCCTCTTTCGCCAGAGAACGCACGCGATCTCGATCGGCGTGATTGCGGACGTGACGATGGTCCAATCCTCGGCGAGAAGCTGACGCATTTCGTCCGAGCGAGGCTCATCGAGCATGAGCGGGATGAGGGCGGAACTGTCCCAGAACCGCATCAGTCTTCTTCGCGATCGTCGAGCAGCTGTTGCAGCACGCTCTCCTTTGCCTTCGGAAGTGGTCGCGTAAAGAAGTCTTCCGGAAACGGCTCACGGCTGCCGAGTCGCACGAGGCCCTGCGCAGCGAGTTGCTGAGCGCGCGCTTCGAGCTCTGCCTGATCCAGCGGCACCACTTTCGCCACAACCTGATCGCCGTCGCGGATTTCCACCATCTCGCCCTTGCGAACCTCGTCCGCTACCGGCCCCAGTTCAGAAAGCTGAACGCTTTTCACGCCTCCGAGTGTACCTCGGTCGCCCTCAAGCAGGCGCGACCTCATGAAATCCGCCCATAGGGAGTTCCGGATGAATGGACTATCCTCTCTCCCTGCAAATGACGGCGTTGCGCATCGCGAATTCGCGGGGGGTGCCCGGCACCGCGGGTGCGATCGGGTACACGCTCCACGATGGGAGGCCGGTGCTCCTGAGCACGTGGCATGTGCTGTTCGGCCGCGGCGCGGATTGCGACGAGGATGTGTGGCTCGGCGAGGACGTGCAGCGGATCGGCCGCGTGCTGTACGGAAAGATCGGAAGCGTGCAGCTCGGCGACGAGACGATTCACGTCGACTGCGCAGTCGCGTCGTGCGGAGATCTGCGAGAACCGCGCGCGCTCGGACACGACACCGCCCGCGTCGGCGACCTCGTGACGAAGTGCGGCGCGGCCACCGGCATCACGACCGGCGTGGTCGTCAGCGTCGAGGAATCCGACGTCGTCACGATCGACGGCCGCGCGTTTGCGGCGTCGCGGCAAGTCCTCGTGCGATCCCTCGAATCGGATCGGCCTTTTTCCGCCGAAGGCGACTCCGGCGCGTTGCTCATCAACGCATCCGGCCGCGCCGTCGGGCTTTTGTGGGGAACGAATCATCGCGGCGAAGGCGTCGCGTGTCCCATCGCTGCGGTGCTGTACGCGATGAACATCACGCTGTCATGAAGTCCGACGACGAATTACGGGCCGAGAACGAGGCCATTCGCGAGATGCTCGCGCGCAGCGCGGAATCGCGTCTCCGCGCGATCCCGGGCGTGATCCACGTCAGCGTCGGATTGAAAGAAACGAACGGCCGCGTCACCGATCAGCTCTGCGTGCGCGTGTACGTGCGCGAGAAACGCGATCGCGCCGAGCTTCCGGATGACGAGATCATTCCGCGCGAGATCGACGGCGTCCCGACCGACGTGAATACGGTCGGCACGTTCGAGTTCCAGGTCGACAGCACGCGCTACCGCCCCATCCTCGGCGGCAGCCAGATCACGAATCGCATCATCGCCCAGAACGAGGAGCTGACCGCCACCGAGATGATGCGCGGAACCCTCGGCTGTCTCGCCATCGACAACACCGACGACGCTCCGGTCCTGCTCAGCAACTGGCACGTCCTCTACGCCCACACCGGCGACGACGGCGACCGCATCTACCAACCGGCACCGGCATCGAGTCCGCCCCTCACGCTCCTCGATCTTCCGTTCCGTCCGAAAGACGACACCGACAAGATCGCCGTGAATCGCCGCGGCAAAGTCACGTCGAAAGTCGACGCGGCGATTGCCGCCGTCGACGTCTCCTCGTGCTGCAACTGTTGCGGTATCGAATACTCCAACGAGATCAACGGACTGAGTGTGGGCGGCAAGCCGCCGCGCAGCACGATCGTCGACAAGACCAAGGCCGTGAGCGGCATGACCGTGTACAAGGTCGGCCAGTCGACGTCGCGCAGCGAAGGAAAGGTCGTCGACGCGAATCATCCGTCGTTCACCATCACCAAGGGCGGAGAGAACTTCACCTTCGCCGGGCAGATCGCGATTCAGCACGTCGACAAGACGAAGCCGTTCAGCACGAGAGGCGACTCCGGAGCGGTGGTCATCAACAACGAAAACAAGATCGTCGGTCTGATCTTCGCCGCCGGCCAGAACGTGGAGGTTCTCGGGCAGAACGAGAAGTTCGTCACGATCGCCAATCACATCGACGACGTCCTCGGCGCGCTGAACATCCGCATTCCCTTCTCCGACAAGATCGTCGTGAACGCGGGTGAAGTCAGGAGCGATGTCGTCGTGCGCGAGGCTCCGATCCCCGAGCCCTATCGCGCGCTGCGCGAGCGCCTCCTGCGTCACGAGAACACCGCCCGCCTCTTCGCTCTCGGCGAGCGTCACGCGAACGAGATCACGTATCTCGTGAACCACTGCAAGCCGGTCACGATCGCGTGGCACAAGAATCACGGACCGGCGCTGCTGGCGACGGTGATGAGCGCGATTCGCGACGGAGACCCGCGTCTTCCGCGGCTCGTCAAAGGCGTCGCGCCGTACGAGACCGTGGAGCGCATGCGCGCGGTTCTCAGTCAGTACGGCAGTGCCGCGCTGCAGGCGCACCTCGCCCGTCCCGAAACGGCGCCGATGCTCGAAGAGCTCAAGGACTGCACGGGCGTCGACGAAGTCATCGACCGTCTCGCGAGCAACGAGACGCTCGGTGCTCTGCTGCGAAGGATCGACTCATGAAGACCAACGCGGACATCCTCGCCGATCAGGACGCCTTCAAGGCCGCAGTCAAGCGTGCTCGCGCAGCATTCCAGGCGTTCGATGGTGTGTTAGGCGTCGGATTCGGGCTTCGAGAGAAAGGTGAGCAGTTCGAGGACGACATCGCCATCACGGTGTACGTCCGCGAGAAGAAGAGCGAAGACGCGCTCGCGCCCGCGGAGCGCATCCCGCCGGTGTTCGAGGACTATCCCACCGACGTGCGCGTCGTTCGCCGCGCCCATGGAGAAGCCTGTGACAACGCGACGCGTTTCGCCAAGATCAAAGGCGGCATCCAGATCATGGGCAAGCGGTCGCCCACCGCCCACGATTCGCAGAAGGAATTTCAAGGAACCCTCGGCTGCATCGTCCGGAAGCGGCAAGACCTGTCGCGCGACAACGTCTATCTCCTGACGAACAAGCATGTGTTGTTCTCGCCGGAGCTGGGCGCCGACGAGACCGTGTTCCATCCGACCTTGACCGGGGACCGGGAAGGTCTCGGCCCGGTGCAGTCCGGCGGTTTGTACGGCATTCACAGATACAAGGTCGACGGGCGTGACGACCTCGCGGATGACTTCTTCGTCGACTGCGCCATCGCCCGCATCAACATCGACTGCAAATGCTGGGGAACCCGCTGCACGAAAGACGACATCGAGATCGAGGAGGCCAAGATCGTCGACCTCCAGCTCAACGGCGTGGACACGATCTCCGACGTACGAAGCGTCATCGGCGATGTGGCGATGATCGGCAAGAAGGTTTTCAAGGTTGGACGGACGACCGGAAAAACCGCAGGGACAGTCGTCTCCGTCACGGGAGAGTTGACTGCGGACCCCGAGCCCGACAAGACCAACCCCGCGTTCATCATCGGACCGAACACGCTCGAGATCATCTTCGACAAGACTTCGACGCCGAACGGTCTGAACTGCCACGGAAATCCTCACTTCACCGAGAAGGGGGACTCGGGATCGATCATCGTCGATGAGCTGAATCGAGTGATCGGGTTGCACTCCCACCGAGACCAGGTCCGCGCGGCCGGAACGCCACTCAGCTCCCACGCTTGTCACATCCTTCCCGTTCTCGAGACCCTCGGCATCTGCATCCCGGTCACGACCGGTACGTCGACCGGCAGCAGCAAGGCCACCGATGGAACCGGACTGCTGCCCGCCGTCAATCCGGCGGGCGACTTCCCCTTGCCCGATGGGCAGATCATCTTCACCGAGGCGGCGATCGAAGTCGTTCCGATCAATGCGGAAGAAGAACAGCGCATGCGCGCGCTCCTCGATGAGTTCCGCAGCACGGAGAAGGGACGCGAGCTCCACGAATTCTTCGGCTTCTATCGTCGCGAGATCGGTTATCTCGTTCGCAATCACAAGCTCGTGAAGGCGACGTGGCATCGGCACAAAGGCCCCGCGTTCCTCACGCATGTGCTCAATCACTTCAAGGGGGAGATCGATCGTGTGCCGGGCGAAGTCGACGGCGTTTCGGCGATCACGCTCGTCACCCGGATGTTCGAGGTGTTGAGAACGTACGCGAGCAATCCGGTGCGGGCGTTCATCGAAGAGCACGAAGACGAAGTGATGCGCTTGATGCAGAGCGGCGAGATCACCACGGCCCGCGACTGCATCGCGTATCTGCAGAAACGAGAGGCGACCGCGTGAGCAACGCCGGCACGATCGAGTTGGTCGCGATCGAGCTCTCCAAGCTCCTGCGTCCTCTCGCGACCGAGTCGAAGACACCGGCGAAGACGAAGGCGTTCTTCGCCCAGATGGGATTCGCGCTCACCGATGCGCAAGTGGCGAGCATCTCCGCGCCGCTCAACACCGCGGCAACCGGCGCGAACGATCTGATCGCGATCGTCACCGATCTCGTCGCTGCAATCGCCGCGGACGACATCGCGACCATCATCCTCAAAGGCAAAGACGCGATCCAGAAAATCGGCGACACGATCGACGCGATCTCCGCTCTCGGGACGCAGCTGGCGGGCATCGTCGGACTCTCCGCCGCGGAGACGGCGAAACGCCTTTTCGATTCGCTGCTCTTCCAGTACCTCCAGAGCGCGGGAGCCCTCAACGACGTCCTCGACTTCGTTGGCCTTCTCGATCGCGAAGAGGAGGGCGAGGCCACGATCGTCACCTATCACTTCGATCAAGTCGGCGCGTGGCTCACCAGTCCCGGCGCGAAGGTGAAGTCGCTCTACAAATGGGGCGAGAACAACTTCGACGGCGGCGATCTCTTCGCGAGAGCGGAGCGCATTCTCGCGAATCAAGGCATGCCGGTGCTCTTCGACGACTCCGGCCCGGAACCGCGCCTCGACGTCGTCTTTCTCGAGCTGAAACCGAAGACCGACGTCATCCCGCACGGTCTCGTTCTCCGCCTGAAGAGCGACGTCGCGCAGATGACGCAGACGATCCCGTTAGGCCGCGACGCGCGCGTCGAGATCAAGCTCGACTTCGCGGTTCCGAACAACATGGCGGTGTCGATCGTCCCCGACGGCAGCGTCGCGTTCACGCCGCCGTCGTCCGCCTCGTTCGGCGGCGATGTGCAGGTGAAGGTCATCGCCGAGCGCACCGCGCCGCCCGAGCCGTTCATCCTCTTCGGTCAGGCCGGAGGAAACCGGCTGGAGATGGGGAAGTTCACGTTCACGACCGGCACGCGCGTGACGTGGGACGGCAACAAGGCGAACGGTTCGTTCCTCGTGCAAGCCGATGCCGAAGCGCTGAAGGTGCACGTCGACACCAGCAGCGGCGACGGATTCCTGACCAAGATTCTTCCGGCCACGAAAGTCGACGCCGATTTCTCCGTCACCATCGGCGTCTCGACCGAGCGCGGGCTCTACTTCGGCGGAAGCAGCGCGCTCGAAGTGCGATTGCCGGTGCATCTCGAGCTCGGTCCGGTGGCGATCGAGGCCATGACGCTCGCCGCGAAATTCGAGAGCGGAAAGATTCCGGTGAGCGCCGGCGCCGACATCCGCGCCGCTCTCGGACCGCTCGTCGCCGTCGTGCAGAACATGGGCGTCACGGCGACGTTCTCGTTTCCGCCTAACAACGAAGGCAACCTCGGTCCGCTGCAGTTCGACATCGGATTCAAGCCGCCGGACGGCGTCGGACTCTCCATCGACACCGGTGTGATCAAGGGCGGCGGATTCCTCAAGCTCGACTTCGACAAGGGCGAATACTTCGGCGCGCTCGAGCTCACGTTCCAGAACGTCATCGCGCTGAAGGCGGTCGGCATCATCAACACGAAGCTGCCGGACGGCACGAAAGGCTTCGCCCTTCTGATTCTCATCACCGCCGAGTTCACGCCGATCCAGCTCGGCTTCGGCTTCACGCTCAACGGCGTCGGCGGTCTCCTCGCGCTGAATCGCACGCTCGACACCGAAGCGTTGCGAACCGGCGTCCGCACCGGCGCGGTCAACAGCATTCTCTTTCCGCAGGACGTCGTCGCGAACATCAGCAAGATCATCAGCGATCTCAAGTCGATCTTCCCGATTGCGCAGCAGCACTTCGTAATCGGGCCGATGGGGAAGCTCGGATGGGGCACGCCTCCGCTGATCACGCTCGAGATCGGAGTGATCCTCGACATCCCGCAGCCGCAGTTCGTGATTCTCGGGGTACTGCGCTGCATCCTTCCTTCCGAAGACGCGCCGATTCTCAAACTGCAGGTCAACTTCGCGGGCGGCATCGACTTCGATCGCGGACTGATCTGGTTCGACGCCAGCCTCTTCGACTCGCGCCTCCTGATCTACACCCTCGCCGGCGACATGGCCCTGCGCATCGGATGGGGCGATCGCGGCGTCCTGGTGATCACCGTCGGCGGTTTTCATCCCGCGTTCAAGGAGACTCCCCCCGACCTCGGCGGACTGAAGCGCATCACCATCTCGCTCCTCTCCGGGGACAATCCCCGCCTAACCACGCTGACGTATTTCGCGATCACGTCGAACACCGTGCAGAACGGCGCGCGCACGGAGCTCTACGCGGCCGCGTGCGGATTCAACATCTACGGATTCTTCGGCTACGACCTTCTCGTTCAGTTCAATCCATTCCACTTCATCGCCGACATCCACGCCGGCCTCGCGCTGCGCCGCGGCTCTTCGGTGATCGCCGGCGTCAAAGCGCACTGCCAGCTCTCCGGTCCGACGCCATGGCGCGCGCGCGGCGAGGCCACGCTCGAGCTGCTCTTCTTCGACATCACCGTCGACTTCGATGTGACGTGGGGCGACGACGGACCTTCGCAGATCGAACAAACCATCGACGTCTTCCCGCTCGTGCGCGACGCGGTGAAGGACGATCGCAATTGGACCGCGGCGTTCCCCGCGAACACGCACGCGACCGTGACGATCAAGAAGATCGAGCAGCCGGCGGAGAAAGTCGTGCTCCATCCGTTCGGCGTGCTCGCGGTCAGTCAGAAGGTCGTCCCGTTAGGCGTGGAGATCAACAAGTTCGGCAATCGCCGTCCCGCGGGTGCGACGAAATTCGAATTGACCTTCGGCGGCACCGGAACCCAGGAGGAGCGCGAAGAGTTCGCGATGGCGAATTTCGTGCGCATGAACGACAGCGAGAAGATTTCGCGCCAGTCGTTCGACAAGATGCGCAGCGGGCTGCGTTTCTCCACCGGCGACAGCTCGGCGACCGGCGCGAGCGTGCAGAAGGACGTGAGCTATGAGCTCAGTTACGTCCATCGCAAGCTCGGCTTGAGCATCAAAGCGGGCTTGCACAATCTTTTCGGCGCCGTGTTCTCGATGTTCACGCGCGGCGGCGCGGTCGCGAAGAACGCCTACTCCGTCAGCAAGCGCAACGGCGCGACGCCGCCGTCGAAGATCGCCGTGGAAGAGGGCGCATACAGTGTCGTGAATGCGAGTGACCTTTCGCCGCATGCATCGGGAATGACCGCGAAGACCTCCACCGAAGCGTGGCTGATGCACGACCAGCTCATTGCCGCGAACCCGTCGCTCGCAGGCAAAGTGATGGTCGTCTCTGCGTACGAATTGAGTTGATATGGCCATCACCGTCGCGCGATATACGTTCAGCTCCTGGCTCCGAAAGGGGATCGGCAATCGGATCACCGAGGCGGATCACCTCGGCGGCGGAGTGTCGGCGACGAAAGAGCGCTCGAATGTTCCGATCGACGTGACGCTCAACAGCGAGGGCGTGCACAAAGAGTTCGCGCTCATCGGCCCGGGCGACATCATCGGCATCAATCCGCACGTCGTCGTCCGCACCGAGCCGCTGCGCTGGATCACGAACTTCGAGCCGAACTACCTCGCCTTCGTCGAGTTTTACGACGAAGACTTCGTCTGGCGCTACACGCCGGCGAAAGCGAGCGCCGATCGCCTGCGACCCTGGCTCGCGCTGCTCGTGTTAGGCGAAGAAGAATTCACGCGCGACGAGCGGCGGCTGCCGCTGCCCACGGTCACGGTCAAGGTCGCGGACGCACTTCCGCCGCACGACCAGTCCTGGGCCTGGGGACACGTGCACATCAATCAGGGCCACGACACGCCGACGGAGTTCGAGGAGTTCCTGCTCTCGCTGCACGACCTCCATCATCCGAACGCGGACAACGTCATCTGCAGACTCGTGAGCCCGCGCAAGCTCGAGGCCGATCGCGCGTATCACGCCTTCGTCGTGCCCGCGTTCGAGACCGGCCGTCTTGCGGGCCTCGGGCAAGACGTCTCGAACCTCGAAGCGCAAAAACCGTCGTGGACCGCGGGCGCGGCGAACGTCAAGTTTCCCGTCTACTTCGACTGGTACTTCCGCACCGGGCAGAACGAAGACTTCGAGTCGCTGGTGAAGCTGCTCGAGCCGCGGCCGATGGACAAGCGCGTCGGCATTCGCGACATGGACGGTTCCGCGCCCGGATTCGGAATGACGGCCGGCGCGGACATCGGGCAGATCCTGCCGGCCAGCGATCCGCAAACGGTGATCGGACTCGAAGGTGCGCTCAAAGCACCGACCACGAAATCGAAGCCGGAGACGATCGACACGTCGAAGCCGTTCTTCCACGAGCTCGAGTCGATCGTGAATTTTCCCGCGGAGCTGCAGGCCTCGACGAACACCGATACCGATCCGGTCGTCTGTCCGCCGATCTACGGCGAGAACCACGCGCTCGATCACACGATCGACGTCACCGCGGGCGGCTGGCTGAATCAGCTGAATCGCGATCCGCGCAATCGCGTGCCGTCCGGCTTCGGCGTCAACGTCGTGCAGAAGCACCAGGAGGATTACGTCGCGCGCGCGTGGGAGCAGGTCAAGAAGATCCTCGACGCGAATCGCCGCATTTTCTTCTCCGTCTTCTCGATGGCGACCGCGCAGGCGATCACGACGAACTTCGTCGAGAAACTGAAGCCCGCGGAGATGCTCACGCTCTTCGCTCCGGTGACGAAGCGCGTGAAGGGCTCGGCGACGACGCTGCACCATCAACTCGCGAACAGCACCATCCCGACCGCAGCGGTCGACACCGCGTTGCGGCGCATGATCCGGCCGCGCGGCGCGTACGGAAAACGTCTGCGTCAGGCGGACGGCGGGTTCAGTCACACGGTACTGATTCACGAGTTGAACGACGGCAAAGTCAGCGCCGCGCCTCCGAAGCAAGTCCCCGACACGCTGATTACCGATGAGAAGGGCGCGAACGGTGTGCCGCAGCTTCCGCCGTGGCTGCGATTTCTCGTCGAGCATCGTCTGCTCGTTCTCATCGTGCTGCTGTTGCTGCTTCTGCTCTTTGGATTTGCGACCGGAGGTTGGTTGATCGCGCTCGCGGTCGCGGTCGTTGCAGTCGGTCTTTACGGAGTTGCGGCGCGACTGGCGCGAAGACAACGTGCTGCGGAGGCGATTAAGGATCCGGCGAAAGTTCTGGACGACATACGGGACGCGCCGCCGCGGCCCGACTTCCACTTCGTCGCGGACGATGCCGACCTGCACACGCCCGCGGGAGCAGGGCAGGACACGCTCGAAGCGAAAAACTTCCGCGCCGCCGCGATCGAGCTCAACGAACGCCTCGCCATCAAAGCACCCGAGCGCCAGGTGCTGCGCTTCGATCTCGACAATGCGGACGCGAAGCTCAGAACCGCGCTCCGTCCCACGATCGCGTTTCCGAAGCGGCTCGCCGCCGATGTGCGCTACGCGTTCGACCCGGGATGGCTGCTGCAAGCCGAACATCTCGTGCCGGCGATGGCCTATCCCGATTTTCCCGATCCGATGTACGAGAAGCTGCGCGACATCTCCAGCGAGCTGTTTCTTCCGAATCTGAAGCTGATCCCGCCTAACACGATCTCGCTGCTCGTCACCAATCCCGAGTTCATCGAGTCGTACATGACCGGCCTCAATCACGAGTTCGGACGCGAGCTGCTCTGGCGCGAATATCCCACCGACACGCGCGGCAGCTATTTCCGGCAGTTCTGGGACGTGAAGGGCATCATCGCCGACGATCCGGCACTGAGTGCCGAGGAGCTGGCGGAGGTCTACAAAGACATCGAGCCGCTCGACACGTGGCCGACGAGCTCCGACCTCGGCGAACACCGCAACAAGAAACGTCCGCAGGGAAAGCAGCTCGTGCTCGTGATTCGCGGAGAGCTGCTCAAGAAATATCCGAACACGATCGTCTACGCGCAGAAGGCGCACATGGCGGCAACACCGAGCGAGCCGCCGGTCATCATCGAAGTGAAAACCGAAGCGCAGATGAAGGACGAGATCGAGTTCCCGCTCTTCCGCGCCGAGATTCAGCCCGACATCCGCTTCTTCGGATTCGACATGACCGTCGAGCAGGCGAAGGGCGACGCGAATCCGCAGCAGGCCAGCGACGACTGGGGCTGGTACTTCGTCATCCAGCAGATCCCCGGCGAGCCGCGCTTCGGCATGGACATCACTTTCTCGCCCGACGACGATCCGTCGACGCCGATCACCTGGGACGACCTGTCGTGGGCGAGCTTCGGTGACGGCACGCGCTTCATCAGCACGACGACGCAGCCGGCCGCGTCCTTCTTCACCAAGCTCACGCCGCAGCTCCAGGCGCAGTGGGGCCGCCACTCCGCCGACATGGCGTCGATCCTCTACCAGAAGCCGGTGATGATCGCCGTGCACGCGAAAGAGATGCTGGAGAACGTGCCGTCATGAGCTATCAGGAAACGCTCGCGGCCTTGCGCAAAGCGCGTGCAGCACGCGACGCGGCCGGAGGCGATCTCTACGCGTTGCGCGTGCAGCAACTGAAGTTGCTGCGCACGAAGAAAAAATTCGATCGCCAGGAAACCGGCACCGAACACAGCGATCTGAGCGGCGCGCTCGCAGACATCGAAGGACTCCTGCCGCAGCGGCGCGACACGCTCGTCGAACGCGAGAACGCGGTCCGCGCGATTCTCGACGGACTCTTCGCCGACCTAACACCCGAGACGCTGATCGAGCAGTGGAATGACGCCACGCCGATCCTCCTCCTTCCGGTGCGCGTCGAAACGAAGTTCAAAGACGTTGCGCCGGATCAGGTCGACCTCTGCGTGCGGGTCTTCCCCGATGAGATCGCGGTCTCGACGCACGAGAAAGTGCTGACCGAGCTCGAAGAGCAACGCGGCCGCGGGTATTGGACCGCATTGCGCGATGCGACGTCGGACGAACAGCGCAAAGACGCGTGGCGCACGCTCGCCGACAAGATCGGCGCGAATCGCGCCGCATGGGTCGCGCTGCACACGAAGCCGTCGAACTGGAGCACGCCGCCGCCGAATGTCGAACTGCAGTTCCCGAAGCTCGAGCTCACGAAGCCCGATCGCTGGACGGAGGCGCCGCACAGCCGGGTCATGCCCGATCGCTTCGTGCTGCTCGCGTATCGCAACGGGCAGCTCGTCTTCTCGCACGTGGGCAAACAGATCAGCGACACCGTCGTGCTCGGACCTTCGCCGCTCGAAGACGACGGCAATCCGTCGATCACGCGCGACGCCGACGAGCGTCTCGACTACGGCCCCGAGCTCCGCTGGCTCTTCGATTTCGACGACGCCGTCGATCGCGGCCTCGGATTCAAGATTCGCCGCGACGCGAGCGAGGCGAATGCCGGATACGACCAGCTCCTCGTGTTAGGTCTGAAGTTGTCGGCGGATCATGACGATGCACAGAAGCTCATCGAGGAGCTGATCGACGACCATCACTACTCCGCGAAGGGCATCAGCCTCGTGCGGCAGGGCTCTCCGACGAACAACACCGACGATGACGACTCGCGCTTCGACACCACCGACTGGCTGCACGACGTGAGCTGGTTCGTGGAGACCGGCGAGCCTGCGTTCGAGCGCGAAGACGATCCTTCGAAAGCGACCGACGGACAACGTCTCGCCGACGCTCTCGGCATCGCCTACGAGCCGTTGCAGTACATCGGCAATGCCGATGCGGCCGATCACGCGGAAGCGGTGGCGATGAATCGCGCGCTCTACGGCGGAACGCTCGGCTATTACCTGAGCAGCATGCTCAGCGAAGTGATGGACGAAGACGCGATGGCGAACGTGCGCGCGCTCTTCACCGAAAACGTCACGGGACGCGGTCCGCTGCCCGCGATCCGCATCGGCAATCAACCGTACGGCGTCCTGCTCACGAGCGCGTTCCCGAAGTGGAGCTATCCGAAGTTCGCGCGTCCGCCGTTCGAAGAGCACGTGCGCCGCATCCTCATCCATCTCCAGGAACAGTGGCGCGCGCTCATCCCGCAACTCAGTCACATCGGCAAATCGACGAACGCCCGCCAGGCGCTGATGAACGTGCTCGGTCTGCAGCCGGCATCCGCCGACTTCTACCATCGCGTCGGCTACAGCTACGACTACCTCCGCAATCTCGAGGAGTTCACCTGGGGCGGCTCCAACCTCGGCGATGTGTTCCGGATGGCCTTCGAGCAGGCCACGGCGCTGCAGTTCCTCCGCAGCTTCGGCTACGAAGACAAACGCGCGAACGGCACGCCGAAACCCACTCCGCTTTTGCTCCAGCTCATCTATCGCCACTACCACACGCGTCTCGACCGGGCGAGTCTCGTCGACGCGCTGCCGCTCTCCGAAGAGCGAACGATCAAACCGTACGACGAAGGAACGGGGAAGAACTACATCCACTGGCTTCTCGAGCATGCAGGCGACGTCGATGCGCTGGAGAAGCTGGACTTCGGCACCGGCGTGACGAAGCCGAGCGCGCTGCTGTTCATGATGCTGCACTACGCGCTGCTGCACGAGACGCGAAGCAGCATCTTCTCGCTCCTGAAGTTGCACGCGATCACCGCGGACGAGCTGCAGAGCAGCCGCAAATTCATGAACATCAGCAGCGAGCCGGACGTGTCGCACTGGGAAGTGTTCCGCGCGCCGGCGAATCGCATCGTGCCGAATGAAGCGTCCGAACGCCCGTTGCTTCAGTACGTGCAGCTCGATCGCTTCAAAGGGGATGTCGGTGCGCACCTCGCCGAAGCGAAAGATGCGTTGTCGTTGCTGCGCGATCTGCCGACCGCGCGCCTCGAGCGTCTGCTCGCGGAGCACATCGACACGCTCAACTATCGGCTCGATTCCTGGCAGAGCGCGTTGTTCGAGCGCCGTCTCGCGCAACTGCGCGCGCCGGTCAAAGACGAAGTGCGCCGCATGGGCACCTATCTCGGCAGCTACGGCTATCTCGAGAACGTGCGTCCGGCGCGCGCGCGGCGCGTGAAAGTCCCGGAGGATGTTCTGCCCGAGGCGCTGCGCGAGCAGAAGGACAATCTCTTCATCGCGCCGAACAACGGCGGCTACGTGCACGCGCCGTCGCTCAATCACGCGACCGCGGCGGCGATCCTGCGCAACGGATTCCTCACGCACGCGACGCCCGAAGAAGGGGAGAAGCTCGCGGTGAACCTTTCTTCGGAGCGTGTTAGGCGCGCGAAAGCGCTCGTCGACGGCGTTCGCAACGGGCAGTCGCTCGAACAGCTCCTCGGCTACCAGTTCGAGCGCGGCATGCACGACTGGACCACGCGCGCGGTCGATCCGGTCATCCTCGATCACCTCAAGCCGGTGTTCCGCAAAGCGTTCCCGATCCGCCGCACGAAACTCCCGCGGCAGGGATTCAACGAGCCCGCGGAAGTGATCGAGGACTACCAGGTCGTGAACGGGCTCGATCTCGCGCGCATGACCGCAGCGTTTCCTTCGAGCGTTCCCGATCTGCCGGCGCTGAGCAACGCGCAGATCGATGCGCTGCGAACCGAAAAGAAGAACGTCGAGAATTCGCTCGACGCATTGCGCGACGTGCTCACCGCCGAGTGTGCGTATCAATTGGCGATGGGAAACTTCGATCGTGCCGCGGCGGTGATGCAGGCGGTGTCGGGAGGTCAGCTTCCGGTCGAGATCGAAGTCATCAACTCCTCGCGCGGCACGGACCTCGGCTTCACGAATCGCGTCACCATCCAGTTCGATCCCGCGATCGCTGCGAATCCATGGCCCGCGATTCTGATGACGCGACGCGCGCTCACGGAGCCGGCGCTCAATCATTGGATCGGGCAGATGCTCGGCGATCCGGCGACGGTCCGTTGCGCGGTGCAGGCGGTCGATGAGAACGGGAACGTGCTCGCCGATGACTTCGTGACGCTCGCGCAGCTCGTGCTGCAGCCGCTCGACATCGTGTATCTCACGCGCAGCCCGGCGGAGATCGAGCGACGCGTGCGCTACGTCTTTGCGACCGCGCACGCGCTCGCGGACGCGGTGATCGTGAAGATCACATTCGCCAATGCGGGTGCGCCGGCGATGCGCTCGTTCGCCGAGGTGCTGCCGTTCGCGGATGCGATCCGGGAGATGATCGGACGCGCACGCCCGCTCAACGCGCAAGACTTTGCGACGCCGTCGAAGGCGGTCGCCGCGCCGTCCGACAATCCGGGCAACGTCGACGCGGCGGAGTTGCAGACGCGCGTGACGAGCGTGCGCGACGATTTCGACGCGCTCTTCAACGTGCTCGATGCCGAGGCGGCGAACGCGAATCCGGATCCGGCATTGCTGCGCGCGCACATGATCGCGATCGCGAATGCCGGATTCGCGCACGCGTTCCCCGAATCCGAGACTCTCGCGCAAAGCAAGTCGCTGTTAGGCCGCTACGACGAGCTCGTAAAAGCACACGACGCCGATCTCCTGAAGTTGCCCGCGATGAAGCCGCCGCAGAAGGTCGCGCTGCTCACCGAAATGGCGCGCCGCTTCTTCGGCGACGACTTCACGCTCATGCCGCGCTACGCGCTCCTCAATGTCGCGGACGTGACGCAGGCGGATCTGCATCGCGGCGCTCTGCTCGACTACGCGCGCAACACGAAAGGCATCCCGCTGCCGGTCGACGAATGGCTGCACGGCGCGTCGCTCGTGCGGCCGTCGCTGCACACGTTCGCGATGGTGCTGATGCTGAGCGAAGCGTTCAACGGCAGCGCGGCGGCGTGCAGTCCGATGCAGCTTCCGTATCGCGTCGGCGACACGTGGCTCGGCACGGAGTTTCCGGAGAACACGGAGATCGTGCACGACACGATCGCCATCGTGCAGTGTCTGCCGCAGGGCTTCACGCCCGCGGGCGCGCAGGCCGGACTGCTCGTCGATGAATGGATGGAGATGTTGCCGCGCCGCGACGAAGTCACCGGCATCGCCTTCAACTATGACCAGCCGAACAGCGTGCCGCCCGCCGCGGTTCTGCTCGCGATCGCGCCGGCGATCACCGGCAAGTGGCACTGGGACGATCTCGCCGCGACGGTGCTCGACACGATGGAGCGCGCCAAGCTGCGGGCCATGGAGCCGGACATGATCGAGAACCTGACCGGCTTCTCCCTGCTGATCCCGTCGACGCTCGCCGAGTTCAGCACGGGACGCAACACGATCTCGCTCGATTACCTGCTGAACGTCGAGGCGGTCGCGATGAGTGTCGCGACGTTGAAACCATGAGAAACCTTTGGAGTGCGGTAGCGCCGAGCTACCGCTTTCTACGCCGCGGAGCGGCGCCCCCGCACTCCCAAAGCGGTAGCTGGGCGCTACCGCACTCCAAATCGAGAATCAAACCATGAGCGACCTTCATCAGATGTTCGTGGCCGATGCCACGCTGCTCGTCGCCGAATATCGCGAGCCGTCGATCACCGCGTACAACCGGCTCGAGCCGCGCGCGCGCACGGAGGATTTCACTCGCAGCCTTCGGGCCGAGGTACGGGATCCGTTGTGGATGCTCACGCGGCAGTGGCAGATGGGAGAGCTCGAAGCGGAGGACGCGGGCACGGCGGTCGACGCGCGGCTGCTCACCGGGCAAACGCACATCGATCGCGTCGCGCTGCAAAGCGAGAGCGGCCGCGCGTACGACGAAACCATTCCGCTCGAGACGATGGTCGAGCGCGAGAGTGTTCCGTTCACGCACGCGCTGCGCGTGCAGATCGGGCAGTACTTTCTCAAGCTCCACACGCCCGCGCTGCGCGCGAAGTACGCGTCGAAGTACCTCGGCGCGTTCGCGTTCGATTCGGGAAAGGAAGACGACTTCCGCGGGCAGGCCGACGGATTGAATCTGTACATCGCGACGAAGAGTCGCGCGATCGATGGGAAGAAACTGCTCGATGCGATCGAGTTGGGACCGCTGCAGAACGCGGTGAGCATCGATGCCGGCGACGTGACGGCGGTGAACGATGCGGCGGCCCAGCTCCAGAGCTGGTTGCAGCGCCAGTACGCGCAGCCGGTCGATGGGACGGAGCGCGCGTGGGATCCGCAGCGGCTCACGTATCGCTTCCGCGCCGCGGCTCCGAAGCAGGACGCGCAGACCGTGCTCGATGCGAGCCGCTATCACGAAGGGCGCGTCGACTGGTATTCGTTCGACGTCGATGTCGATGCCGCTCCGCTGACAACGGATGCAGCCGAGCCGCCTCCTCCTGTGCAGCCCGAGAAACCGATCTCGTTTCTGCCGACCGCAGCGAGCTTCAAAGGAATGCCGAATCCGCGTTTCTGGGAGATGGAAAACCGCCAGGCGAATTTCGGGAAGCTCAACGCGCAGACGACCGATCACCTGCTGCTCGTCTTCGCGGAGCTCGGTCTCGTCTACGGCAACGATTGGTTCGTCATTCCGTACACGCTGCCGGTCAATACGCTGTGCGAGATCCGCGGCCTCGTCGTCACCGACGTTTTCGGCGATCGAACGCTC
>Ga0075428_100003416_pt1 | contig 17370 bp, 14 predicted proteins | sample RhiMetdeltSRZDD2_FD_75291 | JGI IMG/M metagenome (GOLD analysis project Ga0075428, IMG submission 75291) | Populus rhizosphere microbial communities from Tennessee, USA - Rhizosphere MetaG P. deltoides SRZDD2 | ecosystem: Host-associated > Plants > Roots > Rhizosphere > Soil | place: USA... | reverse complement strand
GTCACCTTGATTGCGGTGGTCTGGTTGCCTTGGCCTCGTCCAGCATCGTGCGGATGCGCTTCAGTTCCTGCGGCGAAAGGCCGCGATAATCGAGCAGGGCCGTCACGAGTTCCTCGGGCGATCCGCCGCACACATGTTCGACGACTTCGAGGACCTTTTGCCCGATCGAGGCTTCGCGTGGCTGTGCGGCCGAGTAGAGGTAGGTCCGTCCGTCCTCGCGGTGTTTCAGCCAACCCTTTTCTTCCATGCGGTCCAGCAGGGTCCGCACGGTGTTCTTCGCGAGGTCGCGTTTCTTCGAGAGAATGTCGCGGACCTCGATGGCCGAGACCTCGCCGCGGTCCCAAACGATCTCCATGATTTCCCGCTGGGACTGCGACAATCCGGGCAAGGTTGGACGCTTGGCTGTCATGAACCCGCCTCGATTTGAGTGGAACGACTACTTGATGTAGCCCATCATGGCTACACCGCGTAGCCCTGTCAAGAGCGCGAGACGGGATTTTCTCCCCTGGCAACAAAAGCTGAATTTGAGATTGAACGAGACCCACCGGAAGCCGCGTCGTATCTTGGTCCGCGAATTCTGGGCGTTCCGATACGATTGGGTCGCTGCCGTGACGAGTCCGCGATTGATTACACTCGGGGACCCTACTTCCCCGTTGGCAGCCGGTCCGAAGGCGCTGGCCGTTGCGGACCAGGCCGGCATAGGTCGGATTGGCCAATGTTTCGAGAACCTGACGTGGCGTCCAATGACCTCCACCGCGCTTGGTTCCATCGTGCCGCGAGATGCGGACTTTTGTCCGCCAGCCATTGCGGATCGCAAGGTTTGCGATGTCGCGGGCCGGCTTCCCTTCGGCAGCCCACTGAAATAGAAGTCGAACATGATCCGCTTCGATTGGTTCGATCTGCAGTTGCTTGGTGAGGGGGTCGGAAACGTAGCCGTAAGGCACCAATCCGGCGACACGCCGCCCTTGCCGCTTCAGGGCGGCCCGGGTATCGGCCAGCTGGCCACAAATCATGTCGTGTTCGAATTCCGCCATGGAAGCCATGATATTGAGAACGAGCGTGTGTTCGGCGCTCATCCCGAGGTGTGGCTCCGTCACGACCGTCAACGCAATCCCCGCCTCGCGAAGCTCAGTTAACAGGGCAACGATGTCGCTAAGTTTTCGCGATAGGCGATCGAGCCGATGAACAATCACGCGGTCGACCCTGCCAGACCGGATGTCGTCCAGGAGGCGACCTAGCGCTGGGCGAGCAAGTGATTCACCCGATTTGCCTTCGTCGTCGTACCTGTGGCCATTCCACTGCCAACCCTCGCCAAACCGTGACTGAATGAAGTCAAAGCAGGCCTGATATTGTGCGTCGCACGACGAGAACCTCCCCGTGCGGGACCCTCTTCGAAACAAATCTCTTTTCGAAGAAAGCCACAAAGCGTTTCAGAACAAACGCTTAGATAAAATGAGTCCCTTTCGGTCCTGCCAAAAACGGAAGGGACCCGCTACGAACCGAGCCGCTGCGGCGGCAAGGGCTCGTGGGACGAATTCCTCAAGAGGCACGCCGAGACGCTTTGGGCCTGCGATTTCTTGTCCAAGAAGGTCTGGACCAAGGCCGGACTGATCGATTTCTTCGTCCTGTTTTTCATCCACGTCGGCACCAGGCGGGTTTCCGTCGCCGGCATGACGGCCAGCCCGAATTCAGCTTGGATCGCGCAGCAGGCTCGTAACCTGGCGATGCACGTCGCCGAGTTGCCGGTCAAACCCACGATGCTGATCCGTGACTGGGACACGAAGTTCACGGCCGAGTTCGACGGCATCCTGGAGTCCGAGGGAATCGAGATCAAGAAAGTCGGCCCGCGAGCGCCGAACATGAACGCGATCGCGGAACGCTGGGTGCAGAGTATTAAGCAGGAGTGCCTCGACCACTTCATCGTGTTCGGCGAGAGCCGGCATCCATTTCGCTGTCCGACATCCGCTGTGAAACGCGTCTCGGAGGCCTGCTGAAGCTCTAATACCGAAAGGCCGCGTAGCGGGCCCCTGCGCCAAGGTTGCTAGTTCGACTTCGACTGGCTTCCCGGCCGGACGATCAAGTCGTTGCTGAAATCCCAGCGGCCATTTCCACTGGATCTCATTTTTGCACAGGGCGGCAGTCCACCGATGCCACTTTTGCCGGCCAAACCAGCGCATCGTCATTCGCGATACGGCTGGAGTTCCAGGAAGTTGAACGTCTGTTCCTGACCGAACGGCCCCTCCGGACGGTCCTTCTCCCAGTCCGAAACCGTGACCGTGGCCATCGCTTGTTTCGCACGGAAAACTGTCCAATGGTAAGTAATCCAGACCGGAATGGGAGGCTCCGGATTCGAAGAGTACATTTCTCGAAACGACCTGGTTGTATCGACGTCCACACCTTCGAGAACGACGTTGCCCAAGAATTTGTTGGCCTCTGGCTGTTTCTTTGTCTTGGGCTCGACCAGGTCCAGGTAGTCGCAGGAGAACATCTTGAGGGAATAGAGCCGGCCCGGCTCCAGGCCCTTGATGGCCTGTGAGAACGTGTTCGGTCCTTTCGCGCTCCGTTTCATCCACAAGAAAGTGTCGCCGATGTGTTCCGGATCGGCTGGACGACCTAGCCCCATGTAGCGTCCCTCGATGCGACCGTATCGGGGAAAGCTTTTGGCCTGGATACTTCCCTCTTCGGCCGGTTGAAGTGTCCAACCTTCCAGCCCCTGCTCAAAATCCGCATTTTGGATATGCGAGAGGAATAGAGGGTCCTTGGTCAGCATTTCCGTTTTGCCTTCGATGGCATAGTGACGATACAGTTTTCCAACAAATCGCACCGAGTCTTCGTCGGCTTGCGACGACGTCCACCAATTCAGCCCCCCCAGGTCCGCCAACGTCGGATGATTCGCCACGACGTTCATCTGCTGGTCCATCCAGACGTGAAAATCGACGTTCGGCAATTTGTTGATTCCTCCCGGCGGCGCGTTAAACAGCCCGAAAGTCAGGAGCATGTTTTGCTTCGCGCCAGGCTCCTTGACTTCCCAATCCGCAATGCCGTCGACAAAAGCCTGCAGCGCTTCAGCAGAACCCTTCTCGCTCGATCGCTCATAGAGGTAGCGTTCCAGGGCGATCGGATATTTGACTTCGATCAGGGTTCGAGCGAAAGTCTTGCCCGTATCATCGTAGTTCACGACGTTTCCGCTGCCACCAAAGTAGGCACACATCACCTTGTCCTTATAGCGGTCATCAGCGCGCATCTTTCTGAAGGCCTCTTCATACGGCTCATGCCGTTTCGCTGATCGCTCTTGTCGCGTTGGACTTGGTATTCTCGAGGGCCGGTTCATGCCGAATTCATTGATAATTAGACCGTCCACAAAAGGTGCTGTATCCAGAAAGGTGGTGTAGAACTTGAAATTCTCATCACCTGTGCGGCCTTGGGGATTCAAGCCAACCTCGGCAATGAATTTTTTTCCCTGGCGGTGCCAGTCATCGATGTCGACCTGAGGAAGCTTGAGGTTGAGAGGGACAATCAAGCCGGTAATGTTCGGCAGAACATCCCTCTGGAGAAATCCCATATCGTACGGGCCATAGGATTTGATCGCGGGATTGAATAATCCGGAGTGGATGAGATCGGGGATCGCCTTCACCACCAGTTTATCGACGCGGACGTCCCCCTCGCATTCCACCCGGATGTTGTGCTTCCCCTTGGCCACCCGGCGCACCGCTTCGCCAAGCTGGCCCTTCTCAACGGAACTGTCGGCGACATAGAGCGCGACTGGCTCGCCACCCGACGCGTTCTCGAAAAGCACTGTCAGCTTGCCTTTTCCCCTGTACGTGGCGGAAACGAAAATCCAGCCCTCGCGCGAGCGCGTAAACGAAAATGAGTTGCCGGACTTCGAAATCGAGGCGACCTCGAGCAGTTCGGAAACGAGATTGTTTTGCTTCCTTTCTCCCGAGAACACAACGGTTCCCTCACCACGCGCGCGTTCACAAACGCAGATCGACAACAAAAGCGAGACAAGTAGGATGCTTTTCATCTACCTCACCTTTCGGACTGATGTCGTCGTTGCAGTTCCTTCTCGCGGGCAATGGTCCCCACGTTTTGTCGATTTCTACCACCGACTGCGGCCGCATCAAGCTCAAGAGAACGAGCCGCTGATAACAGTGAGGGTAAGCAAGAAACGGAGGCGACGGAAGCAGCGGGGCACCTGCGGCACATCGTGTCCGAGTACGTCGCCTACCACAATGAGGAACGGCCGCACCAGGGCGCGGAGCCAGCCATCCCGCTTGCCGAGATCGGTTGCGAAAAGCGACTTGGCGGCTTGCTAAGGCACTACTACTTCCGGAAGGCGGCATAGCGACCACGACGTGGGTTGGTTGTCAGCAAATCCTGCGGTTGGACTCCACGCCAACGCCGCTCGTTCGACGTCGAGGGTTCGGATGGCTGGCGATCGTCCGCGACCGCGAGGCCGGCCATTCGGCACAAATCGCGTGGCCGTCTCCGGCGATTCTACTAACAGCACAAGCCGAGGCCACGGTACTGCGTGGCGGACCGGTTTTTCCATAGCGCCGGCGCCACGCTTACTACCCACGTGTTCGCTCCGCGACCCTGCGATCTTGTAATTGCACAGGGCGGGAACCAAATGGTCCGGTTTGGCGCCAAGCTCGGCAATGCGACCGCGTTTGCGCGAGGTCGATATCTATTCGTGTTATGGACTAGTCGTTTTAGCGCTTCGGTATCGCCTCAACGGCGATGGTGAACGGTCGGCTGGGGAGCGAGACGAGCGTATTGGGGCGATCTTTCGCGGCTTGGTCCTTTTGAAATGGCACCTGGGCCTGGGCGAGCAGGGCCAGCGTGTATTCATTCGGGGCCGTGCCATTTTGAATTGTGATGGAGACGGTCGCTTCCATTGCTCCGGCGGCAACGGGCAGCTCGGGCATCTGAAAATTCCCGGGCCACGAAAGCGGTAAGAGCTTCAGGTCACCAGTGAACTCCGGCCAGAGTCGTTTGATCTGCACCTTGAGCTTGAGTTTGTCGCCAGGTTTGGCTTCGATGCGTTCTTTCTCAGGAACGATGAAGAACGGTGCTTTTTCGACGCCTGATGCGGCTAAGCTGCGAGTCGGCCGGCTGCTTCCCTTGGTGTCGTTCCAGACACGGGTGTAGCTGCGCACCGGCCGCTCGACCCGTTGGCCCGCGGCATCATAGCTAGCGATCAGGTCGATGGGGCCCGCGAAATCTGGGGTGCTTTCATCCGCCCATAAGACAAACGCCCCTCGCGAATCGGAGGGGATCGTTGTCGGCTGGAAGTGGATGCCCGGCGGCAGATTCTTGGCGCTAATCGTAATCGGCGCTGAATTGCCATCGCGCTGATGGATTACCACGTCCAGAAACGTCGAGCCGCCGCGCCACAAGTTCAGGCCGGCAGGTGTCGGGTTCTCGCGATGAATCACGCCGACGAAGGCCTCGGCAGCGGCCCTACGGATTGTGAGCACGTATTGAAAGCGCGGCCCGCCCCGCTGATAGCGATCCTGTACGAGAAGGCGGTACTTCTTCCCTTTCTGAAAATTCGCAATGCCGACCGGGTCGCGCAGGTGACCATCGAAGGCGTTGATCCGGTGGCCGTAGTCGTCGAACTCCTGTTGGCGATTGCCTTGCTCGTCGAAGACGACGAAATAAGGATCCGCCTGGGCAGCCAACCTCTCGGCATAAACCTCAATCGCGTACTGGCCATCCTCGCCGGGAGTGAACTCATACCAATCGGCGTCCCTTGGGCGATCGAATCGGCCGCTAAGGACTGCGGGCAGGGTGATCGACTGCGCCAAGTCGCCTTTGTCGTTTGGTTCCGATTCCAGCATTACGGGCTGATCGACGACGAGCAGCGTGACCGCGGTGAGCGAATGGCCGCCTGGTAGCGCGGGGCGGAACTGCTGGCCGTCGAGGCGAAACGTAGCCGCCGTCGGCAGGACACTGTAATCAGTCGGATGCTCCAGGAAGCGGAATTGACCGGGCGGCACATCGGCGGAAATGGTAATGCCGGCCGACTCGAGCTGCGGTTCGCCGGTGGGACCAACGACAGCTGTTCCGACGCCCAGATTGCGGCCGAACACGGTCATCTGCGCCGACTGCCCGCGCTGAATGGCCCGCGGGAAGACGTTTTCCACGTGCGGCCGATCGCTGATCGTCAGCCGATACGGATAACCGCCGCGATACGAGAGATCGTGCAGGACCGCGAGGTACTCCCCGTCCGCCGGCGCGACGAAATCGATCAGCGAATCGCGGCCGTGATAGTCGCCGCTGGATGCGAGCTGCCTGCCGGCGGCATTGAGCACCAGGAGCTGCGAATCGAGCATCGAATCGAGCTTCTGGGCATCGACATCCAGGACGATCCGCTGGCCGGCTTTGGCCATGAAGCGATAGAGATCGACGTTTTCGCCGTCGGAAGCGCCACTAATGACGCTATTCACCTGCACGACATGGGCCTGCGGCGGCTCGTTGTTGGGTTCTTTCTCGGCGATTTCCACGAGGCCGGTCTGAACGGAAAGCAGTTTGGAGTTGCTCACCCCAAAACGGCCGAGGAGGCGGACGTCGTACGTCCCCGCCGGCACATCGGCCGCAGCGGTGATCTTGAACCAGCGTTCCTTGCCGCCAATCGGCTCGGCCGCAAGTCCTGGCTGGTCGAAGCGAAGGGCCGAGAGGCCTTCGAGGTCCGCGCCTTGCACCTCGACTTCCACGCTGCCGCCAGCGGCAAGCCCCAGCGGCTGCAGGCGGTCGAAGCGAGGAGAGGGAAGTTCAGCGCGGGCCGAAAAGGCCAGCGCGAAACACTGCGAGGCAGCAATCACGGCAGGCACGATTCCTGCCAAGCGGCGAAGCGTCATCCGACCAGTTCCTCGATGGGCTGACCCTCGGCAAGGATTGGCAGCGGGCGCTGGGCCTGATCGTAGAAGGCGTGTTTGTAGTCAATGCCGAGGCACTTATACATCGTCGAAAGTACGCAGCCGACGGTGTAGGCCTTGGTCGTCGGATACTCGGCCTTGTCGTTCGTCGTACCTATCGCCTGGCCCATCTTCAGGCCCCCGCCGGCATAGACGATGGTCATCGCGCCGGGCCAGTGATCGCGGCCAGCTCCACTATTAATCCGGGGCGTACGGCCGAACTCGCCCATGGCCATCACGAGCACGTCGTTCTGCAAGCCGCGGTCGTACAAATCAGAAACCAGTGCAGCCAGGGCCTGGTCATACTTCGGCAGCAGGTTGTTTTTGAGCTGCGAGAAATTGTTGCCGTGCGTATCCCAGCCGCCGCCAGCCTGCACGGTGACATAGGTCACGCCAGCTTCGACGAGCCGCCGCGCCAAGAGGCAGCTCTGGCCCAAATCGTTGCGGCCGTACCTTTCACGGAGCTGGGGATCCTCACTTTGGATGTGGAATGCCTTCTGGGCCTTGTCGCTCGTCACCATTTCCAGCGCGTCCCGATAGAACGTATCGATGCCGGTCAGGTCACCCTTGGCGTCAATATCGCGGCGGATCTGGTCGATCTGGCCGAGCAGTTGCCGTCGGCGAGCAAGCCGGCCTCCGCCAACGCGGCCGGGGAGCTTCAGGTTTTTGACCGCGAAGTTATCGTTGTTCGGATCGTCCTCGGGCGAGAACGGGTTGTATGACGCGCCGAGATAAGCCGCCTTGCCCAGTCCGATCTGCCGCGGCAAGTTGACATACGCGGGCAGCCCCGGCTCATTGGGGCCGAGCATCTTGCTGACCACGCTGCCGCACGAGGGGTAAATGTTGTCGCTCACCTCAATGGTCGGCTGCCAGCCAGTGAGCATCCACTGCGAGCCCATGCCGTGACCGGCGTTGGTGTGAAACGCCGAACGGACGAGGGCCAGCTTGTCCATGATCCTGGCCTGGAGCGGCAGGTGCTCGGAAATATCGATCCCGGCAACGTTCGTCGCGATCGGCTGGAACTCTCCGCGGAACTCAGCCGGAGCGTCCGGCTTGAGGTCGTACATGTCGATATGGCTCGGCCCGCCCGCAAGCCACAGCAGAATGACCGACTTACGTCGCGGCCTAGCGCCGGTTGTCTCGGCGGCATGGGCTTCGTGCCGAAGGAGTTGCGGGAGGGTCAGCCCACCGAGGCCGAGGGCGCCGATCCTCATCACGGTGCGACGATTGATACCGTCGCAAAAGCGGGTAGCGGAATCGATGAGGTTGAGCATGTTATTGGTAGACAGTAGGTCTGCCCTGCTAGTGATTGAACATAAACTCGCGACAATTGAGCAGCGTCCAAAGCACGTCTTCCAATGCCTGCCGCTCATTGCCTTGATCGGCGTCGATCGAGCTCACCGCGGCAGCCAACTCCGCTTCGCGCGGTGGTCGCGAAAACGCGGCGAGGAACAACTCCTCGACAATCTCTTTCGTCGGCCGCTTGGCTTCGAGCAATTTGGCAATTCTGCCGTTGCCATCGGCCAGTTTGTTCTCAATTTCATCCGAATTGGCCAAGAGGAGTACCTGGCCCAGTGTCGCCCCGCTGGAGCGCTCGCATTCGCAGGTCGTCACGCGTCGCGGCCGGTCGAAGGCGTCGAGGAAATACGAGCCAAATCCTTCATGGGGCAGATCGACGGCCCGGCTCGAAGCGGCGACGCCGCCGAAGCGGGTCTTGGTCCCCGTCGCCTGATCGACGGCGTCGAGCAGCACCTCGGCGGGCATGCGGCGCGCGTAGTAGCGGGCGAAATTCTGATGATCGTGCTCGTTCTGCGGCGTCGGCTCGGCGGCCAGTTGATACGCCTGGCTCGTCAGCAGCGTGCGGATCACGTGCTTGACGTCAAACTTGTGCTCGATAAAGTCGCGGGCCAGCGCCTCCAGCAGTTCCGGATTCGACGGCGGATTCGTCTGCCGCAGGTCATCGACCTCGTGCACGATCCCGCGGCCAAAGAAGTGGCCCCAGAGGCGGTTGACCAGCGCCTTGGCGAAATACGGATTGTCGGGCCGCGCCATCCAATCAACGAGCGCGTGCCGCGGATCCTCCTCCGGCGTGAATTTCGCGTATTCGCCTTCGAGATACTTCGGCTCCGGCGTCTGGCCGGTTAGCGGGTTCTTCTCGCCACTTTGTACGTTGGGCGAAGCAAAGTATGGCGGCGGCTCGCCGAAGCTCTTACGTCCCATCCGCGTGAAAAAACCTGCCAGCCCGTAGTAATCCTCCTGACTGAACCGCTCATACGGATGGTGGTGGCAACGGGCACACTGTAGCCGCAGGCCGAGGAAGACCTGGGCCACGTCGGCCGTCGTCTGATGAAGCTGATCGTCGCGGTTCTGCCAGAGCCAGTTGATCGCCGGCGCATCCTGCCACTCGCCGGCCGCCGCCACAACGCCGCGGACGAAATGATCGTAGGGCTGGTTCCGGGCAATGGAGTCCTTGATCCAGTTGTGGAATGCGTAACTCGCCTGGTTCGCGCCGGCGAGCTGTGAATTCCGCAGGATCGTTCCCCAGCGCATCGCGAAATAGGCGGGATAGTCCGGCGATTCGAGCAGCCGATCAACAAGTTGCGTGCGCTTCTCGGCGGACGGGTCGGCAAGGAATCCGCGAACCTCATCCGCCGTCGGGAGGCGGCCGCAAAGATCGACGGTCACGCGGCGGACGAACGTCGCGTCTTCGCACGGCGGCGAAGGCACGAGGCCCAGCCGCTTCCATTTCTCGGCACAGAGCTGATCAACATAGTTTCGCTGCACAAATCCTGGCACGTCGGTCAGTGGCTCGCCGTGGGGCGCCAGAGCCCTAAAGACGGCGACCTGACCCATGTATCGGGCCATGATCGTCGCCTCGCCGCGGTTTTCGGCGGCGGCGACCAGACCTTGCTCATCGACGCGAGCGACCACGTCGAGGTTGCTTGAGAAATTGCATTGCCGCGTGACATCGCGCCGCGAACCGTCGCTGTAGATCCCGGTGACGGCGATCTGCTGGCCCTGACCGGCTTTCAGGACCGCATCGCGCGGCATGACCTCCAAGCCAGTGACGCCGGGGCTATTTGGCTCGGAAGGCGGAGCCCCGGCAGCGGTCCATGCCCGCATCAATTGGTACGCCTCGCTGTCACGCTCAATCCTCCGGCCGCCGCCGTGCGGCACCATGTTCGCTGCCTTGGCGAGCAGCAGGCTATGGTCGGGCGCCCCGACCGAGATTCGCCGTCCGCGGCCTCGCTTGGTGATCTCTTCGAAATCCCAGGACGCGTCAAAGCCGAAGAGCGACAGCTTGAAGCCATTCTGCCCGCTCGCTTTCCCGTGGCACCCACCCGTATTACAGCCATGGCGACTGAGCAGCGGCACAATCTCGCCTTGAAAATCGACGGCCCGCGGCTGGGCAAAGCCGCTGACCGTGACTTTCGTCGTCGCGGAAGCGCCGCCGTGCGTCGCGGTGATCGCTGCCTCGCCGTCGGCGTGCGGCACGAGGTAACCGCGCTCGTCCACGGCGACGATCGCCGATGCCGAGGAAACGAACGTCGCCTGGCCAGTGACGTCGCTCCCGTCGGCCCGCACCAACAACTGCTGGCGGGCAAAGGGGTCCGGGAGCTTCACCGCGGCGGGCCAGAGCTCAAGCGATTGGCCCGCGCACGGCACCGCCGCGACAAGCACAATCGCTGCAAAGGCCGGCAGGAGAATCCGCATGCCAGGATATGTTAGGCGGGTGAAGGGTGGGAACTTATCGGCGAGCCTTTATGTATCGTAGTGATAGCCGGTGACCATCGCAACTGCATTGTGTTGCAGTTCAATATCCGCCGCGAGCAGTCGAGACACGAGTTCGGCTCGGGTGTGAACCGCAAATCGCTTGAAGAGCGCCTTGACGTGCGTGTGGACGGTGTGCGCGCTCCGGTAGAGCCGCTCGGCGATCGACGACCCCGACCCAACGCTGCTCTGGACCTGGAGAAATATGCAAACAGCACAGTTGAGCAGATTGATCCGACCAGTGTCCATCGGTTGGCCTCGCGCCGCACTGTGTCCATATCCGCGGTTTATTTTTCCGGCTTGGTCTTCTTGAGTTCGCGCTGATAGATCTTCCAGGCGAGTTCCTGCAGATACTTGGCGTCGGCATCGGCAATCGTAAAGTCTTCCTTCTTTCCATCTGCCGCTGCTAAACTTAGTGTCGCTGGCAATCCCTCGGGAGTCTTGCCCGCGATGATGGCGTAAAGCGAGCACGCATTGAGGTAAGCACCCTCCTTGCCGGGATGAGCGTCCGTTTTACTTTTTGTGATGTGCAAATCAGGTCTTTCCAAACGAGCCTCCATGAAGGCGGGCCCGGTGGTCGCCACCCAGATACGGTTCAACTTGCTTGCTTCGACGCAGCTTTGAAAGACCTCCATAGCGCCTTCATTGGTTGCTGTTGGTCCGCCAGGAATCTACCAAGGGAAAAGAATAATCTTGCATTCTGGGCTGTGGGCACGGACTTCGTTCACAAAGCGAGCCGTCGCCTTTGAAAAATCCGCGGGCACAGACGCACTACCCTTTCCCCAGTCGGCTTTGGTTCGACCAAGATGCCAAGCGTCGAGGACGACAAAATCCCATCTTCCCTTGGTCTTTAGCAGTTCTTCCACGGCGTCCAGGTCAGGAAATTTTGAATCGAAGTTCATTTGAATACCGCCGCTTGCCAGCATGGCTTCCACTAACTGAGCCTGCGGAACCGGTGAATTCAGGGAGCTTGCGCCGATGACCAGGGCATTTTGCCCAGAGGCCGATTTACGGCCCTGGTCTTCTGAAGCGATATTGCTTCTAGGCAATGGAGGCTCAGCCGCGGTCAGCGTGGTCAATGTTGCCAGGAGCAGGACGTCCATGACTACAAAAAGGTATTTCGTCGTGGCAGGCATCCCAAATTCTCCTGTAGTCAAAACGGTTCGACGTTCGAGTCGTGGATCGCGCGCAGTTTCTACCGAATATAACTGAGGGCCGTTACATGCGCAGTTGAAGTGCGAGCAGCTCTCGCATCAAAGAAAGTAGGGGAAACTGCCGGCTGGTGCTGTATGGCTCAGCAGCTGAATCATGCTGCGGTCCTGGAACTGCAATGTCCCAAGGTGCCTGGCGTGGTTTCCTCGGGGCTCTGCCCCGAACCGCGGGATTCTCTGGAGGCATGGCTCGCATCAAAGTGACGCCACCCCGAAAGATCCGAACGGATTGAACATGATTCGGATTCTCGGTCCGCGAGAGTTGGCGTTATCGAGTGCGGAGCATCCCCCACCCATTCGACACAGTAATTCTTTCGCTGTCGCCAACCGGTCTAGGGCCTGTTTTCGCAATTCGGTTTGCCGATGCTCGATCAAAGCCAGAAGCAGCTCAGCGGCTTCCGCGTCGCCGAATTGCTCGCTCTGCAGTACAGTTCCAACGTCGCTCTGCACTATCGCTTGACCGCGACCGCGTAAGTAAAGGCTGAACGACGGCGAGCGGCGTCGCCCGGCGCAAGATCCATATCGACCCGTCGGCAAACACAATTCCGACTTCTTGAGTGTTGAGTATTCCCTTCCAATCGGACATGTCCAAGTCCGACCCGCCTGCTCCAAGCCACGACAACTCTACCAACACACTGCGTGTTTCGAGCACTTCAAAGGACCTACGGCGGGCACGGAAGCGAATCTTGTCCATTTGGAATTCTCCTACGTGCGAAGGGTGTGAAGGGAAGTCGAAAATTGCGACGCACGATTGTGGCGCAGCGTGAAGAAGTGGACCCGCTTCCGATGGATGTGCCGCGTGAGTCCGAGAAGGGACGGAGGCTTGGCCAACTAGCGGCGTGGACCGCCGCGAACAATCATGGCCAGCAGTCCCTTGTACCCAAGAAGCCGCGTCGAAATACCGTGCATGTCGTGTCTCCTGTCAGGAACCCCGCTGCGCGAGACACCAAAGCTGCGGAGGCGAGTCAGAGAAGGATCAGCAAGTATTCGCGCTGCTGGCGGCCTGTCAATCAGAACACGTACACATATTTGTAATAATTTATAATGAACTTTATAGTAACTTATGTTCTGTAATTGAACAATAACCTCCTCGCTCAGCCTGCCACCGATTTTTTGCAACCGGCCTGCAAGGCGTCGGAAATCCTGCCCCCAGGCGGAACCGCTTCCGCCCATTACCAAGTTGGACCCTCCTTGGCGAGGATGATTGGGATTACTGCATAGGCGCGCGGCGAATCGAGTTCTGTTCCGGAATGCCGCACAATCGCGGCGGGGGAACCTGCTTTCCCCAGACACCAGTCGCAATCCGCTGAAAAATGAGGACAGCAGACGGGCAAAGCATCCAACTGCGGCTGACGCGAGACGCTCTGACTTTGCATCTATAAGCAGCTTTTGATAGATTGCCGATGACCAATTCACCTGCGGAGAACGCCAATGCTGCGGATTCTCGACCCCCATGCCAGGAACTCGCGACTTTGCGACGGCATATCGCGGCGAAACTTCTTGGCGATCGGAGCGCTAGGGGCGGCGGGTGTTTGTGCAGGGACGGAGTTGTCACTCGCCCAGCTCATGGCGGCCGAGGCGAATGCGGGCGTGCGGGGATCAACGAAGTCGATCATCCTGGTCTATTTGGTGGGCGGACCGCCGCACCAGGATTTGTTCGACTTGAAACCAGAGGCACCCGCCGAGTTTGCCGGCCCTTGGCGACCGATTCGCACCAACGTCCCCGGAATCGAAATCTGCGAACACTTGCCAGGCTTGGCGAAGGTCGCCGACAAATTCACGATTGTCCGCTCGCTCTGTGACGCGCAGGGCGACCACGACGCGATCCAGTGCTATACCGGCCGCACGCACGCCGGGCGCGTCCCAGCCGGAGGCTGGCCACAGATGGGCTCTGTGGTGGCGAAGGTGCAAGGTCCCACCCATCAGGCAATCCCGCCGTTTGTCAGTCTGTGCTATCCCTGCACGCATGGACCGTACAACGAACCGGGGCCCGGATTTCTGGGGCCGGCCCTGGCCGGATTCCGGCCACTGGGCGACACCAAGAACGACATGGTCCTGAAAGGAGTCACCACCGATCGCCTGGCGGACCGCGCGAGGGTATTGGCGGCCTTGGATCAATTCCGGCGTGAGGTCGATGCCAGTCGAAGAATGAAGGGACTTGATGTCTTCACGCAGCAGGCACTCGGCGTGCTGACTTCCTCGAAGCTGGCTGAAGCACTCGACATTTCCGAGGAGGATCCCAAGGTCATCGCCCGCTACGGCACCGGCGACCCCACCATCTTCATGGACGAAAACGGAGCGCCTCGCGTGCCACAGAGTTTTCTGGTTGCCCGCCGCCTCGTGGAAGCGGGGGCGCGATTCGTCACAGTGAACTACAGCAAATGGGATTGGCACGGTGGCGCGTACGATACGATCTTCAATCGCGAGAAGCAGGACTTTCCCGTTTTCGATCAGGGCCTGTCGGCCCTCTTGGAAGACTTGCACGATCGGGGCCTCGACAACGACACGGCGGTGCTCGTCTGGGGTGAGTTCGGCCGCACGCCCAAGATCAGCGCCCAGGTGGGGCGCGATCACTGGCCCCGCGTTGCCTGCGCCCTATTGGCGGGGGGCGGGATAAAGACAGGCCAGATCATCGGTTCGACCGACCGCTTGGGGGGCGAACCAACCAGTCGGCCAGTCCGCTTCCAGGAAGTTTTTGCCACGCTTTATCATCACCTGGGACTCGATCCCCGCCGGGTTACCGTCCCCGATCTGAACGGGCGCCCGCAATACCTGGTGGATGACGGTGTCCAACCAATGCGGGAGCTGATCTGACGGCGGTGGGCGATCGGCTTGAAATGGCCCAACAGAATTCGCCTCTTTTTGCTCCGCCGAATGTGGCTCGGCAAGCGGCACAGCGAAGCGACACTTCCGAAGATGCGCAAGTCCCACAAGCGGCAATGGGCTTCCTCGGACCGGAGGTGGAAGGCGTGGGAGGACGACGCAGTAAGAGAGTTGTCGCCAACAGCCGCGGCAAATAAAACGGGCCGCACACTTTCCGCCGTCATGTCTCGGTGGCGCGAGTTGGGATTGCCCGACGCGCGTGGAAGGAGAAAGAAAAGCTTGCGATTCTGGCAAAAACAGCCGCTTGGAGAGGCATATACCAAGCGGCTCAATGAGGGTGGTTGATCATCCGAATGGCACCCTCTATGGCTATTCTTCCGGTCGCTCCCCAATAAAGTCCAGCGTCTTTCCCCTGCCTGTCCATTTTGTAAGGTTGCGCCATGCGCCGCCTCATCGTCCACACCGATGGTCAACACAGTGATTACGGAAGTGCCTTCACATCGGCAGTTTCCAGCGTCACGTTGTTCTGCTTGGCGCTGGTCCTCAAAATCGCCCTGACGCAGCTGCGACCGGGGAGTTAACTGCCAGCCGCCTCGTGCACCAGTACAGTAGTGTGCGAGCATCGCCGCCGCCAGCTTCCGCAGCTCGTCATAGACCAGCGGCAGAAGCTGGTCGGCGGCGGCCGGATCGCCGGAGTCGATTTGCGAGAGGATGCGGGTGACGTCGGACATGGCCCTCATTGTGCAGGGCCATGTCCGCGCATGCAAATCAGCGGCGCCTAAGGTGCGGGTGCCGGCTCGTCGATCCGCCGCGGAGCGCCCAGCGGAACGATCTGCATCACGATCACCTCCAGTTCGGTGGTTCCTTCATTCTTGAGAATGTGCACGCACCCCGCGTCCTCGACGAACCCGGTGCCCGCCGGGAACGAGTGCGGTATCAGGGCGCCGTCGCACTCGTCATAAAAGGTCGCCGTGCCGGACTTGACCGAGATGATGGACGGTCCGGGATGCGAGTGCCAGCCGCCGTGCGCTCCAGGCTGGATCTTGAAGTTAGTGACGTAAACGTCCGAAAACCCTTTGGTCTTGAGCTCGATCTCCCAGTGATCGGTTTCCGCCTTCGTGTCGATTTCGTCCAGCACGACAGGCCCCACGAGGGAGGTGCTGACGAATCCTGGAGGGGCCGTGGGCGGCGTTGCCCAGGCGAACTTCCAGGCGATCAGCCCACAGGCACACGCGACGCAGGCTCCCGCCAACGTCATCTTCCAATTCCTCGTGTTCATTCGGCGTAACATGGTTTCTCTCCAATGGTCCGCGTTATCATGAAGAGACATCGTTCCCGGCGCGCAGACCGGGCGCCGGGGCGGTGCCGGGCCGGCGGGGGGCTTGCTTGGCGGAAGAACCCCCCGGCTCTTGCTACTTTCGCCTTCAATCGTCGTTCAGAATCGTGCCGACCCGGCGGTTCTTGGTGAACAGAGCATTGCTGCTGAGGCCGAACAGGTCGAGGTAGAAGTACTCGTCGGTCTCCTTCTTGCTGTCGCCCTTGACCTCGATCGTAATGGTCTTGGTCGTTTCGCCGGGGGCGAAGGTCAGCGTGCCGGTCTGGGCGACGTAGTCGTTGTTGCTGGTCGTGGCGGTGCCGTCGGTTGTTTTGTACGACACGGTGACGGGCTGATCGTACGCGGTCGAGAGCGTGACCGTGAAAGTGAACAGCGTCGTCTGGCCTCTCTTGCCCTCCGCCTTTGTCACGTCGCTGATTCTGACGCGCGGCTCGTCGTCGATGATCGTGCCCGTGCTGGAACTGTTAAGAATGACCGCACTGGTCGCGCTGGTCAGGTTGACGGAGAAGTTCTCGTTCGCCTCCGCGACGCGGTCGCCATTCGCCATGACGGTAATCGTCTTGCTGGTCTCGCCGGGGGCAAAGGTCAGCGTGCCGCTGGCGGCCTGATAGTCGCTGGCAGCCGTGGCCGTGCCGTCGTCCGTCGCCCAGTCCACGGTCACCGGCGCGTCGTAGGGGGACGAAAGGGTGACGGCAAAAGCGATCGGCGTCTGGCCGGTGTTGCCCTCGCTGCCGCTTACGGCGGGGGTGATCGCGATGCGCGGCTCGTCGTCCACGATGGTGCCCTGCCCCTGGCCGTCGGCGACGATTGCGGTGGCCGGGCTATGCAGGTTCACGAAGAAGGTCTCGTTCGGCTCGCCGAGCCTGTCGCCGTTGACCAGCACGGTGATGGTCTTGCTCGTTTCGCCGGGGGCGAAGGTCAGCATGCCGCTCGCGGCCTGGTAGTCGCTGCCGGCGGCGGCACTGCCGTCGGCGGTGTCGTACGGGACGCTGATTGTCTCGGTGCTGGCGAAGGACAGCGTGACGGTGAAGGTGGCGTCTCGCGTGCCGGTGTTCCCTTCCGTCACGCTGCTGTCGAAGATCTGCAGTGATAGAGGGGGCGGGATCGGGGTCACCTGGAAGGTGCCGTCGCCGTTACCTTGCAGCACGGCCGTGTCCGTCACGAGGTCGGGGTTGCCGTCGCTATTCGGGTCCGCCACCGCCAAGCTCCACGTCCACGTACGATAGGGGTAGAGGTCATAGGATTGCACGGAGTCGAAGTAGCCCTGGCCGTAGTAGCCAGCGCCGAGACTCAGCGACACCTGGACGAA
>Ga0075428_100003413_pt1 | contig 17374 bp, 14 predicted proteins | sample RhiMetdeltSRZDD2_FD_75291 | JGI IMG/M metagenome (GOLD analysis project Ga0075428, IMG submission 75291) | Populus rhizosphere microbial communities from Tennessee, USA - Rhizosphere MetaG P. deltoides SRZDD2 | ecosystem: Host-associated > Plants > Roots > Rhizosphere > Soil | place: USA... | reverse complement strand
AGATCCCGGTCCTTCCCGTTGCGCATGGTCGAGGAGTAGGCAATCAGGCCGCGCTTGCGCGACCACGAGGGGACGCCGTGCCTCGATTTGCCGTCGGTCAACAGCGTGATCCGGCCGGTGGCGAAATCGTAGCGGAAGAGCTGCATCATCTCGCCGCCGCCGGACGTATCCTTTCGGAACACAAAGTATCGGCCCGCGGGGTCGTAGCTGGCGCCGCCGGTGACGCTTACGCCTTCGCGGTAGAACGTGAGCTGCGTGCGGGCGCCGCCAGCGGACCGCACCTCATGGATTTGGGACACGTTCCCGAACGCGGTGGAGATGAGGATGCGCCGCTCGGTCGGATGCCACGCGAGGAAGCGCGCTTGCCGGAACTGGCCATAGGGCGCGACCGCATCCGCGATTGCCGCGGGAATCGGTGGCACCCCGTCGGCCCGCACGCGCTCGGGCACCGGGAACGTACCGCCCTGCGCGAGCGCTTGCGCAGGCAACAGCAGCAGGAGCGGCAAAAGACGCATGGAAACGACCTGAGGGAACCTCGGTTGGAGCTGCGGGAAGTCGACCTCATTATAGTGCAAACCTGAATGGCGTCGCGTTCGTCAAATGCGACGGATCACACGAGTGGCACGGATGGACCTCCCTGTGCAATCGTGTGCACTGGATTGATACGCCATGAGAATCATCATCGCTGGCGGCACCGGGTTCCTCGGCAGTCCCCTCGCGGAGATGTACGCCGAAGAGGGGCACGACGTTCGCGTGCTCACTCGATCGCTGATGTCCGGCGATACGCGCCACGATCCCGGCACCGGCGTGCCTGGCATCACACGCGTCGGGTGGAAGCCCGATGGCTCGTCAGGACCGTGGGCGACCGTTGTTGACGGAGCGGACGCCGTCATCAATCTCTCGGGCGAGTCGCTCGCCGCGCGGCGATGGACACCGCAGGCCAAAACCATTTTTCGCAACAGCCGTATTCACGCGACGCGCAGCGTCGTCGCCGCCATCGACGCCGCTCGCACGCGTCCAGCGGTTTTCATCAGCGGCAGCGCCATTGGCTACTACGGGCCTGCTGATGCGCAGCCGTTGAGCGAAGTCGACGGGCCGGGACAGGACTTTCTGGCGAAGTTATGCGTCGAGTGGGAGCAGGAGGCGCGGAAAGCCGAGACGAGCACGCGCGTCGTGACGCTGCGCACCGGCGTCGTTCTCGAACGTTCGGGCGGCGCGCTGCCCGAAATGATGAAGCCGTTCAAGTTCTTTGTCGGCGGACGGATCGGATCCGGACGTCAGTTCGTGTCATGGATCCATCGGTTGGACTGGATCGAGATCGTCCGCTGGATCGTCCAGACCTCGTCGGTCTCGGGACCGGTCAATGCGACCGCGCCTCATCCCGTCACGAACCGGCACTTGTCGCGAGCGCTCGGTCACGCGCTGCGCCGCCCAAGCCTCGTGCCCGTCCCCGGATTCGCGCTCAAGCTGGTTGTTGGCGAGTTTGCCGAGAGCCTGCTAACCGGCCAGCGCGTCATCCCCTCACGCGCGCAGAAAGACGGCTATCACTTCCGCTATCCGGAAATTGAACAAGCGTTCAGAGGGATATTTGGTGAATTCAGATAGGGGAAAAGGCGGAAGGCGGAAGGCAGAAGGCAGAAGGCAAAACGCATCGTTTGGAACACTCTGCCTTCTGCCTTCTGCCTTCTGCCTTGCAAGCGTTAGATAAAATTAGGACCGGCTCTGAAGTCTCCGCCCAGGATAGCGCTCGAGTCCCCGCCCAGCCAGTTGTCGATCACGCGCGCGTAGACCGAGCGGAAATCTGTTTCAAAGCGGACATCCTGGCTGCTGTTTTCGAGCGTGGGATTGTCGTTGCCGATCCGCAGGTTGGCCGCGGTGCCATAGATTCCGCCTCGCACGCCTCCGCCAATCGCCATCATCAAGCTGGCCGCGCCGTGATCGGTGCCGCTGCTGCCGTTCTCGCTGATGCGCCGGCCAAACTCTGAGAATTGCAGCACGAGCGTGTCCGTGAGCAAGCCCTGGTTCAGCAGGTCCCGATAGAACGCAAACAGGCCGCCGTTGAGCGTCGTCATCAACCCGTTGTAACTGCCGTTCGCGACGTTCGTGTTCTGGCCCGCGTGCGTGTCGTAGCCACCCGTCTGCACCCAGAAGATGTTGGTGCCGACCCCACGAGCGATGGCGCCGGCCACCATCTGCAGTGCTTGCCCGAACCCGTTGTTGGGATAGGCCACGGTCGGTGCGTAGTTGTTCACCTGCGCCACACGATCGAGCGTGTTGAACGCCGCCTGCGCGGTCGAGTTGACGAACGCCAGGTGCGGCTGATCGACCGGTACGTGCGACGCGATGCGCGTGGCGCTCTGGCGCGCGGCGAGCGCGTCCGCGCCGCCGTTCGGGCTGGCAAAGGCATACTCTTGGACGTTCGCGATCGACGGCACACCGACCGTTCTGGCGAGGAGCGTGCGCGGCGTCTCGCGCACGGTCGACCACGCCGTCAGCGGATCCACTGGCGCTGGAAGGCGATCGAGATACCGCCCGAGCCAACCCATTCCCTGCGGCGTCGACGGATCCGCGCTCGACCAGATATCCGTTCCCTGGAAATGCGAGCGGCTCGAATTGGGATAGCCGGTGCGCTGGATGATGGCCAGACGGCCGGCATTGAAGATCGTCCGAAGGTCGGTCAGTCGCGGATTGAGGCCAAGCGGGGTGCCCCCGCTGTCCGACCCAATCTGCAGCACGGATGCCGCGGGAATCGCGAGCGTAGGACGACGAGCGTAGTACTGCGCGTCGGTGTAAGGAATCAGGGTGCTCAGTCCGTCGTTGCCGCCGCTCAAATACAACACGACGAGATTGCGTCTCGAGCGTCCCTGCGCTCGGGCAATATCGGTGAGAAACGCCGGCGCGGCAAACCCCACCGTGAACGCCGCAACGCCGCCTCGCACGAAATCGCGTCGGGTCATCGACATGGCTCGAGTCCCTTCTTAGACCAGTTGATAGTCGCCAGAGCCGGTGATCAAGTGCGCCAATCCAGACGATTTTGCTGCGAGTTGCGTGTCGGATCCGGTCCATGCGCCGCCAAAGTTCGCGTATTCGAGCAACGCGTTGTAGGCATCCCGCGAGAACTCCGGCGGCGTCAGCCGATCGAGCATGAACGTGAGCATGCTCTCGGCAGAATCAACCTTCCCGCGCGTCTGCTCGCGCAGGTTGAACCGCTGATTGGTTGCGAGCGTGGCGGCAAAGTTCATTCGCGCCAGCATCCCACCGCTCGAGAACCACCCTTGCGCGAGCTCCCAGCCATTGACATCCGGCGGCTCGAACAGCTGCTGCCCCATGTTCACGAGCGGCGTCAGCGCCGTGTTCACGGAGAAGCCTTGCCAGCCGACTTCTTTGATCGAGCGGACAACGAACTCGACGGGCCAGGAGTACCGGCGGTAATAGTTCGCTGGATCCTTGAACTGCGACGACATCAAAATGAGCCGCACCATCGGGCCAATCTCAAAGCCGCTCGCGTAATACACACGCGCGAGGCCCTCGATGAGACCCTCGTCTGGCGGATCGACTTCGTTGATGAAGTAGCGATACAGCTTCAACGCAAGGCGTGGTCCCGTCAGCGGGTGTCGGGCCAGCGCGTTGATCAGCTCGATCCCGTCTTGCATGCCGTCGGCTGCCGAGCGCGCCGGGATGACCCGGGCGCCGTCCGAATAAATCGGGAACGAGAATTCCTTCGCGGTTGTGTCGTGCTGCGGTGCGTTGTAGAAGAAGTCGTACCGCGCCTGCGCCGTGTTGCGATTCGCTAACGCAAGGTTCCAGCCGGTGAAGACTCTCGCGCCCGCGTAGACGTCGGTCTCTTCGAAATGGCCCACGCCAATCGTGAACAGCTCCATCAACTCGCGGGCGAAGTTCTCCTGTGGACGGGTGCGAATGTTCGTGCGGCCATCGAGCCACACGAGCATGGCCGGATCCTTGGCCACTTCGACGAGCAGATCGCGAAAGTTCCCCATCGCGTGCTCACGAAACAGCTCGAGCTGACCGGTCGTGCGGCTGCCATCGTCTTCTGGCTTCGCCGCGAACATGCGCGTGGCAATCGCCGAATCGCCGATCTCGCCGACGACTTTGGTGTAGGCCGTAGCGAAGTGGTTGTGCCAGAAGAGCGCCATCTTTTCCTGGAGAGGGCGCTTGGTGTGGATCATGCGGAACAGCCAGCGCTGCCGCGCGTCGAGGATATTGGTGGCTGGCTGGAAGCCACTGCCGCTTCTCCCAGTGACGCCGACGTACCCAGGTCTTTGCACGAACGAGTCGACGTCGTCAGGAAACTCGGTGTAGTTGAGAAGTTGCGCGACGGCGCCAGAGTAACTGGCAAACGACAATCGGTTGTGGGCGTCGATTTCTTCTTGACTGGCCCCGAACCCCGCCCGCCGGAAGAGATGCTCGATTTCCTGCTCTCGTCGGCTCATTGGTTCTTCTCCCGGGCCGCTTTCGCGAGCGGCTCCCACCCACGCTGCAAGAGAGGCCCGATCCTACGGCTGGGCAACGCCGCGGTCAACATTACGCCCAAAATCCCGAATTTGCCGGAATTACGAATTTGGCTGCGGATCGCCAAGTCTTCTTTTGACCCGTGGTCGAGCGGTTTGGTTACTTCAGGATGCGCGAAAAACCCAACAAATCGTCCCACTTATCGGGAGAGCCCTGGAACTGCCTTAGAAGCACGCGAGCGGCCAGCCACGAGACCGCGGCACCGTGACCCCCGCGGCCGAGCGCAAAAAGATGGCGAGGGAAATTGCGATGCAGCCCGACGTACGGCAACCCGTCGACGGTTGCGTCGTAGGCGACGTCCCAGGCCCACTCGGGCATGGCCCCCGAAATGGCGGGATAAAGTGTGGACAACTCATACATCAGTTGCCCGGTGCGCTGAACGAGCATCTTGTCGCGCGCGCGCGCGGCAATTGTCGGTTGATCGGCGCCCGAAAACAGCACGCGATCGTCTTTGAGCCACCGAAGAACGTGCGGCGGGTCAACGCTGTCGCGTAACGCAGCCGCCCGGCGTCCGAGCTCGCGCCTGACCGCTGCCGGCAGCACTTCCGTCACGACCGCGTAGCTGTGACGCGGATCGACATGACGACGAAGTGCGCGCAGATCGGTGAGGGGCGCACTTGTCGCGACCAGCACTGCCTTCGCGACCACGGTACCCGAAGCCGTCGAGACTTCCACAGCCTTTCGACTCGTGCGAATGCGTCGGACTGCCGAGCGTTCGAACAGGCTCGCTCCGCGATCGGTTGCCGCCGCAGCAAACCCCACACACGCGCGAAAGGGGTCGACCGTAAAGCCGCGCGTCCGAATTGCGCCGCCGCCGTCGATCGAGGATTCGCGCGCGAGCGCCGCTGCGGTCAACCAACTGTGATCGAAACCTGCCTGGCGCCTCGCGTCGTACTCGCGCCGCAGCGCTTTCACGGCCGCGGCATCTCGCCGCACGAAATGGAGCAGGTCCTGCGCTACGAGGTCGCACTTGATATTGAGACGACGAATGGCCGCCGCAAATTCAAGCGACGCGCGACGCATGTCCTGCCACAGCGTTCGTGCGGCACGAAGCCCGTGAGCCGCAGCCGTCTCCTGAAACGAGGCATCGAAGTCCTCGCGAACGATGCCGATTGACCCGGCAGTTGCGCTCGTCCCGACACGATCGGCTTCGAGCAGCGCGATCTTGACTCCGGAACCGCTGAATGTGACGGCGCATGCACACCCGGTCAGACCTCCGCCGATGATCACCACATCGGTCTCGAGTTCGCCGCGAAACGTGGGGTATGAAGGACGACGGCTCTTCGGGAAGCGATCGAGCCAGATTGGCGCGCGAGGCATTCGTGGGCGTTATTCTATGCTTTATATGAAACGCTTCGCCACGGCCGTCCTTGTGAGCGTCGCTGTCTATACCCTCGTTCTACAGGGCCAGCAGAAGCCCGACCGCACCCCCATGAATGCACTCGCCGAACGGTACGTGAAGACGGTGCTTGCGATGGGTCAGCACGACGCTGACTACGTCGATGCGTACTACGGCCCGCCCGAGTGGAAGACGGCTGTTGAAACGGCGAAGATCAGCCTCGACGCCGTGGCGTCGCAGGCGCGCGCGATTCGCGCCGATCTGGAAAAGCTTCCAACCTCCTCACGCCGCGGCGACATGGATGCCCTGCGCTGGCATTATTTGCACCGGCAACTGTTGGCGTTGGAAGCACGGGTTCGCATGCTGCGGGGTGAACGGCTCTCGTTCGACGAGGAATCGCAGGCGTTGTACGACGCGGTTGCGCCGTCCTATCCCACGTCGCACTTCCAGGCGATCATCGACAAGCTCGACAAGCGCTTCCCAGGCGAGGGATCGCTCGCGGTCCGCTATGACGCATGGCGCAAGCCGTTCACGATTCCACGAGAAAAACTCGACGCGGTCTTCCAGAAAGCCATTACCGGCTGTCGCGATCGAACCCGCAAGCACATCTCGCTGCCGGCGTCCGAGAGCTTCACGCTGGAGTACGTCACCAACAAGCCGTGGAGTGGATACAACTGGTATCAAGGCAACTTCAAGAGCCTGATCCAGGTGAATACCGATCTGCCGATCTTCATCGACCGCGCGATCGATCTCGCCTGTCACGAGGGATATCCGGGACATCACGTCTACAACGCGCTGCTCGAAAAGCACCTGGTCCGCGACCGCGGATGGATCGAGTTCACGGTATATCCGTTGTTTTCGCCGCAGTCGCTGATTGCCGAAGGAACGGCCAACTTCGGCATCGAGGTCGCGTTTCCCGGGAAGGATCGCGTCGCGTACGAAAAGACGGTCCTGTTTCCGGCAGCCGGCATCGATCCGGCGCGCGCAGACGAATACTACGAGGTACAAGGACTCGTCGAGCAGCTGTCGTATGCCGGGAACGAAGCGGCACGAGGATACCTCGACGGCAAGATGTCCGCGGTCGAGGCCGCCAACTATCTCGAGACCTACGGTCTGTACTCACCCGAACGCGCCAAGCAGCGCGTGCGGTTCATCGACAAGTACCGCAGCTACGTGATCAACTACAACCTTGGCAAGGACATGGTGCGGGCGTACATCGAGTCGCGCGGTGGATCCGTCGAGAACACCGCACAGCGCTGGTCCGAATTCGAGAAGCTGATGGCGTCGCCGCGGCTGCCGTCGGGGTTGAAATAAAGGCTTGCCTCGCCGAAGCGCAAAGCGCGAAGGCGGGCACAGACGACATGTCGCGTCGGGTGGTACTAGCGGCGGCGGTGCTCGGCCTGGCGGGCTACATCTTTGTTTATGCCACGGGCCGGGCCGATCCTCCCATTCGCTCCGACGGCTACAGCTACTACGTCTATCTCCCAGCCTGGTTCATTCATGGTGACCCTGGACTGAGCGCAGTCGCGCGTGATTGCTGTGGCGGTGAGTTCCCCGCTTTCACCGCCATCATCCGTTGGCCAGGCACGAATCAATGGGTGAACGCGCATCCAATTGGCGTGGCCGTGCTGCAAACGCCGTTCTTCCTGATCGGTCACGGCTTGACCAAGTGGAGCAATATCTCACCGGACGGCTTCACGATGTACTACCAGCACGCCGCGGGGCTCTCAGGGTTGGCGTGGACCATCGCCGGCTTGTACATGTTGCGCCGGCTGCTGCGCCGCAACTTCAGCGATCGCGTCACAGCGGCAACACTGGTGACGCTGTTCTTGGGCACCGGCCTGTATCACTACGCCACGTACGACAGTTCGTACAGCCACGTGTATTCGTTTTTTCTGTTCGCCACCTTTCTCTATCTGACGGAGCTGTGGTGGACGGACCGGCGCTCTCGGTGGGAGCTCTCCATCCTTGTGGGTGTCGTCGCGGGCCTGATCGTTCTCACCCGGCACACCAACGCGCTCTTTCTGCTGATGTTTCCTCTTTACGGGGTGAGTACTCTTGCGTCGCTACGCGGCGCAGTTTCGTCGCTTGCCGCCCGCTGGCGGGAACTCGCCGCGATCGCCATCGCGGGAGCGCTGGTGATGCTCCCGCAGCTGCTTATCTACTTCCGCGCAACGGGCCGGTTTCTCGTCAGCTCTTACGGAGACCTGGGGTTCAATTTCACCTCGCCGCATCTCTGGGGAGTCTTGTTCAGCGTCCAGAAAGGCCTGTTCTTCTGGTCGCCGCTCCTCCTGCTGGCAGTCGCGGGATGGATACGTGGGCACAAGGCGACGCGTCCGTTCGTCGCGGGTGCACTCGTGGTGATGGCGATCGACATCTATTTGATCGCGAGCTGGTGGGATTGGCAGTTCGGGTCCAGTTACGGCCATCGCGGGTTCATCGACACGCTCCCGCTGTTCGCGCTCGGACTCGCGTCGTTGTTCGAGTGGAGCACCGAGCGGCCACGACGGACCCTCGCCGTGAGCATCGTCGCCAACCTCGCGGTTTTCCTGTCTGTATTTCAGATGCTGCAGTACTGGAACGGCGTGCTCCCGATGTCGGACTTGACGTGGGATCAGTACCGCAGCGTGTTCCTCCGGCTTCGATAGACATGCGGCGGAATACGATTGCCGGCGTCGTTCTGTTCATCGCTGTGCTGGTTGCAGCCCTCGCGTACCTGCGAGAACCGTCGTGGTTGGCCGGCGTCGACTCTGGCTTCCGCTCGTGGGAGACTGGGGCTGACGGCAGACGTTACCGCTGGACGAACGGTCATGCGTCGTTCTTCGTGCCGGCGTCCGCGGTGAATATCGAGATTCCGATCAGGACGACATTCGGGCCGGGCGATCCCGCGGTGCTTGTCGCCATCTCGATTGACGATCGACCCGCAGATCGGTTCATCTTGCGAGACGACCAATGGCTGACGCGCAAGATCCGGATGCCTCAACCAGGAAGCCGCCGCCTGCGACGGATCGACATCAAAGTCGATCGATTGCGGCCAGGAAATCGCGGCATCCAAATCAGCGAAGTCGTTACTAACGACTAACGACTGACGACTAACGACTGACGACTGACGACTAACGACTGACGACTGACGACTAACGACTAACGACTAACGACTAGCGATACTAACGACTAACGACCAACGACTAACGACTACGTCATGATCGCCATTGAAATCTCTGCCCCTGGCGGACCCGACGTCCTCAGACCTGTTGAGCGGCCGACACCGGTCGCGGGCCTAGGCGAGGTGCTCGTGCGCGTACACGGCGCGGGTGTCAATCGGCCTGACATTCTTCAACGCGTTGGCAGGTATGCACCGCCGCCTGGCATCTCCGATATCCCTGGCCTCGAGATCAGTGGCATGGTCACGGCCGTTGGATCGGAAGTCACGCGTTGGCGCGAAGGCGATGTCGTCTGCGCGCTGGTCGCCGGCGGAGGGTACGCGGAACACTGCGTCGTGCCCGCTCTGCAGTGTCTTCCCGTTCCCGACGGGATGGCGCTCATCGCGGCCGCTGCCGTGCCGGAGACGTTCTTCACCGTTTGGACCAACCTCTTTCAGCGCGGCCGACTGAGCAAAGGTGAGAGCGTACTGATACACGGCGGATCCAGCGGAATCGGAACCACCGCCATTCAGCTCGCTCGCGCCTTCGGTGCGAGCGTCTACGCGACGGCTGGATCGGATCAGAAATGCGCGGCGTGCGAACGTTTGGGAGCGACAGCGATCAACTATCGATCCGACGATTTCGTACGCGTCATCCGCGAGGCCACCTCAGGCCGTGGCGTGAACGTCGTTCTCGATATCGTCGGCGGCGACTATCTCCAGAAAAACATTGACAGCCTGGCAATGCACGGACGGCTGCTGCAAATCGGGCTGCTCGGGAGCGCACGCGCTGACATCAATCTCTCGCCGGTCATGCAGAAGCGGCTGACGATCACAGGATCCACGCTGCGGACGCGCAGCGTTGAGGAAAAGGGGTCCATTGCGCGCGAGCTCGAGGCACACGTCTGGCCGCTGCTCGCCGCGCGTCAGGTCGCACCTGTGATCGACCGGGTTCTGCCGCTGAGCGATGCGGCGGAAGCACATCGGTTGCTCGAGGCAGGAGACGTGGTTGGTAAGGTCGTGCTCTCGACGAAGTTCACTGAGCGCGACGGCGGCTGATGATCCGAAGATAGACCAGCCACGTCGCCGCGTGCAGGACGGCACCGATCGACAGCGGCAGCGCCTCCCCTGGCGCGGTCTGACGCGGCAGGACGGACCAGTTGAGTGATTGCACGCTGGCAACGGCTGACGCGATCAGGGCAATGCGTCCGAGCATGAACGCGGCCGGCATCCCGCCCCAGATTGCGCGCACGGCAGCCACGGCGACCGCGGCAACCGCTCCGTGAAACAGCAGCTCGATTGCACCAACCGCGCCTCGCATCCCAAGCGAGGGCAGCGCCGTGGACAATTCGATCGCGAAGTCCAGCGGTCGCCAGAGGAGGAGCGCGAGACAGAGAACGGTGGTCAGGCCCTGATCTTATTACGCAGCATCCGCCGCGACTCATCGATAGTCATCGTCGTGTCTGCTGCGGGGTCACCTCATTGGTCTCGAGCGCCGCTGCGAGCTCGATCAGGCGCGCGAGCTCGCCGCGATAACCATCTCGATCCTCGCCGCGGAACCGGCGCGCCAGATCGAGCGCGGTCGACCACGTCGCCTGTCCCTTGAACTCAGAGTTGCGCAGCAGCATCCCAAACTCCGCAACGGCTGCGGCAAAGCCGATGTTGGCCGTCAAGTCGACGCTGCGATTCGGCACGGTGCGAGTCATCAGCTTGCTCTCAGTGCCATCAGGCTGCTTGTAGCGCACCTTGACGGTCATCATCTCGCCCGATTGCGCCGCGTTGGTTGGCTTGGCTCGATCCTGATACTTGAGCGGATCCACGCGCGATCCATTGAACTCTTCTCCCGGCGGCACGATCTCGTAGAGGGCGGTCACCGTGTGGCCCGCACCGATCTCTCCGGCGTCTTTCTTGTCGTCGTTGAAGTCCTGATGCTGCAGGACGCGATTCTCATACCCAATCAGCTTGTAGGCGCCGACCGCACGCGGGTTGAACTCCACTTGAAGCTTCACATCTTTGGCCACGGTGACGAGCGTTGCGCCTGCCTCGTCAATCAGGACGCGCCGCGCCTCGTGCAGCGAATCGAGATACGAGTAGTTACCGTTCCCGCGATCGGCCAGCTTTTCCATCGTCGAATCCTTGAGATTGCCGGTGCCGACGCCGAGAACCGACAGGAACACGCCTTTTTCGCGCTTCTCTTCGATGAGCCGAAGCAATTCACCCTGGCTCGTCACGCCCACATTGAAATCGCCGTCAGTGGCAAGAATCACCCGGTTGATGCCGTTGCTGACGAAGGACTTCTGCGCGATCTCGTAGGCGAGCTGGATTCCCGCGGCGCCGTTGGTCGAGCCACCGGGTTCGAGCTCCGCGATTGCGCGCTGAATCTCCGCTTTGCGATCGCCTGGCGTCGACGGCAGGACGAGTCCGCTTGCGCCGGCGTAGACCACGATGGCCACGCGATCCGAGGGCGTAAGCGTGTCGACGAGCATGCGCATTGCGGTCTTCACCAGCGGCAGCTTGTCGGGCGGCGTCATCGAGCCGGACACGTCCAGCAGAAACACCAGATTGCGCGGTGGTGTCTTTTCCTGAGCGATCGGTTGAGCCTGAAGTCCAATCAACGCCAGCTTGTGACGCGGGTTCCACGGGCACGCGGCAACCTCCGTCGTCACCGCGAACGGCTCGTCGCCGCGTGGGGTGCCGTAATCGAACCGGAAGTAGTTGATCAGTTCCTCGACGCGGACGACGTCTGCGGCAGGGCGTGTACCTTGGTTGAGGAATCGACGCACGTTCGCGTAGGACGCCGTATCAACGTCGATCGAGAAGGTCGAGAGGGGATCGTCGGCAACGCGATGGAAACGGTTTTCGTCGATGCGATCGTAAGCTTCGGTGTTGAAGTCGACCGCGTATCGTCTCAAGTCAGCGCCGCGACTCACGAATCCAGCGACTCTCTCGGCTACCGACGCCGGTGCTGGTGCCTGCGCCTGGCCGGCTCGACTACGCAATTCGTCGCGGAGCTGGGTTTCAGCTTTGACCCGTTGCTGCTCCGCAGTCGCCGGGAACAACGTCAGTTTGATGGGGGATGGCGAGGCGTCGCCGACAGTGACCTGTACGCTGGCGGGACTGAATTCCCGCTTGGTGGCGTAGACCTCATACGTCCCCGGGCTCACGCGCTCGAAGCGGAACTCCCCCGTGTCGTTGCTCGCCGCGCTGCGCTGGGCGCGGCCGTCGACTCGAAGCTGCACGATGGCCGCCGTCACGGGGGAGCCGAACTGGTCGACAATCACTCCGGCGACGACGCCGGAGGTCCGGGGGGGAATCTGTTGAGAGCCGGCAACCAGCAGTGCGAGCGTAACCGCCGCCACGAACAATCGCATGGCACAACCTCCAGTTGTGCCTTAGAACGGCGGCGCCGCAATTTCTTGCGCTGGGGGGTGTCGGGGTCTGACCCCACCCGGCGGGATTCCGCCGGGTGGGGTCAGACCCCGACACCCCCCGACACCACCCGCTACCCTCCTAGCACTCAGACGTCGAGTTCTTCAGCGTCTTCGGCGCGTTCCATGATGAAGCGGAAACGGGCGGACGGGTCCTTGCCCATCAATTCGTTAATGACCCGGTCTGTCACGATTTGATCGGAGACCTCGACCCGGAGCAACCGTCGGCTGTTCGGGTTCAAGGTCGTTTCCCACAGGATCTTCGGCATCATTTCGCCCAACCCCTTGAACCTGGTGATCTCGGGGGTCCCGCGGCCGTTGCCGTGCTGCTTCAAGATCCGATCGCGGTGGGCATCGTCGAGCGCCCAGAACGTCTCTTTGCCGATATCGATCCGGTACAACGGCGGCTGGGCCAGAAACACGCGGGCAGCGGCGATCAGCCCGGGCATGTGGCGGTAAATGAACGTCAACAGCAGGGTCGCGATGTGGTGACCGTCTGAGTCAGCGTCGGCCAGGATGATGATGCGACCGTAGCGCAGCTTGGCGATATCAAAGTTCTTCCCCAGCCCGCATCCGAGCGCCGTCACCAAGTCCGTCAATTCTTTGTTCTCGAGGACCTTCGCAAGCGACGCGCTCTCGGTGTTCAGGACCTTGCCGCGCAATGGCAGGATCGCCTGACGCGCTCGATCGCGTCCCTGCTTGGCCGAGCCACCGGCGGAGTCACCTTCAACGATGAAGATCTCCGTGTCCTCGCGGCTGGACGAGGTGCAGTCACTGAGTTTGCCCGGCAAGGTCAGCCGGCTCGACGTCGCCGACTTGCGCGCAACTTCCTGCTGCGCGGCACGGCTGGCCTCGCGAGCTCGCGCGGCCAGGATGATTCGGGCAACGATTGATTCGGCGACCGTGATGTTCGTGTTCAACCAGTGCTCGAGCGCCGGCCGAACCTGCGAATCAACCGCCGACATCACCTCGGGATTGTTCAGTCTATCCTTCGTCTGTCCCTGAAATTGCGGCTCCTGCACGAACACGCTCAGAACAACGACGAGTCCCTCGCGGATGTCTTCAGCTGTCAGCGTGACGCCCTTTGGCGAGAGATTGTGGGTCTCGATGAAGTTGCGAACCGCTTTGCCTAGCCCGGCCCGAAACCCGTTTTCGTGCGTGCCACCCGATCCCGTCGGGATGCCGTTGACGTAGCTGCGAATGTGTTCGTCCGTTGATTGCGTCCACTGGAGCGCAAGGTCGAGTCGCAGGCCGCTCTCGTCGCTTTCCTTCGCCAGCGTGAACTGCGCGTCGTGCACGGGAACGGCCGAGCGCTCGCCGAGGATCTTCTTGAGGTAGTCCGACAGCCCTTCAGTGTGCTGAAAGACTTCTTTCGTTCCAGCCGCCTCGTTCTCGAAGACGATCTTCAGCCCTTTGTGCAGGTAACTCGAGACCTCGAGGCGCTGCCGGATCAGATCGGGATCGAACTCAACCTTCGGGAAGATGGTCGTGTCGGGACGAAAGAACACCGTCGTGCCGGTGCCTCGAGCACTACCGCTCTTCTTCAGCCCGCCGACGACGGTGCCTTGCTTGAAGCGCATCTCCCATTGACCGCCGTCACGGCGCACCGTCGCAACCAGCTCTTTCGAGAGCGCGTTGACGACGCTGGCGCCGACGCCGTGCAAGCCGCCTGCGGTCTTGTAATTGCCGGCGTCGAACTTGCCGCCCGCGTGCAGCGTCGAGAAGATCACCTCGAGTGCGCTCTTCTTCGTTTTCGGATGCTTGTCAACGGGGATGCCGCGTCCGTCGTCTGAAATCGTGATGGAACTGCCGTCGTCGTGAAGCGTGACGGTGATGTTCGAGGCGTATCCGTTCATCGCCTCGTCCACGGAGTTGTCGAGGATCTCCCAGACGAGGTGATGCAGGCCGGCTGCGCCAACTCCGCCGATGTACATGCCCGGCCGTTTGCGGACGGGCTCCAAGCCTTCGAGAACGGTGATGTCTTTCGCTGTGTACGTAGTCGCCATTCGGGGTCAAATAGTTGTGTTGACGGATGTTAGCATGCTTACAATACGCACATGGCCAGCCGTCGGCTCGCGCGCATCGCGGTGGCAGTAATTCTCGTGGTGATCTGCGCCGCTGTGGCCGACGCTCAATTTCGCCGCGGCCGCGGGCGCTTCTTCGAGCCGATTCGCAGTCCAACGCCCGATACGTTCGACGGCTCGTTCAATTTCTGCCGCATCATGTTCACCGCCAGCGGCTACGGCTACGGCGGCGGCTGGTACGTCGATTACCCTCGCGCCGACGTCAACCTCTCAATTCGTCTGTCGGAGCTGACCAAAACGCGAATCAGCCTCGACGAAACCGGCGAACCCAATCACATCGTCATCAGCCTCACGGATCCGGCGCTCTTCGACTGTCCGTTCATCATGATGACGGAAGTCGGGAATGCGTACTTCAGTCCCGAGGAGGCCGCCAAACTGAGGGAGTACTTGCTGAAGGGCGGCTTCTTGTGGGCCGACGACTTCTGGGGCTCCGACGCGTGGGACAACTGGGCGCACGAGTTCGCGAAGGTTCTGCCGGGCAATGAGTATCCGATCTTCGAGCTGCCGATGACGCATCCGATGTTCCGGCAGCAATTCCAGATCACCAAGGTGCCGCAGATCGCGTCGATCAATCACTGGGCGAGCACCGGCAATACATCGGAACGCGGGATGGACAGCGCCGTGGCGCACGCGATGGGCGTTGCCGACAAGCATGGGCGGCTGATGGCCCTCATGACCCACAACACGGACTTCGGCGATTCGTGGGAACGCGAAGCCGACGATCCCACGTACTTCTATAACTTCTCCGTCGCTGGGTACGCCTTCGGTATCAATGTGCTCCTCTACTCGATGACGCACTAACCCATTGCAGATTGCAGATTGCAGATTGCAGACTGCGACTGCAGACTGCAGATTGCAGATTGCGGATTGCGGATTGCAGATTGGACTCTGCAATGAGTGAAATCCATCGTCTCCTCGATCAGCTCGAGCGCGAGCATAGCGGTGATCCGTGGCATGGTTCGCCGTTGCGCGACATCCTGGACGGCGTCGACGCGATTCAGGCATCGCGCAAACCGATTCCAGGCGGGCATTCCATCTGGGAACTGGTGCTGCACATCACCGGCTGGAAGCGCGAGGTTGCCTCGCGAACTGGCGGCGCGCCTGCGGGCATGCCGGCAGACGGTGACTGGCCTGATGTCGGCGAGCCAACGGACGCGGGATGGAAGGCGGCGCTTCAGCGACTCGAGGAAGCGCATCGCGCCTTGATTGCCGCGATCGAAAAGCTCCCTGAAGCCACACTATTCGAGGCAACCAACGATCCGCGCAATCGACCGCTCGGCGCAGGCGTCTCGTACTACGTGCTCCTGCACGGCGTGGTGCAGCACGACGTCTACCACGCCGGTCAGATTGCGCTATTGAAGAACGCCGTCGCCTAGCTCTCAGCCGACACGGCTGCGATCAACGCCTTGATGTAGCCGAACGCAAACGCAAAGCCCTGCAGATTGCTGGTATCCCCTTCGATCGAGGGGACGTGGTCCGGCATCATCATGCCGTCGTATCCAATCTCCTTGTAGACCCGCATCGCCTTCAGCATGTCGACGTCGCCATCGTCGATAAACGTCTCGCGGAAGTTGAGGAAGCCGCCGGAGATGTTCCGGAAGTGGACGTTGAAGATCTTCTTGCGCGTACCGAAATAGCGGATCACGTCAAAGATCTGCTCGCCCGGTTTCTCGAGCATTTCCGAGACGGTTCCCTGGCAGAAGTTCAAGCCGTGGAACGGGCTCTCGGCGATCGTGACGAACTTCTTCAATCCATCGACGGAGCCAAGCACCGTTTCCACGCCGCGCCAGCCCTTACCACGAGGCATTCCCGGATCCTGCGGATGGCACGCGATGCGGACCTTGTGCTCCTCGGCGACAGGAACGACGCGCTTCAGGAAGTACGTGATGCGCTCCCAATACGTGTCCTCGTCGACCCGTCCCGCGATCGTGAGCGGCGGTACCTGCTTCGCGTCCGCATAGACGAACGTGCTGTAGCGCGCCCGGCCGCGGCCGAGCGTCGCCGCGACGCGCGGGATGCCGATCAGTGTGAGGTTGTACTTTGCCGATGGGATGCCGGCGCGCGAGATGTTACGGATCATCTGGCAGATGTCGTCGATCTGCCGATCGCGATCTGGATCTTTTGCGAGGAGGATCGCCGGATTCTCGCTGCCTGAAATCTCGCTCGAGCTGAGTGGAAGCGGCACCATGTCGAGCGTGATGCCAAACGATTCGACGCGTTCCTTGAGCCGGGTCAGCGACTCGACCGACCACGCCTGATCCATCTTCGCCGACGGCAGCATGCTGCAGATGTGGTTGACGCCAAACCCTGCGAGCACGCGAAGGATGCTGTCGGCATCGCCGTGCTGCGTGCCGGCCTTCATGCGGGCCTTGCCTGCGGTCTGCGATAGCGACCGCGCACTACCAGGCGCGCTCGCCAGCCTGGCCGTGACCGCCGCTTCCGCCAACGCTCCCGCCGTTACACCGCTGCCAGCAAGCCGAACGAAATCACGGCGATTCATTCCGAACCTCCTAGAGCCGCAATACTACAGGATTGTGCAGCGGCCGGCGGGCAGCTGCCTGCGGCCAGCGGGTTAGTACAGCCAAATTCTGCCGCCGGCTGGAAGCTGGAGGCCGTGCTGCTCGGCGCCACATTCCACGCCGAACACTTGCTGATGCTGCGGGCGCATCAGATAGAGACGGAACGCTTCGACTCGAGACAACCGGCCAACCGCCGGCGGTGAATCGCCGCACACAATCTCCTGCCACGCCTCGCGCCACTTCGACGGGCGGATGTGAATGGGATCGACGCCGTACCAATCCGATTTGAGCCGAACAAACCGCAAGCCGCGCGCCGCGGCAATTGCCGCGACGCC
>Ga0075428_100003411_pt1 | contig 17378 bp, 11 predicted proteins | sample RhiMetdeltSRZDD2_FD_75291 | JGI IMG/M metagenome (GOLD analysis project Ga0075428, IMG submission 75291) | Populus rhizosphere microbial communities from Tennessee, USA - Rhizosphere MetaG P. deltoides SRZDD2 | ecosystem: Host-associated > Plants > Roots > Rhizosphere > Soil | place: USA... | reverse complement strand
CCGGCGCCTGGCGCGACGGCTTCTTCAAGCAGCCCCGCGCGGACCGCGAGCTGCTGGCCCAGCACAGCAAGGGGCTGATCGGGACGACGGGCTGCCCGTCGGGCGAGGTGCAGGTCCACCTGCGCTACGGCAACTACGACGCGGCCCGCCAGGTGGCGGCCGACTACCAGGACATCCTCGGCCGGGAGAGCTACTTCCTCGAGCTGATGGACCACGGCCTGCCCATCGAGACCCGGGTGCGCGACGGGCTGCTCCGGCTGGCGAAGGACCTGCAGATCCCGCTGCTGGCCACCAACGACTCCCACTACGTCATGCGGGAGGACGCCAAGTCCCAGGAGCACCTGCTCTGCATCAACTCCGGCAGCACGATGGACATCCCCGCCGGTGACGGCCCGGGCCAGCGCTTCGCGTTCAACGGCGACGGCTACTACCTCAAGTCCGCCGCGGAGATGCGCCAGATCTGGGATGGCGACATCCCCGGTGCGTGCGATTCGACCCTGCTGATCGCCGAGCGAGTGCAGTCCTACGCCGATGTATGGGAACAGCGCGACCGGATGCCGATCTTCCCGGTTCCCGAAGGACACGACCAGGCATCGTGGCTGCGACACGAGGTGGACGCCGGGCTCGCGCGTCGCTTTCCATCCGGCGTGCCGCAGGAGTACGTCGACCGCGCGGCCTATGAGATCGACGTCATCTGCGCCAAGGGGTACCCGTCGTACTTCCTGATAGTGGCGGACCTGGTGAGCTACGCGCGCTCGGTCGACATCCGGGTCGGGCCGGGCCGCGGCTCGGCGGCCGGCTCGCTGGTCGCCTATGCGCTGCGCATCACCGACATCGACCCGATGGAACACGGGCTGCTGTTCGAGCGGTTCCTGAACCCCGAGCGCGCGTCGATGCCCGATATCGACATCGACTTCGACGACCGCAGGCGCGGTGAGATGGTCCGCTACGCCGCCGACAAGTGGGGGAGCGACCGGGTCGCCCAGGTCATCACGTTCGGCACCATCAAAACCAAAGCGGCGCTGAAGGATTCGGCCCGCATCCACTACGGCCAGCCGGGTTTCGCGATCGCCGATCGGATCACCAAGGCGCTGCCGCCGCCGATCATGGCCAAGGACATTCCGCTGTCCGGAATCACCGACCCGAACCACGAGAGGTTCAAGGAGGCCGCCGAAGTTCGCGGGCTCATCGACACCGACCCCGACGTGCGCACCATCTACGAGACGGCGCGCGGCCTGGAGGGTCTGATCCGCAATGCCGGCGTGCATGCCTGCGCGGTGATCATGAGCAGCGAGCCGCTGACCGAGGCCATCCCGCTGTGGAAGCGGCCGCAGGACGGCGCGATCATCACCGGCTGGGACTACCCGTCGTGCGAGGCCATCGGCCTGTTGAAGATGGACTTCCTGGGCCTGCGCAACCTGACGATCATCGGCGACGCGCTGGAGAACATCAAGGCCAACAGGGGAATTGACCTCGACCTCGAATCGGTTCCGCTCGACGATCCCGCCACCTACCAACTGCTCGGCCGCGGCGACACGCTGGGCGTGTTCCAGCTTGACGGCGGGCCGATGCGCGACCTGCTGCGCCGCATGCAGCCAACCGGATTCGAAGACGTCGTCGCGGTCATCGCGCTGTACCGGCCGGGACCGATGGGCATGAACGCCCATAACGACTACGCCGACCGCAAGAACGGCAAGCAGGCCATCAAGCCCATCCATCCAGAGCTCGAAGAGCCGCTGCGCGACATCCTCGCCGAGACCTACGGCCTGATCGTCTACCAAGAGCAGATCATGCGCATCGCGCAGAAGGTGGCCAGCTACTCGCTCGCCCGAGCAGACATTCTGCGAAAAGCCATGGGCAAGAAGAAGCGTGAGGTGCTGGAGAAGGAGTTCGAGGGCTTCTCGGACGGCATGAAGTCCAACGGCTTCTCGGCCAAGGCCATCAAGGCGCTGTGGGACACGGTGCTGCCGTTCGCCGACTATGCGTTCAACAAATCACACGCCGCGGGCTACGGCCTCGTGTCGTATTGGACGGCGTACCTGAAGGCCAACTACCCGGCGGAGTACATGGCTGGATTGCTCACCTCGGTGGGCGACGACAAAGACAAGGCCGCGGTGTACCTGGCCGACTGCCGCAAGCTGGGTATCACCGTGCTGCCGCCGGACGTCAACGAGTCGGGCCTGAACTTCGCGTCGGTCGGCGAGGACATCCGCTATGGACTTGGCGCGGTGCGCAACGTCGGCGCGAATGTCGTTGCGTCGCTGATCAGTACGCGCACCGACAAAGGCAAGTACATTGACTTCTCCGACTACCTGAACAAGATCGAGATCGGCCCCTGCAACAAGAAGGTCACCGAGTCGCTGATCAAGTCGGGCGCATTCGATTCACTGGACCATCCGCGCAAGGGTCTGTTCCTGATTCACACCGACGCCGTCGACTCGGTGCTTGGAACCAAGAAAGCCGAGGCGATGGGCCAGTTCGACCTGTTCGGCGGCGCCGATACCGCGACCGACGCGGTGTTCACGATCAAGGTGCCCGATGAGGAGTGGGAAGACAAGCACAAGCTGGCGCTCGAGCGCGAGATGCTGGGCCTCTACGTGTCCGGGCATCCCCTGAACGGCATCGCGCACCTGCTGACCGCGCAGGTCGATACACAAATCCCGGCGATCCTCGACGGAGACGTCGCCAACGACACGCAGGTGCGGGTGGGCGGCATCCTGGCGTCGGTGAACCGGCGGGTGAACAAGAACGGGTTGCCTTGGGCATCAGCGCAATTGGAGGATCTCACTGGCGGCATCGAGGTGCTGTTCTTCCCGCAGACCTATTCGACGTTCGGCGCCGAGATCGCTGATGATGCCGTGGTGCTGGTTGGGGCAAAGGTGGCAATCCGCGATGACCGGATCTCGCTGATCGCCAACGAGCTTGTGGTGCCCGACTTCTCGAGTGCCCAGGTGAACCGGCCGTTGGCGGTGAGCCTGCCGACGCGGCAGTGCACTGTCGACAAGGTCACGGCGCTCAAGCAGGTGTTGGCGCGCCATCCGGGCACGTCGCAGGTTCACTTGCGGCTGATCAGCGGTGAGCGGATCACGACGCTCGAGCTCGATGCGTCGCTGCGGGTGACGCCGTCGTCGGCGTTGATGGGTGACCTCAAGGCGCTGCTAGGCCCGGGCTGTCTGGGCGGCTAGACGAAGCCATCGTCTCGGCTGCTGTCTGTCGCACTTCGCGCAATTCCGCCCAATAGGCACGACTCGTAAGAACAATGCTTACTGGGGACGGCTCTGGCAGAAGCGCGGGAGGGGACATGGCCGACGAATTGAAAGTGGTGAGCGACACCAAGAGCAACGCGGGTGGCCACCTAGTCACCGAGGACTATGACAAACATCCGCGCGCATGTCGCCACGGTGTGTGGATCGGGTGGAAAGAAACGTTCAGCCAAACAGTGACATTGGCTTTCGAACACACTGGACATCCCTACGTCGGCTGGTTGATAAACGGCATCAGAGTCATCGATCCCGGTTATGGGCCGTTCACCCAGCTTCCCGGCGATCCGTGTCCTGGTGCGCCGTCGGTGTTGTATTCCTGCCCGGTGGGCGGCTTATTCCACCAGATTTCCTTCACGAGCGTCGCCGGCGCACCTCAAGCGTGTTTCTCGGTTCAGGCCATTTACCGGGAACACGGTCAACAGTATTTGCCCCCGCGTGATGGGCCGACGACGTCGTTATGTCTGTCTGGGTCGGATATCGAATGGCCGGCGTTCCTGATTCTGCAGGAGCAGGCCTGCCTGAGGCGGTGGAAAGACATCCTGCGGCGGTATGTAGAAGTCGCAGACGTTGGTCCGCTCGATCCGGTGGCGCTCCTCAGCAGCTTGCCGGACGAAGAACGTACGATCCTGCAGGCGGCCGCGGAGGCGCTGGAAGAAATCAAGCCTGATCAGCAGCCCAAGCTGTCGAACGCTCTGCGCGACACCGTCGTTGGCATTCTGCGCTCCCGTATGCCCGTACCGGAAGATCGCGCCCGGGCTGACGGTTAGCCCAAAACATTGACCGCCCTTGCGATTACGAGCGCGACGGTGGTAACCGCGACGAGGCTTTGCACCGCCATCATTCCCTTCGCCCATCGGGCCAGCGGCATGGTGTCGGTGGGAGAGAAGGCCATCGCGTTGGTCAGGCTGACATACAGGTAGTCCACGAATGTCGGCCGCCATCCAGGTTTGACGAGCTTGGCGGTGTCGGGATCCATCTGGGGGAACATGAAGTCCGGGTAGGGCTTTTCGCCGGCGCGCCGCGCGAACGGTCCGCCGCGGTCCAGTTCCCAGTACCAGATGCCGAACACGATGATATTGGTGACGAAGATCGCCCCGCCGCTGCCCAGCAACACGGCGGCCTTGTTGCTGACCTCGCCGGTGAGGATGCGAACGTCCAGCAGCACCGCCGACAGCGTGTTGTCGAGGGTGATGGCGGCGAGCAGCACCCAGGTGGCGTATCGGCCCAGTCGAGTGGCGTTGGTGAGCTTCAGCGGGTTGAGCCAGGTCAGCACCGCGAGCAGCAACAACTCGAGCCCGATCAGTGGCCAGCGGGGCACTAAGGTGTAGCTCTTTGGGATTGCCAGCTGCAGCCCGATCACGGCAACGAGTGCGAACAGCACGGGCAATCGGCTTTCGGGATCGCCGGGCCGCAGCCACGACGGCATGTGCCGCTCGGCGCCGGTGGCCAGCCGCTCGGCGCGTTTGACGAACTCCTCGACCGCCTTCGAGGGCTCGGGTGTGGTGTCCATCAGGCCAGTGTGTGCGCCACGATGGAGAGATGGAGTCACGACACGTCAGCATCTGGATCGAGACCGACCCCGAAGCCGTCTATGAGTTCGCCGCCGACCCGCAGGCGTGGCCTAAGTGGGCTGCCGGACTTGCCGAGGGCGGGCTGCGGCGGACCGCGGACGGTTGGGTAGCCGATTCGCCGATGGGGCAGGTGACGGTCGAGTTCGCGCCGCCGAACGAGTTCGGCGTGCTCGATCATGTGGTTCGGCTGCCGTCGGGCGAAGCGGTCTACAACCCGCTGCGGGTGATCCCCGGCGGGGTCGGAGAGGCCTGCTGCGAAGTTGTGTTCAGCGTGCGACGACGGGCAGGCATGACGGACGAGGAGTTCGACGCCGATGGGGCGGCGGTGGCCGCCGACCTGGAAACGCTGCGGACGCTGCTGGAGAACTAGCGGTCCGACGGGTGGAACGGGCTCAACGCCAGCCATACCACCGCGCCTGCGGCCGCGGCCGCCAGCACCGACGGCGCCGCGCTCGTGGTCGCGACCGCGACGATCACCAGGACCAAGAACCCGATCGCGAGCGCGAGCAGCTTATATACCGGCCAGGCAACGCCGGCAATGCTGACTTCGTCGCGCGCGGTCATATGTTGACGATAGCTCGCAAGTGAGTTTTCGGGCAACCGAAACACCGGATCAGGATGGTCACTTTCCTAGCGCGTCTAAGCTGGTCGCATGCCACTTTCCGGAGAGTACGAACCAAGCCCGTGGGACTGGGTCCGCAAGGACGCCGACAGAATCACCGAGTCCGGCAGCACCGAGGGCATCGAGATGAAGGGCAAGCCCCTCATCCTGCTGACGACCATCGGCGCCAAGACGGGCAAGGTCCGCAAGACCCCGCTGATGCGGGTCGAGCATGACGGCCAATACGCGGTCGTGGCGTCTCTGGGCGGGGCTCCGAAGAACCCGGTCTGGTACTACAACATCAAGGCGCACCCGCGGGTGGAGCTGCAGGACGGCGACCTAAACAAGGACTACGAGGCGCGCGAGGTGTTCGACGACGAGAAGGCTGTCTGGTGGGAGCGTGCGGTCGCGGCGTGGCCGGACTACGCGGAGTACCAAACGAAGACCGACCGGCAGATTCCGGTGTTCGTCCTCACCCCGATTAACTGAAAACCGCTGGTTAGTGGCACTATTGTTCGGTGTCCGCTGAACTGAGCCAGAGCCCACGCACGTCGCCGCTGTCCGCGGCCGACATTGACGAGGCCGCTCAGCGAATTTCCGGCGTGGTTCTCCGCAGCCCGCTGCAGTTCAGCGAACGGCTCTCGGAGGCCACCGGCGCGACGGTGTATCTGAAGCGTGAAGACCAGCAGGCGGTCCGCTCGTACAAATTGCGCGGCGCGCACAACCTGCTGATGCAGCTGTCCGACGAGGAGATCGCCGCAGGCGTGGTGTGCTCGTCGGCCGGCAACCACGCGCAGGGCTTCGCGATGGCGTGCCGCTCAATGGGCATCCACGGCCGGGTATATGTGCCCGCCAAGACGCCGAAGCAGAAGCGCGATCGCATCCGCTATCACGGCCGCGAGTTCATCGAGCTGATCGCGATCGGCAAGACCTACGACGAGGCCGCCGCGGCGGCGCTCGACGACGTGGCACTGACGGGTGCGACGCTGGTGCCGCCGTACGACGATCCGCGGACGATGGCCGGGCAGGGCACCATCGCGGCCGAGATTCTCGACCAACTCGAGGGCGAGCCGGACCTGGTGATCGTCCCGGTCGGTGGCGGCGGTTGTATCGCAGGCATCACGACGTATCTGGCCGAGCGGACGACGAACACATCGGTGTTGGGCGTCGAACCGGCCGGAGCCGCAGCGATGATCGCGGCGCTGGCCGCTGGGGAACCGGTCACGCTCGAACACGTCGACCAGTTCGTCGACGGCGCCGCGGTGAACCGGGCCGGCACGCTGACGTACGGGGCGCTGGCCGCGGCGGGCGACATGGTGTCGATCACCACGGTCGACGAGGGTGCTGTCTGCACTGCGATGCTCGACCTGTACCAGAACGAGGGCATCATCGCCGAGCCGGCGGGGGCGCTGTCGGTGGCTGCGCTGATGGAGGCCGACATCGACCCGGAATCCACTGTGGTGTGCCTGATTTCGGGTGGCAACAACGACGTCTCCCGCTACAACGAGGTGTTGGAGCGTTCGCTCGTGCACCTGGGTCTGAAGCACTACTTCCTGGTGGACTTCCCGCAGGAGCCGGGAGCGCTGCGGCGATTCCTCGACACGGTGCTCGGGCCCAACGACGACATCACGTTGTTCGAGTACGTCAAGCGCAACAACCGCGACACCGGCGAGGCCTTGGTCGGCATCGAGTTGGGTTCGGCCGCCGATCTCGAGGGTCTGCTGGAGCGAATGAAGGCATCCGACATCCACGTCGAGACCCTGGAGCCGGGTTCGCCGGCGTATCGCTACCTGCTCTGAGACTCGAGTGTTGGGTTGTGACACGAAATCGGACTGAAAGCGTGCATCACCCCGACACTCGTCGGAGCACTGCGAACGAATGCCCCTCCAGTCGCGTGGTCTCAGTGTCGACTTTCGGCTCGCCCCAGGTCAACACGAGCTCACCGGTGACCGGAACGTCGACGACGTCCGTGCCGAGGTTGCATGCGATCGCCAAGGACCCGCGGTACATTACGATCCACCGTCCGTCTTCGTCATAGTCGACACGCATGTGATCCAGCCACGGGTCTGCCAGGTCAGGTTCGTTGTGCCGCAATGCGATCAGTTGTCGGTAGACCCGCCGCAGCTGGCCATGCTCGCCGTCGTCGATCTCGTCCCAATTCAGCTTGGATCGTTCGAACGTCGCGGGGTCCTGCGGGTCGGGTATCTCGTCGGCGTCCCACCCATGTTCGGCGAACTCACGCTTGCGACCCTCGGCGGTCGCCCTTGCCAGCTCCGGTTCCGGATGCGAGCTGAAGAACTGGAACGGCGACGACGACCCCCACTCCTCACCCATGAAAAGCATTCCCGTATAGGGCGATCCGAGTGCCAGCGCGGCCTTGATCGCCAGCTGGCCGAACGTCAGATTCTGCGACGGCCGGTCGCCGACCGCCCGGTTGCCGACCTGATCGTGCGTCATGGTGTACGCCAGCAGCCGCGTCGCCGGGATGCTCGCTGTGTCCAGTGGACGGCCGTGGCGGCGATGCCGGAACGACGAGTACCTCCCTGCGTGAAAGTAGCCGTGCTTCAATGTTTGCGCCAGCGTTTCCAGCGACCCGAAATCGGCGTAATAGCCCTGACGTTCACCCGACACCGCCGAGTGGATCGCATGGTGGATGTCATCGTCCCACTGCGCGGTCATCCCGTATCCACCGCGGTCGCGCGGCGTGATCAGCCGCGGGTCGTTGAGGTCGCTCTCGGCGATCAACGACAACGGCCGGCCCAACTCCTCTGCGAGCGAATCGGTTTCGGCGGCCAGTTCTTCAAGAATGTGAATGGCGGTGGTGTCGACGAGCGCGTGCACAGCGTCGAGTCGCAGCCCGTCGGCATGGAACTCGCGCATCCACCGCAGCGCGCAGTCGATGATGTAGCGACGCACCTCGTCGGCGTCGGCGTCGCAGAGGTTGATCGATTCGCCCCACGGATTGCTACCCGACGACAGGTACGGCCCAAAATGCGGCAGGTAATTGCCCGACGGGCCAAGGTGATTGAACACCGCGTCGATCAACACGCCGAGCCCACGCCGGTGGCAGGCGTTGATCAGGCGCACGAGTCCGTCGGGCCCGCCATACGGTTCGTGCACCGCATACCAGAGCACGCCGTCGTAGCCCCAGCCATGTGTCCCGCCGAACGCATTGACCGGCATCAGCTCGACGAAGTCGATGCCCAAATCGACCAGGTAATCCAGCTTCTCGACCGCCGCGTCGAACGTGCCACCCGGCGTGAACGTGCCGACATGCAACTCATAGATGACCCGGCCCTCGATCGATCGGCCTTCCCAATCGGCATCGGTCCAAGTGTCGGCGGCGGGCTGCCACCGCTGCGCGCGCTCGTGCACGCCGTCGGGCTGGCGGGGAGAGCGGGGATCCGGCAGCACCTTTGGGTCGTCATCGAGCACGAAGCCGTAGCGTGCATCGGGTTGGGCGCCGACGTCGGTTCGCCACCAGCCGTCGTCGGACCGGTCCATCGGATACAGCGTGCCGTCGACGTCGAGACGAACCCGCTCCGGTCGCGGCGCCCACACCGCGAACTCAACCATCGATACGCTCCAACAGCGCAACTGGCAGCTCCGCGGACAACTCGGCGGCCAAGACCCTGCCGCTGTATTGTCTGCCACCGATCCGGTCAACCCACGTGCCGCTTGGAAGATCCAGAGCGGTGTCGCCCCAGCCAATTTCAGACAGCCGCACCGGGTGCCGGGTGACCGTAGTCAACACATCGGCACCGCGCAGAAACGCCACCAGGTGCTCAGCGGCGGGGCCCTCGGCAAGGATCGGTGTGTAACCAGCGTCGGTGAAGCTGGCCGAGCTTTGCCTGCGCAGCCGCAGGGCCGCCGCCACCACCCGAACCTTGGGGTGGGTCATGATCTTCAGTGCCTCGCGCCTGACGCCGTAGTCGACCGGTCGTCGGTTGTCCGGGTCGACCAGACTGTCCTCCCACAGTTCGGTACCCTGGTAGACGTCCGGAACACCTGGCACGGTGAGCGCCAACAACTTCTGGCTCAGGCTGTCGCTGCGAGCATATACGTCCAACCGCGTCACCAGGGAGGTCAACTGTGCCGCGACCGGTCCGTCCATGACAGCGTCCAGCCACGCGTGTACCGCAGCCTCGAAAGCGGGGTCAGGGTCGTGCCATGACGTGTGGACGGCCGCCTCCCGGATTGCTTTTTCGGCGTAGGTATGCACCCGCCCGCGTAGTTCATCGGTCACCACACCGTCTGCGGGCCATACACCGAAGATGTTCTGCAGCAAGAAGAGTCCGGTCGCGGGATCGGGCGGCGGCGCCTCTAGAGCCCACTTGCCCACGAGTTCCGCCCACAGCGATGGCACCTGCGACAGCACGCCGATCCGAGCGCGCACGTCCTCGCCGCGCTTGGTGTCGTGGGTGGTCAACGCGATCATCGTATGCGGCCACAAGGAAGACCGGGTAGCTGCGCGCTCGTGAAACTCTGCGACGCTCACTCCGAACCGGGCGGGCTCTCCGCCCACCTCGTTCAGCGACACCAGCCGGGCGTCGCGGTAAAAGAGGCAGTCCTCCATGGACTTGGCGGTCGCGGCGCCACACAGCTGCTGCAGCCGCACCGCCGACTCACGACTGGACGTCACCGCGGTGGCAATAATCGCCAAAGGCTCCGCCAGTTCCGGTAAGGCAGAGACGGTTTCGGCAACGGCCTCCGGGAGCACCAGGGACAATGACAGGTAGTCGGATCGGTACACATGCACCCTGCTCAGCAACTCGGCCACGGCCCGGGGCAGGTCGGGGTGGTCGGCCCCGGCTTCGGCGACGATGGTCCGGTGCAACCGGGCCAGCTCGCTGCCCAACGTGTCCGTTACGGCCGCGGCCTTGAGGCCACGGGCCAATTGCGGCATTTCGTCGTAGGCGACACCGCTCGATTCGAATAATGCTGTCAGTGCACCTGCGCCGGCGGGATCGACGAGTACCCCGCCGATTTCGCGCAGTGCGTCGTACCCGGTCGTGCCGGCGACGGGCAGCGTCACCTCCAGCGGCTCGTCGACGGCGAGGATCTTTTCGATGACGATCCACGCGTCAGGTCCGACCAGCTCGCGCAGCCAAGCCAAATACTGTGCGGGATTGGACAATCCGTCCGGATGGTCGATACGAAGCCCGTCGACCAAGCCCTCGGCGATCCAGCGCTTGACCTCCACATGAGTGGCGTCGAACACCGCTCGGTCCTCTTGGCGCAGCCCAGCCAGCGATGTGATCGAAAAGAACCGCCGGTAGCCGCAGATGCCGTTGCGCCAGCCGATCGGCCGGTAGTGCGACTGATCGACTGGGTAACCTGGCGGGGGACGGTCGCCGTCTGAGCCCAACACCGGCAAGATAATTCGGCTCTCGGGGTCGAGGTCCCAATCGATATCGAAGTACGCCGCGTACGGCGATGAGCGCCCGTGCGCGAGCACGTCGAGCCACCACGCGTTCTGTTCGGGGTTGTCGACGCCGACGTGATTCGGCACGATGTCGACGATCAGCCCCATGCCGCGGGCCTTGGCCGCAGCAGACAGCCGCGCTAGCCCGTCGGGTCCGCCCAGCGCAGCCGAAACGGTGGTGGGGTCGGTGACGTCGTAGCCATGAGTGGACCCCTGCGCGGCGGTCAGGATCGGCGACAAGTACAGATGCGACACCCCGAGGTTGTCGAGGTAGTCCAGCTCCTCCACCGCGTCGTCGAACGTGAAACAGTCGCCGCGCATCTGCAGTCGGTACGTCGACAGCACCGGAAAGACCATGAGTCAGGCGGTCTTACGCAGCACCAGCAGGGACCGCGCCTGCAGTGAAATCTTCTTGCCTGCAGTGACAACCAACTCGGTCGACCCCGTGGCGTCGGCCGTGTCCAGCGTCGCCGTCCACTCCTTGGCGTAATCACCCTTCGGGGTGACGAAGTCCTGCGGCTTGTCGTTTGCGTTGAAGCACAACAGGAATGAATCGTCGACAACCCGTTCGCCGCGCGCATTGGATGTCGGGATCGCCTCGCCGTTGAGGAATACCGCAACGCACTTGCCCAGCCCGGTGCCCCAATCCTCGCGGGCCATCTCCTTGCCGGCTGGCGTCAACCAGGCGATGTCGCGGACCTGATCGCCCGTGCGGATCGGCTCGCCCTCGAAGAAGCGACGCCTGCGGAAGACCGGGTGGTTCCGCCGCAGCTTGGTGACTCGGCGGGTGAACTCGAGCAGGTCGGGGTTCTTCTCACACAACGACCAATCCATCCAGGAGATTTCGGAATCCTGGCAGTAGACGTTGTTGTTGCCCCGCTGAGTGCGTCCGATTTCGTCGCCGTGCGAGATCATCGGAGTGCCCTGGGAGACCATCAACGTCCCCATGATGTTGCGTATCTGCTTGGCGCGCAGGGCGAGGATGTCCGGGTCGTCGGTTGGGCCCTCCACCCCGCAGTTCCACGACCTGTTGTGGCTTTCGCCGTCGCGGTTGTCTTCGCCGTTGGCCTCGTTGTGCTTCTCGTTGTACGAGACCAGGTCGGCCAGCGGGAAGCCGTCGTGACAGGTGACGAAGTTGATGCTCGCGCCGGGCCGCCGGCCGGTGGCCTCGTAGAGGTCCGAGGATCCGGTCAGCCGCGAGGCGAACTCGCCGAGTGTTGCGGGCTCACCCCGCCAGTAATCGCGCACAGTGTCGCGATACTTCCCGTTCCACTCGGTCCACAAACCAGGAAAGTTGCCGACCTGATAGCCGCCCTCGCCGACGTCCCACGGCTCGGCGATCAGCTTGACCTGGCTGACCACCGGATCCTGCTGCACCAGATCGAAGAACGCGCTCAGTCGGTCGACGTCGTAGAACTCGCGGGCCAGCGCGGCCGCCAGGTCGAAGCGGAAGCCGTCGACGTGCATCTCTAGCACCCAGTACCGCAGCGAGTCCATGATCAGCTGCAGGGTGTGCGGGTGCCGCGGGTTGAGGCTGTTGCCCGTGCCGGTGAAATCCTTGTAGACCCTCAGGTCGCCGTCCTGCAGGCGGTAGTAGGCGGCGTTGTCGATGCCGCGGAAGTTGATCGTGGGACCAAGGTGGTTGCCCTCGGCGGTGTGGTTGTAGACGACGTCGAGGATGACTTCGATTCCGGCTTCATGGAACGACCTGACCATGGTCTTGAACTCGGCCACGGCTCCGCCGGCGTGCCGGGTGGCGGCGTACTGGTAGTGCGGTGCGAAGAAACCGAAAGTGTTGTAGCCCCAGTAGTTTCGCAGGCCCAGGTCGAGCAGCCGATGGTCATGCATGAACTGGTGCACTGGCATCAGTTCGATCGCGGTCACGTTGAGTGACTTGAGGTGGTCGATGATCACCGGGTGCCCGAGCCCGGCGTAGGTGCCGCGCAGTTCCTCGGGGATGCCCGGATGGGTCTGCGTCATCCCTTTGACGTGCGCCTCGTAGATGATGGTCTCGTGGTACGGCGTGCGCGGCGCACGGTCCGACGCCCACTGGAAGAACGGGTTGATCACCACGCTGGTCATGGTGTGGCCGAGCGAGTCGATCATCGGTGGCGTGCCGCCAGAGGCGAGATCGTCGGCTCCCAGGTCGTAGGAGAACAGCGCCTGGGAAAATTCGAAGTCACCGTGAAACGACTTGCCGTACGGATCGAGCAGCAGCTTGCTTGGGTCGCAGCGGTGGCCCGCCGCGGGATCCCACGGCCCGTGCACGCGGAAGCCGTAGCGCTGACCGGGAGTGACGGTCGGTAGGTAGCAGTGCCATACGTAGCCGTCGACCTCGTCGAGGTTGATCCGCTCCTCCGTGCCGTCCTTGGCGATCAGGCACAACTCGACACGCTCGGCCACCTCGGAGAACAGCGAGAAGTTGGTACCGGCGCCGTCATAGGTGGCGCCGAGGGGATAACTCTCTCCTGGCCAGACCGTGGAGACCGACGACGCGGAAGACATCAGCCAACCCACCAGCCGGTGGCTGCGCCGATCTGGCGCCCGAGTTCTCCCGCCATCGTCCGCATGTACGTCGTCGAGATGTGGTGGGCGTCGCGATACAGCAACACATTCCCCTCCACAGCGCGGCAGATGTCCTTGCGGCACACCGCATCACTCATGTCAAGCGGCTTCAGCAGTGGAAACTGCGCGACGAAATCCAGTGTCTGGTTGTGCTCCGACAGTACGTCGGATCGCTTGATCCCGCAGGAGATCGCATCGCCGCCGTTGGCCAGGCAGTCGGCAGGGAAGTAGGGCTGTCCCTTACGAACCATCCAGGGAGTGTCGCGCATGGCCAGGATCGGAATGTTGTTGTCCGACAACGTCTGCCAGATCCCGATGTATGTCGCCGGCATCACATCGCCGGGCTTGATGTTCCACGGCCGGGTGGATGTGGTGAACACGAAATCCGGATGGTCGGAGATGAGTTGGGGCATGACGCGGTTGTTCCACACACGGCATCCCGGGTATGGGCGGTTATCGCCCATCACCAGCGGCTGTTCCTCGGTGGTCAGCGGGCAACCCATCTTCATGTACGTCACCACTTTGAAGTGGTGCAGCTGCCCGAGCAGGTTGAGCGCGGTGATCCAATGCTCGGCGTGCGATCCACCGGCGAGCGCGATGGTGCGGGTCGCCTGTTTATCGCCGAAGGTGCAGTTGATCACGTCGCTGTTGTCGAAATCGCTGATGCAGCCGTCGGTGGTGGTCTCCGGCAGATCGTCTTTGGCTTCCAACACCGTTGGGCGCATCGGCAATTTGGGCACTTTGGCGTAGTTGATCAGTGCCGTGGCGCCGGGATAGTCGCGGATCGAAAGGTTCGCCAACTCTTTGCCGTTCGCGCGCTGCACCGTCACGTGCTCGCGCCACCCGAAAGCCGTCGCCGTCAACGCGACACCCAGCAGTCCGACGATGGAGCCCAGCACGATCGTCGGGCGACGCAGCCGCGTCCACAACGGAACGATGGGTTTCGGCGTCTTCGTCGAGGCGCGATACCGCAGCGGGTTCTCGACGAAATTGAGCGTCAGCCAGGCCAGCACACCCGAGAGCAGCAGGACGATCCCGCCCTCGATGAAGTTGACGCGCGGCTGCCCGGTATAGGACAGCCAGAAGATCAACAGCGGCCAGTGCCAGAGGTACAGGGAGTAGGCCATCGCCCCGAGCGTCATGAATGGCGCGGTGGCCAGCAATCGGTTGGGGGCGGGCAGCCGCCCTGCGGTCCTCGGGTCGGCCTGCCGATTGGCGGCCGAAAGAATGAACAACATGGTGGCGCCGACGGGTACCAGCGCCCACGGCCCGGGGAACTCCTTGACGCCGTCGATCAGCGCGCCGCACGACAGGATCGCTGCCAGCGCGGCCACCGCGACGGTCGTGCGCAGCCACATCGGCCAGCGCACGTACGGCACCAAGGCGCCGAGCAAGGCGCCCAGCAGCAGCTCCCACGCCCGGGCGAAACTGTTGTAGTAGGCGGTCGCCTGATCGGCGTTGTGAGCAAATATCGCGTAGGCGAACGACGCGATGGTCAATGAGCTCAGCAGCACGACGAATGAAATCCGCATGTACTTCCCCAGACGCCGTCGCAACAGATAGGCGAACGAAAAGATCAGGACCAAGAAGGCGATATAGAACTGGCCTTGGACCGACATCGACCAGATGTGCTGCAGCGGACTGACCGCCTCACCGGCGCGAAGGTAATCCGATGCGGTGTTCGCGAGCTCCCAATTCTGGAAGTAGCCGAGGCTCGCCAAGCTCTGGTCAGCAAACGTCTCCCAACGCGTCTCGGGCTGGATCAGAATCGTCAGCATCGCCGACGCGGCCAGCACCACAACGAGCGCCGGCAGCAGCCGGCGAACAAGTCGGGCGACGTCGGGAACGGGTGACAGCGACGTTCCCGGCGTCAGCGCCGCGCGCAGCAGACGCCCGCCGAAGAAGAAACCCGACAACGCCAAGAAAACGTCGACACCACCGGAAACCCGGCCAAACCACACGTGGAAGACCGCAACGAGGGCGATGGCGATGCCGCGCAGGCCATCGAGGTCGTGCCGGTAGAAGCCGGAGTTCCGGGTTCCCATGTTGGCGCGCGGGGTGGAATCCGGCTCGGTGACGGGCGCCGGCCGGGGAGGGGCGAGGGTCATCATGGTCGACGGTTAATCTACCGAAGATCGCCTGGTGGCTCATGCCGCGGGCGATCCGTCGAACCCGGTGAGCAAAGGATCAAGGTCGTGTTGACCCCAGCGGAGATCAGTGCGATCGACGCCGCTCATGTCTGGCACCCCTACAGCACCATTGGGGCCGAGGCGCTGCCTCCGGTGGTGGCGGTCGGCGCGAAGGGAGCCTGGCTGACGTTGATCGACGACGGCCGTCCGGTCGAAGTGCTCGACGCGATGGCGTCGTGGTGGACGGCGATCCACGGCCACGGCCATCCGGTACTCGATGCGGCGATCACCGGCCAGCTCGCGACGATGAACCACGTCATGTTCGGTGGGCTGACCCACGAACCAGCCGCCCGGCTGGCCGAACTGCTGGTGCAGATCACGCCCGACGGACTCGACACGGTGTTCTTCAGCGACTCCGGCTCGGTGTCCGTGGAGGTCGCGGTCAAGATGGCGTTGCAGTACTGGCGCAGCATCGGCCGCCGCGACAAGCACCGGTTGATGACCTGGCGCGGCGGCTACCACGGCGACACCTTCACGCCGATGAGCGTGTGCGACCCGGACGGCGGCATGCACTCGCTGTGGACCGACGTGCTTGCTCATCAGGAGTTCGCGCCGCAGGTGCCGACCGAGTACGACCCCGCGTACAGCGAGGCCTTCGAAAAGCAGCTGTCCTCGCACGCGGACGAGTTGGCCGCCGTGATTGTCGAACCCGTCGTGCAGGGCGCCGGCGGCATGCGCTTTCACGATCCGCGGTATCTCGTTGACTTGCGTGCGATCTGCGACCGCCACGGCGTGCTGCTGATCCTCGACGAGATCGCCACCGGCTTCGGCCGCACCGGGGAGCTGTTCGCCGCCGACCACACGGGCGTCGGCCCGGACATCATGTGCGTGGGCAAGGCGATGACTGGCGGCTACATCACGCTGGCCGCGACGTTGTGCACCCGCGACATCGCGCACACGATCAGCACCCACGAGCCCGGCGCGCTGATGCACGGCCCGACGTTCATGGCCAACGCGCTGGCATGCGCGGTGGGGGTGGCGTCGGTGCAGCTGCTACTCGAAGGGGATTGGCGAGCAACGGTTTCCGCGATCGAGTCTGGCCTGCGCGACGGGTTGGCGCCCGCGGCCGCGCTGCCGGGGGTGGCCGATGTGCGGGTGCTCGGCGCGATCGGCGTGATCGAGATGGAGAAGCCCGTCGATCTGCGGGTCGCGACGCCGGCGGCGCTGGAGCGTGGTGTCTGGCTGCGCCCGTTCCGCAACCTGATCTACGTCATGCCGCCGTACATCTGCACGAGTGCGGAGATCGAGCAGATCACCTCGGCGATGGTCGGTGTCGCCGGTGCGTTAACCTGAACACCGTTCAAGTGTCAGGGAAGGTGGTCAGGTGACGCGCGTCGGTCTCTCCCCGCTGGCCTGGCTCGACGAGGTCGAGCAGCAGCGGCGCGCGGACGGACTGCGCCGATCCCTGCGCACCCGCCCGCCCGTCGGCGCCGAGCTCGACCTGGCCTCCAACGACTACCTCGGCCTGTCGCAGCACCCAGCGGTGATCGACGGCGGCGTCGACGCGCTGCGCACCTGGGGCGCGGGCTCGACGGGATCGCGGCTGGTCACCGGCAACACCGAACTGCACGAAGGTTTCGAGACCGAGCTCGCGGATTTCGTCGGGGCAGAGTCGGCGCTGGTGTTCTCGTCGGGTTACACCGCCAACCTCGGCGCGGTGGTGTCGCTGTCCGGAGCCGGATCCCTGTTGGTGTCGGATGCGCTGACGCATGCGTCGCTGGTGGACGCCTGCCGGCTGTCGCGCGCTCGCGTGGTGGTGACACC
>Ga0075428_100003406_pt1 | contig 17393 bp, 14 predicted proteins | sample RhiMetdeltSRZDD2_FD_75291 | JGI IMG/M metagenome (GOLD analysis project Ga0075428, IMG submission 75291) | Populus rhizosphere microbial communities from Tennessee, USA - Rhizosphere MetaG P. deltoides SRZDD2 | ecosystem: Host-associated > Plants > Roots > Rhizosphere > Soil | place: USA... | reverse complement strand
GCCGCGGCCGTGCTGCTGGCGCTCGAGACGCTGGCGCACGGCAACGAGGTCATCGTCTCGCGCGGCGAGCTGATCGAGATCGGCGGAGAGTTTCGGATTCCCGACATTATGCTGCGCAGCGGCGCCGTGCTGCGGGAGGTCGGCGCCACGAACCGTACGCACCTGCGCGATTATGCCGAGGCCATCGGCCCCGCGACCGCGCTGCTGCTCAAGGTCCACACGTCGAACTACCGCGTGATCGGCTTCACCGCCGACGTGTCGAGTCGCGAGCTGGTCGAGCTGGGCCGCGAGCGGGGCGTGCCGGTGATGGAGGACCTCGGCTCGGGCTCGCTCGTCGACCTGCGCCCCTGGGGATTTCCGTACGAGCCGACGGTGCCCGAGGTCGTCGCCTCCGGCGTCGATCTCGTGTCCTTCTCGGGTGATAAACTGCTCGGCGGTCCGCAGGCCGGCATCGTCGTGGGCAAGCGGGCGATCGTCTCGCGGCTCAAGAAGAATCCCTGGAATCGCGCGCTCAGAATCGACAAGTTCACGATCGCGGCGCTCGAGGCCACGCTTACCGCGTATGAGTCGGGCACCGCGCGCGAGATGGTGCCCACACTGCGCCTGCTCACCGAGCCGCTGGCCGCGGTCACGACGCGCGCCCGCCGCGTGCTGCGCGGCCTCGGCGCCGAGACGGCCAAGCGCCTCGCGGCGCGCGTCGAGGAGGGCTGCGCCCAGGTCGGCGGCGGCGCGCTGCCGACGGTGGAATTGCCGACGGCCGGCGTCGCGCTCGGCGCGACGGACGCCGCCGCGCGCGCTCTGGACGCTGCGCTCCGGGTCGGCGAGCCGCCCGTCGTCGGCCGGCTCATCGAGGACCGCCTGTTTCTGGACTGTCGCACGGTGCTGCCGGCGCAAGTCCCGGCGCTCGTGAAGGCGCTCGCCGCCGCCGCGCGCCCATGAGCGACGGGTACCCGAGGCGCGCCACGGCTCCGCCGGGGCGCGCCCGAGCCAAGAGGGCTGTGGGGGGCCATCTCGGGGCCCCCCACGACAGTAGATGAGCGCGGCGCGCCGCCACGTCGTGGTCGGCACCGCCGGGCACATCGACCATGGCAAGACGTCGCTGGTCAAGGCGCTGACGGGCACCGACACCGACCGCCTGCCCGAAGAGAAGGCGCGCGGCATCACCATCGACCTCGGCTTCGCCTTCCTCGAGGAGCCGGACGGGCTGACCATCGAGATCGTCGACGTCCCCGGCCACGAGCGGTTCGTGAAGAACATGCTCGCCGGCGTCGGCGGCATCGATCTGGCAATGCTGGTGGTCGCGGCGGACGAGGGCGTGATGCCGCAGACGCGGGAGCACCTCGCCATCTGCTCGCTGCTGCACATCCGAACGGGTCTGGTGGTCCTCACCAAGACGGACATGGTCGACGAGGACTGGATCGGCCTGGTGCGCGACGACGTGGCGTCGCTGGTGCGCGGGACGTTCCTCGAGGGCGCGCCGGTGGTGGCCGTGTCGGCCAAGACTGGCGCGGGACTCGACGAGCTGCGCGCCACGCTGCGGCGTCTGGCAGAAGCGGTGCCCGCGCGGGGCACCGACCAGCTGCCGCGGCTGCCGATCGATCGCGTCTTCACGATCAAGGGCTTCGGCACGGTCGTCACGGGTACCCTGGCCGCGGGCGCGCTGGGCGCGGACGACCGCGTCGAGGTCTTTCCGCGGGGGCTCGTGGCGAAGGTCCGGGGGCTGCAAGCGCATGGGCACGCCGTCGAGCGCGCGGTGGCTGGTCAGCGCACCGCGATCAACCTGCAAGGTCTCGAGCGCGCGGCCGTGGAGCGCGGCGACGTGATCGGTCTCGCCGGGACGCTCTCGGCGACGACGCTGGTGGACGTCGTGCTCGAGATGCTCGCCGACGCGCCGCGCGCGCTCGAGAGTCGTGACCGCGTGCGCCTGCACGCCGGCACGACCGAAGTCATGGCACGCGCCCTGTTGCTGGACGGCGCCGAGCTGGAACCGGGTCAGCGCGGCTTCGCGCGGCTGCGGCTGGAGGCGCCGCTCGTCGCGCTGGCCGGCGATCGATTCGTCATCCGTTCGTACTCGCCGATCGTCACGATCGGCGGCGGCACGCTGCTCGACACCGATCCGCCGCGGCTCAAGCGTCCCGCCCGGCTCGCGCATCTGAAAGTGCTCGAGTCGGGGACGCCAGAGGCGGTGGTGGAGGAGCACGTGCGCGGCGCCGGCGTCGCCGGTATCCGCCTGCCGGCGCTCGTGGCCCGCGTGCCGTTCGGCCCGGCCGGCACCCGCCAGCTGCTGGACGCGCTGGCGTCGGCCGGCCGCGTGGCGCTGGTGGACCGCGACTGGTCGCTGCACGCGGATGCCGTCGGGCGCTTGCGCCGCCTGATCACGGACGCGCTCGAGCGATTCCATCAGGCCCAGCCGCTTCGCGGCGGGATGTCGCGTGAGGAGCTGCGCGTGCGGGCGGCCAACGCCGACGAGCGCGTGTTCGCGCACGTCCTCGCCGCGCTCGACGCCGAGGGCGTCGTGCGCGTGGATCGTGACAAGGTCCGCCTGGCCTCGCACGAGCTACGTCTCACTGCCGTCCAGCAGACGGCGGTCGACCGGCTCGAGCGCGAGTTCCGCGAGGCGGCGGCGGCGCCGCCGAGTCCCGAGGAGGCGCTGAGCCGCGCCGGCCTGTCCGGCGACGAGCAGCACGAGCTGTTCCAGCTCCTCCTGGAATCGCGCAAGCTGGTGCGCGTGAAGGAATCGCTCTTCTTTCACACGGCGGCGCTGGATGCGATCCAGGACAAGCTCGTCGCGCTGCTGCGCGAGCGCAAGGAGATCGGTCCCGGCGACATCAAGGATTTGCTCGGCATCTCGCGCAAGTATGCGATCCCCCTCCTGGAATACTTCGATGCGCGCCGCGTGACGACGCGGGTGGGCGAGCGGCGGGTGTTGCGCGGAGCATAGAAAACGGTGCTAAGGTAGGGCGTCTGAAAGGAGCATCACCATGTTTGGTCTGGGCTATCAAGAGCTGCTCATTATTCTCGTGATCGTGCTCGTGCTGTTCGGCGCCAATCGCCTGCCCGAGCTCGCGCGCTCGCTGGGCTCCAGCGTGAAGGAGTTCAAGAAGGGCGTGAGCGAGGCGAGCAAGGAGGAGACGTCGCCGGCCCGAAAGGAAGACGAGAAGAAGGCCTAGACCCCGCCCGCAGGTATACTCCACTCCCGCAATGCGGGGCCGGGCCGATCGCTGGGATTACCTCTTCGCGTGCGCGCTCGGCCTGCTCACCGTGCTCTCCCGACTGCCGTACCGCACGCGCATGCTCTACAACTGGGACGCCGTGCAGTTCGCGCTGGCGCTGCGCGAGTACGACGTCGTCAAGCACCAGCCTCATCCGCCGGGTTACATCCTCTACGTCGGTCTCGGGCGCATCGTCAACGTGTGGCTGCGCGATCCCACCGCCGCCTATGGGCTGCTCGCGATCGCGTTCAGCGGCCTCACGACCGTCGTCGTCTATATGCTGGCGCGCTCGATCTACGAGCGCGTGACGGCGCTGGCCGCCGCCAGCGTGCTCGCCGTCAGCCCGCTGTTCTGGTTCTACGGGTCCGTCGGGCTCACGTATGCCGGCGAGGCGCTCTTCGCGTCGACCGTCGCCTACTTCGCCTTTCGTGCGCTGGATGGCAGCGAGAGCGACGCGTGGCTCGCCGCTGCGTATCTCGCGCTGGCCGGAGGCATGCGGCAGTCGTTGCTGGTGCTGCTCTTCCCGATGTGGCTCGTCGCCTGCGTGCTCGGCACTCGCCGCGCGAGGACCATGCTCGTCGGCGGCGCCGTGCTCGGCGTCGTCACGTTACTGTGGTTCGTGCCGATGATCGTGCTGACGGGTGGGCTGCGTCGCTACCTCATCGCGTCGGCTGATCTCGCGGACACGGTGGTGCTGCCGACGACGGTCGTGGTCAGTCCGTTCGAGACGACCCTGCGCATGTCGCGCTACCTGCTCGAGTCCGTGCTCGTCGGCCTCGGCCCGCTGGCGCTCGCGGCGCTGCTGTTGCCGTGGTACGCGCGTCGCCGCGGCTGGGGTCGTCGCGAATGGCTGCTGCTGGTCTGGATCGTGCCGCCCGTTCTCGTCTACACGCTCGTGCACTTCGGTCAGGCCGGCTACGTGCTGACGTTCCTGCCGGCGCTGGTCATCTTGCTAGCGCGCGTGCTCGTCAGCGCTCTCGCGGAGGCGGCCGTGCTGGCGCGGCGGCGCGGGCTGGGCCCGGCGCTCACGGCGGCGGCGGTCGCGCTGGTCGTGCTCGTCAACGGCGCGTTCTTCGTGAACGCTCGCCCGCTGCCGCGCGATTTCGACACCCCGAAGCCCGCGTGGCGGCTCGAGGCCGAGAACGACGCGTTCGACTGGATCTTCAGCCGCACGGCGGCCGCGCTGCGCGAGCACGAAGAGGTGGTCCGCACGTTCGTGAATTCGATTCACGAACGCTACTCGCCGGAGGACACGGTCGTCATCACCGAGCTCGGCAACGCGCGCTCGTATCCGTGGCTACGGCACGCGATGTTCTACCTGCCCGAGTATTCGATCTTCGAGCTGCGCGTCGGCGAGCTGCCCCCCGGCTACTACGCGCCGCAGCTCGCGTCGGAGATGGTGCGACTGCCCGACAGCGAGGTGCGGCTGCCGGCGCGCACGCGGCGGCTCGTGTGGTTCGTGGACCACTGGGCGCCGTCGACGGCCCGGCCACCGGGGCTCGCGGAGATCGAGCTGCCATACGGCCGCTTCCTCTATACGCTGCCAGTGGACCGCCGTCCGATCGCGTATGGGGGCTACACGCTCGTGCGTGACCGCTGACCGGCGCGACGACCTTCTCGTCGTCGTCGCGACCGCGCTGTCGCTGACGATTTTCCTGGCGCGCGAGCGGATGATCGCCGGCGCCCCCGGCTTTCCGCTCGACGACTCGTGGATCCATCTGCACTTCGCGCGCAACCTCGCGGAGGGCGCCGGCTTCGCGTACAACCCGGGCGTTCCGATGGCGGGCTCCACGGCACCCCTGTGGACGCTCCTTCTCGCCGCCGGCGCCCGCGTCGCGGGTGCGTCGATCGTTATGGCGAAAACGCTCGGCGTCGCCGCGGCGTTGGCCGCCGCGTTGCTACTCCGCCGCGCGGCTCTGGCGTGGGGCGCGTCGCGACCAACCGCGCTCGTGACCGCCATCGCGCTGTGCTGGAGCGGGCCATTCGCGTGGGGCGCACTCTCGGGCATGGAAGTGACGCTTGCCGCGCTGCTGGTCACCATCGCGATGCTTGCCCTGGCGCGCGGGCGACTGACGCTGACCGCGCTCGCGGGCGCGCTCGCAACGCTGGCGCGCCCCGAGGCCATCGTCCTGCTTCCGCTGCTGGCGCTCGCCCGCCGCCCCACCGCGAGGCGGCTCGCGAGATTCGCGGCGATCGTCTTCGTCGTGCTCGTGCCCTTCGTGGTGTTCTGCTGGGCCACGACGGGCACGCCGATTCCCGCCACGGCCTCGGCGAAGGTCGAAGGTGGCCTGCTGGGCCGGTTCATCGGCATCCACGAGCCCGCTCGGCTGACGTGGATCGACCGCCCGCTTGCGTTCGCGCGCGAATGGGTCGACTGGCTTGCGCTCACACATCCGATCCTGCCGCTGGCGTTGGCGCTGCCTCTGATCGCGCTCGCCTGGCGCAGGAGCCGCGTGCTCGGCATCGTGGGGCTCGTGCTGCTCGTCCATCCGCTCGCGATGGCGCTGCTGGCGCCGTATCGCGGCCCTGGGTTTCAGGAAGGACGGTATTCGATCCACCTGCTGCCGATCGCCATTCTCGTGTTGGCCGTGGCGTGGACGACGGTGGCCCAGCATGTCCGATGGCGTCGGGCGCTGGTCGGCTCCGCGGTCGGCGTGCTCTATCTCGCCGCGGCGCTGGCGACCCTCGTGCCGGCGGCCGGCCGCTACGCGTGGGGCGTGCAGAACATCAACGCGATGCAGGTGCACCTCGGACACTGGGTGGACGAGCACCTGCCGCGCACGGCGACCCTTGCCGTCAACGACATCGGCGCCATCGCGTATTTCTCGAGGCGTCCGGTGATCGACCTGATGGGCCTCGTGACGCCGGAGATCCGTCCGTACCGTCGGGAAGGGGAGATAGGCGTGCTTCGGTTCATCACCGAGCGCTGTCCCGACGCGGTCATCATTTTCCCCGAGTGGTTCCCGCAGATCGCTGGGATGCGCGAACTGCTGACTCCGATCTATCGGGTGCGGCTGGAGCGCAACGAGGTGTCGGGCGCACCGGAAATGGTCGTCTACCGGCTCACGCGGTGTCCGGTGTGAGCGAAGTTCTGCTTAGTTACCGCCCACATAGGTCATATCATCCATAGGCGGTACGCCGCGAAATCGCTAGGTTGGCGCAACGATCCAAGAGTTGCGAGGAAAGGGTCGTCTCACGCTATGATGCTCTGGTGACGCGATTCGTCCTCGCGCTCGCCGCGCTCGCGATGCTCGCGCCACTTCCCGTCGCCGCCGAGATCTTTCGCTACACCGACGCCGCCGGCGTGCCGCACTACGTCGACGGCATGGACAGCGTGCCGCAAGAATTCCGCGCGCGGGCTGTCCCGATAAGGCTGCCCCCTCCGGGCGCGCCCACCGTCACGCCGCCGGCCAGCACGCCGGGGCGTCCCGCGCCGGGCGCGGGACCGGTGGCCAGCGCGCCGAAGGGCGGGACCACGATCAAGTACACGCCGGGCAAGGCCATCATGGTCGACGTCAAGATCAACGGCATCACGAGCGCCAACCTCTTGCTCGACACGGGCGCCGACACGACGATGATCAATCCGCGCGTCCTGGTCGCGGCGGGCGCATCGCTCGCGCGGCCGGTCGGCACGACGCGCGTGACCGGCGTCGCGGGCAGCGACAGCGTCAACTTCGTCACGATCGAGTCGCTCGAGGTCGGCGAGGCGCGCGCGGGCCGGATGCACGTCGCCTCCTACGACGTCACGGGCGCCGGCGACGGGCTGCTCGGACGCGATTTCCTCGACCGCTTCACGCTCAACATCGACTCGACGAACGGCATCGTCACGCTGTCCCCCAAGTAATCCTGGATCACTCAGCGTGGGATCAGCGGACGACGACTGCGTCGTCCAACCCCTCGAAATCGGCGTCGCCGGTTACGAGCGTCGCGCCGAAGCGACGGGCCGTTGCGTAGACGAGCGAGTCGGCCATGGCCAGACCGTGGGTCAGCGACAGATCGGCTGCCTCCAGGGCGAGAGGCTCGTCGACCGGCGCGATGGTCGCACGCCGTAGAGCCGAGACCGCTTCCACGGCGCGCTCCTCGCTGATATCTCGGCGGATCACCTTGTACACTTCGTAGATCTCGATGGCGCACACCAGCAGTGGTTCGCGGCCCTCGATGTAGGAAGCGAAGCGGCCAGCGTTCGGGCGACCGGCGAGATACTCGATCCAGCCGCTCGAATCGACCAGGATCAGTGACGGTCCTTTTTTTCGCGCAGCCCCTTGGGCTTGGTGCCGCGCGCGATGCCCCGGTAGGCGCGGATCGGACGCTCGGGAACAAGGAAGATCACCCCGCCCTTGTCGAGCACCGTGATCCGCATCCCGGGCCGCAGGTGGAGTCGCTCGCGAGCGCCGCGGGGGAGCACGAGCTGAAACTTGCTGGAAAGCGTCACGGTTTCCATCGCCTTACCCGCAGGCTATCGATCGTGGTGACGTAAGTCAACGTCGCGACGCGCATACCTCGAGCCGGCCTGGCGACGACTAACCGCCCCGCTTCGACGTGCCGGCTCGAACCGCCGTGCTACGATAGTCCACTAAATCCATGGACTACAAAGCCACGCTGAATTTGCCGAAAACCGACTTCCCGATGAAGGCGAACCTCGCCCAGGCCGAGCCGCGGATGCTCAAGTGGTGGGACGAGATCGGCATCTACAAGCGCCTGCGGGAGGCCGCTGCCGACCGGCCGCTGTGGATCCTGCACGACGGCCCGCCGTACGCCAACGGCAACATCCACATGGGCCACGTGCTCAACAAGGTCATGAAGGACCTCGTGGTGAAGTCGCGCGGCATGCTCGGCTTCAACGCCGTGTACGTCCCCGGCTGGGATTGCCACGGCCTGCCGATCGAGCACCAGGTCGACAAGGAGCTCGGGCTCGACACGGCCTCGATCGACGTGCGCCGCGCGATGGACCCCCTCGAGAAGATCGGCAAGTGCCGCGCGTACGCGAACAAGTACGTGCAGATCCAGCGCGAGGAGTTCAAGCGGCTCGGCGTGTTCGGCGACTGGGACAATCCGTACATCACGATGGCCCCCGCCTACCAGGCGGTGATCGCGCGCGAGTTCGGCCGGTTCGTGGGCAAGGGGCTCGTCTACAAGGGCCTCAAGCCCGTGCACTGGTGCATGTACGACAAGACCGCGCTGGCGCAGGCCGAGGTCGAATACGAGGAGCAGCGGACGCCGTCGGTCTACGTCAAGTTTCCGCTGGTGGCGCCGCTGCCCGACGCTCCGCAGGCGCCGAAGCCATCGCTGGTCATCTGGACGACGACGCCGTGGACGCTGCCGGCAAACCTCGCCATCGCCGTGCACCCGGAAGAGGAATACGTCGTCCTGGAGGCGGGGGGCGAGAGCCTGATCGTCGCCGCCAAGCTCGCCAATGCGGTCGCCGAGGTCGCGCGGCTCGGCTCGCCGCGTCATCTCGCCACGATCTCCGGCCGCCGACTCGAGGGGCTCGAGTACCGCCACCCGTGGATCGACCGCACCGGGAAGGTCGCGACGGCGCCGTTCGTCGACATGGAGACGGGCACCGGGCTGGTGCACATCGCCCCCGGCCACGGCGAGGACGACTACGACCTCGGTCGCGCGCTGGGCTTGAAGATCTACAACCCGGTGGACGACGACGGGCGGTTCGTCGCCGAGGTGGCCCACTTCGCCGGCCTCACGGTGTGGGAGGCAAATCCCAAAATCATCGCGCACCTCAGGAAGGTCGGCGCGCTGCTCGCCGAGCAGACGGTGACACACACGTATCCGCACTGCTGGCGTTGCAAGAACCCGACGCTCTTCCGCGCGACGGAGCAGTGGTTCATCGCGCTCGACAAGGACGGCCTGCGCCAGCGCGCGCTCGACGCCATCCGCCACGACGTGCGCTGGATCCCCTCGTGGGGCGAGGAGCGCATCTTCAACATGGTGGCGCACCGGCCCGACTGGACGATCTCGCGCCAGCGCGTGTGGGGCGTGCCGATCGTGGCCTTCTATTGCGAGCGCTGCGACACGGTGCTGCTCGACGAGCGCATCGTCGAGCACGTCGCGCGCATCTTTCGCGAGGGCGCCGGCGCCGACGAGTGGCACGCGCGAACCGCGGCGGGCCTGCTGCCGCCGGGCGTGCGCTGCGCCAAGTGCGGCCACGATGGCTTCCGCAAGGAGACCGACATCCTCGACGTGTGGTTCGACTCCGGCTGCAGCCACGCCGCGGTGCTCGAGACGCGGCCCGAGCTGCGCTGGCCGGCGGAGCTCTACCTCGAGGGCTCCGATCAGCATCGCGGCTGGTTCCATTCCTCGCTGCTGGAGGCCATCGGCACGCGCAACGCGCCGCCCTACAAGTCAGTGCTCACGTGTGGCTTCGTCGTCGACGGCGAGGGCCGCAAGATGTCGAAGTCCCTCGGCAACGGCGTGGAGCCCGACGAGCTGTTGCCGAAGTACGGCGCTGAGGTGCTGCGCCTGTGGGTCGCGGCCGAGGACTACACGGAGGACATCCGGCTCTCCATGCAGATCCTCGATCGCCTCGCCGACGCATACCGGCGGATGCGCAACACGTTCCGCTTCCTGGTCGGCAACCTCTACGACTTCGATCCCGCGCGCGACCGGCAGCCGTACGCGCGCCTGGACGAGGTCGACCGGTGGGTTCTCGACCGGCTCGCGCGCCTGGTCGATCGCGTGCGGCGCGCCTACGAGGAATACCAGTTCCACACGGTCTTCCACTCGGTCCACAATTTCTGCGCGGTGGACCTGTCGGCGCTGTACCTCGATGTGATCAAGGACCGGCTCTACACGTCGGCTCCCGACGATCCCCGGCGGCGCGCCGCGCAGACCGCGTGCTACGACGTGTTCAACTCTCTCGCGCGACTGATGGCGCCGATCCTGACCTTCACCACCGAAGAGGCGTGGCGCTATGCGCCCGGCACGCGCTCCGAGTCCGTGCACCTCGAGCGCTTTCCCGAGGTGCCGCTGGAATGGCTCGACGACACGCTGAAGCGTGACTGGGATCGGCTGCTCGAGGTGCGTCGGGAAGTCGCCAAGGCACTCGAGACCGCGCGCGCCCAGAAGCTGATCGGCAGCGCGCTGGAGGCCCGCGTGCGCGTGGAGTCGGCGCCGGAGGACCTGCCGGGGCTGCTCGGCGCCAAGCGCGAGCTGCTGCCGACGCTGTTCATCGTCTCGCGCGTCGACCTCGAGGCGGGACCGGGACGCGCGACCGTGCACTACGAGAGCCAGGACATCCCCGGCCTCGTCATCGGCATCGACCGCGCGCCGGGCGAGAAGTGTGAGCGGTGCTGGACGCGCAGCGAGGAGGTCGGCCGCGACGCGGCCCATCCCACGCTGTGCGCGCGTTGCGTGCGGGTCGTGACCCGCGCGCGATGACGCTCGTCCTCATCCTCGCGGCGCTCGTCGTCGTGCTGGACCAGATCACCAAGAGCATCGCGCTCGCCCACCTGATTCCCGGTCATCCGCTCGTGCTCGCCGAGTCGTGGCTGTCGCTCACGCTGGTCATGAATCCCGGGCTGGCCTTCGGTCTGCTCGGCACGATCGCGCCGGCGTGGCGCTGGGTCGTGGCGGCGCTCTCGATCGTCGCGCTGCTCGTGCTGGCGCGCGTCGCACTCCGCGTGCTGCCCACCGGCGGCGTGCTGAGCGTCATCGCGGTCGGTCTCATCTTCGGCGGCGCCGTCGGCAACCTGATCGACCGCGCGCGCTTCGGCGCCGTGGTCGACTTCGTCGACGTCCACTGGCGCTCGTGGCACTGGCCGGCGTTCAACGTGGCGGACTCCGCCATCAGCGTCGGCGTCGCGCTGCTCGCGCTGCGGCTGCTGCGCGAGCCGCGCGGCGCGAGCCGGTGAGCCAGTGAACTCGCTACTCGCTGGCCTGCGGGTCATCGACGCCGCGAGCTTCATCGCCGGGCCGGTGGCCGCGACCATCCTTGCGGATTTCGGCGCCGACGTCATCAAGCTCGAGCCGCCTGCCGGTGATCCGTATCGTCATCGGACCGGTGGGCCGGGCGTTCCCGAGAGTCCCTACAACTACCGGTGGATCGTCGACAACCGCACCAAGCGAGGCCTCGCTCTCGATCTCCGCGCCGCCGACGGCCGGGCCGTGCTGCATCGTCTCGTCGCGCGCTCGGACGTGTTCGTCACGAACACGCCACTCGGCTCCCGTAGCCGCCTCGGCATCCGCTGGGACGACCTCGCTCCACTGAACGCTCGGCTCATCTACGCGTCGATCACCGCGTACGGCGAGCGGGGGGAAGAGGCGCCGCGTAGCGGCTTCGACTCGACCGCGCTCTGGGCGCGGACCGGCCTGATGGATCTCGTGCGCCCGTCGCCGGACTCGCCGCCGTCGCGCTCACTGCCTGGCATGGGAGATCACCCCACGGGCGTGTCGCTGTTCGCGGCGATCATGGCCGCGCTCTACAAGCGGGAGAAGACGGGCAAGGGCACGATGGTCGCAACGTCGCTCATGGCCAACGGTCTCTGGTGGAACGCGATCCAGGTGCAGGCCACACTTTGCGGGGCAAGCGTCGAGCCTCGTCCGTCGCGCGACGAGCCCGCGACCGCCCTGGCGAATCTCTATCGGTGCCGGGACGGACGCTGGTTTCTGCTGAACGTGCTCAACGACGAGCGCGACTGGCCGATCCTGCTGCGTGCGCTCGCACGACCGGACCTTGCGTCGGACGCGCGCTTTGCGACCACGCCCGCGCGGCGCGCCCATGCGAGCGCGCTGGTCGGTGTCCTCGACGCGGTGTTCGCCACCCGCGACTGGGCGGAGTGGCAGTCCATCCTGAACGATCACGGTCTCACCTTTGGGGGTGTGGCCGCGATCGACGACGTTCGGAGCGATCGCCAGATGGTCGAGAGCGGCGCGTTGGTGCCGCTCGATGATGTGCGCGCCGGCGCGGCGCTCACTGTGGCAAGCCCGGTCTGGCTCGAGGGAACAGACAAGGTCGCACCGCGTCTGGCACCGGAGCTCGGCCAGCACTCCGTCGAGATCCTGCGCGAGGCAGGCTACGATGAGATCCAGATCAAGTCGCTGCTTGCGTCGGGCGTGGTGGTGCAAGCCTAGCCGGCGTGGACGTCAGGCGCCTTACGGTCGATGCGTCGGCGGCAGGCGCGCGGCTGGATCGCTGGCTCGCCGAGCGCGTGCCCGAGCTGTCCCGCGCGCGTGTGCAGACGCTGATCGATGAAGGACGCGTGCGCGTCGACGGCCGCCCGCGCAAGGCGTCGCATCGGGTTGGCCCGGGCGAGAGGGTGGAGGTCGAGATCCCGCCCGCGCCGCCCGAGACGCTCGTGCCCGAGCCGCTCGCGCTCACGATCGTCTTCGAGGACGACGCCCTGATGGTTATCGACAAGCCGGTGGGTATGGTCGTTCATCCCGGCGCGGGACACGCGACGGGGACGCTGGCCGCGGCCGTGCTCGCCCATGCGCCCGGCACGGCGGGCGTGGGCGGCCCACGCCGCCCCGGCGTGGTCCATCGGCTCGACAAGGACACGTCCGGGCTGCTCGTCATCGCGAAGACCCCGGCCGCCTACGACTCGCTCACCGCCCAGCTCCAGACGCGCACCGTGACGCGACGCTACCGGGCGATCGTCCACGGCCGGGTGAGCGGGGGGAGCGGGGTCGTCGACAAGCCCCTGGGCCGCCATCTGCACGATCGTCTTCGCATGGCGGTTCTCCCCCGCGGTCGCGGCAAGCCCGCGATCACCCGGTTTACCGTTCTCGAGCGGTTCAGCCAGTTCAGCGACCTCGAGGTGAGGCTGGAGACGGGTCGAACGCACCAGATCCGGGTTCACATGGCCTCGCTCGGTCATCCCGTCGTCGGTGATCGAGTGTATGGCGGCCGGATCGGCCGGGCCCCCCTGCCGATCCCCTTCGAAGGGTTGGCCCTCCATGCGGCGGAGCTGGCGTTCGTGCATCCCGTTACCCAGGCGCGAGCGGAATTCGCTTCGCCGCTGCCGCCGAGGATGGTGCGCTTTTTGTCTCATCTGAGAGGGTAAGGGTAGGCAAAACCTGCGGGGTCGGCGCCACCGAATGCGACACAAGTCTGCGCCGCCTCGGACTTCCGCATATGGCACAAGCCTCGCACGCCGGCTGCTAGAATGGAAAAGCCCGCATGCACTCACTGACCACAGTCATCCTCGCCGCAGGCGAAGGAAAGCGGATGCGCTCGCGGCAGCCGAAGGTCCTTCACCAGCTCTGCGGCCGGCCTCTCATCTCCTACGGTCTGCGCCTGGCGCGCTCGCTTGGTGACCGCATCGTGCTCGTGGTCGGGCCCGACGCGGATGCGGTCCGCGCGTTCGCGGGTGAGGGCGTGACGATCGTCGAGCAGCGCGAGCGCCTCGGCACCGGCCACGCGGTGCTGCAGGCCCGCGGCCCCTGCGAGGGGCTCGAGGGCCCGATTCTCGTCCTCCCGAGCGACGCGCCGCTGCTGTCGGTAGAGACGATCGAGCGCCTCGTGACTCACCACGCCGCGACCGGCGCCGCGGCGACCGTGCTGACGGCGGTCGTCGACCGGCCGCACGGGTACGGGCGCGTGCTGCGCCAGGGTGGGCGCGTCAAGCGCATCGTCGAAGACCGCGACGCGACCGACGACGAGAAGAAGGTCGGCGAGATCAACACGAGCGTGTATTGCTTCGACGGCCGGCGGCTCTGGCCGGCCCTGGAGCGTGTGCGTCCCGAAAACGATCAGGGCGAGTACTACCTCACCGACGTCATCGCCCTGCTGGGCAAGGCGGGCGGACGCATCGAGGCGCTCGCCGTCGCCGACCCCGAGGAAGCGCTCGGTGTCAACGACCGCAAGCAGCTCGCGGCGCTGGCGGCCATCCAGCGACGGCGCATTCTCGACCGACACATGCTCGCCGGCGTGACGATCCTCGATCCGGCCACCACGTACATCGACGACACGGTCACGATCGGCGCCGACACGGTCATCTATCCCCACGTCATGATCGAGGTCGCCTCCGAGATCGGCAGCGACTGCGTCATCGGCGCGGGGTGCCACGTCCGCGCGACGCGGATCGCCGACCGCGTGCAGCTCAGGCCCTACTGCGTGCTGACCGAGTCGGTCGTCGAGCGCGGCGCCGTGATGGGCCCGTTCTGTCACCTGCGGCCCAACTCGCACGTCGGCGAGAATTGCGAGATCGGCAACTTCATCGAGCTCAAGAAGGCCAAGGTGGGGCGCAAGACCAAGGCGCACCATGTCGGCTACCTCGGCGACGTCGTGATCGGTGAGGGCGCCAACATCGGCGCCGGCACGATCTTCGTCAACTACGACGGCTCGGCCAAGCACACGACGGTCGTCGGCGACGGCGCCTTCGTCGGCAGCAACACCAGCATCGTGGCGCCGGTCACGATCGGCAACGGCGCCTACGTCGCCGCCGGCTCGGTGATCACCAAGGACGTGCCCCCCGACGCGCTCGCGGTCGAGCGCGCGCCGCAGGTGGTCAAGGAAGGCTGGGCCGCACGGCGCCGGGCCGTGCGCGAGGCGCAGAAAAAGAAGGGCAGCTAGGTATGTGCGGAATCGTCGGCTACGTCGGTGACAAAAACGCGGTCGGGATCATCGTCGACGGGCTCAAGCGGCTGGAATACCGCGGCTACGACTCCGCGGGCGTGGCCGTGCTGGACCGGAGCGGCCTGCAGGTCCGCCGCGCGGTGGGCCGCATCAAGGCGCTCGAGACGACGCTGCGCGACAAGCCCGTGGCGGGCACGATCGGAATCGGGCACACCCGGTGGGCGACGCATGGCCGTCCGTCCGAGGAGAACGCGCATCCGCACACCGACTGCGATGGCGGGCTCGTCGTCGTGCACAACGGTATCCTCGAGAACTACCTCGAGGTCAAGGAGCGCTTGCGCGCCGCCGGCCATACCTTCCGCTCGCAGACCGACACCGAGGTGCTGGCGCACCTCGTGGAGCACCATCTCAAGCAGACGGGGCGGCTCGAGGCGGCCGTCCGGGCGTCGCTCCGCGAGGTGACGGGCTCGTACGCCATCGGCGTCGTGAGCAGCGCGGCGCCCGATCGGCTCATCGCCGCGAAGCAGGGCGCCGGCAGCGTCGTCGTCGGCCTGGGCCGCGGCGAGATGTTCATCGCCTCCGACATTCCGGCCATCCTCTCGCATACGCGCGACGTGGTGATCCTCGAGGACAACGACATGGCGGTGGTCACCGCGCACGGCGTGGAGCTGACCACTATCGACGGCGATCCCGTGCAGCGCGAGCCCGTGAAGATCCTCTGGGATCCGATCATGGCCGAAAAGGGCGGCTACCGGCATTTCATGCTCAAGGAGATCTACGAGCAGCCGCGCGCCATCACCGATACCTTCCGCGGCCGCATCGCGCCCGAGACGGGCAGCGTGGTCCTGCCCGACGTGAGCCTCGATCCGTCGACGATCCAGGCGATCCAGCGCGTCGTGCTCGTCGCCTGCGGCACCGCCTGGCATGCCGCGATGCTCACGCGGACGATGATCGAGCGCCTGGCCGGGATTCCAGCCGAGGTCGACCTCGCCTCGGAGTTCCGGTATCGCGATGCGATCGTCGGGCCCGAAACGCTGGTGATCGCCGTGTCGCAGTCCGGCGAGACCGCGGACACCATCGGCGCCGTGAAGGCCGCGCGGGCGAAGGGCTGCCCGATCCTTGCCGTGACGAACGTCGTCGGCTCAGCGCTCGCGCGCGAGGCGACCGGCGTGCTGCAGATGCACGCCGGCCCGGAGATCGGCGTGGCATCCACCAAGGCGTTCTCGACGATGATCGTCGGCGGCTATCTGCTGGGCCTCTGGCTCGGCCGCCAGCGCGGTGTGCTCAACGCCGAGGACGTGCGCAAGCACATCCAGGACCTCGTCGAGATTCCGCGCCTGGTGGAAAAGACGCTCGAGCTCGACCAGCCGATCGCCGCCCTGGCGCGCCATCTCTCCAGCGCCACCGACTTTCTCTATCTCGGCCGCGGCGTGCAGTTTCCGATCGCGCTCGAGGGCGCGCTGAAGCTGAAGGAGATCTCGTACATCCACGCCGAAGGCTACGCGGGCGGCGAGATGAAGCACGGGCCGATCGCGCTCATCGCCGACGGCCTGCCCGTGGTGGCGCTGGCGCCGCGCGACTCGTCCTACGAGCGCATGCTCGGCAACATGGAGGAGGTGCGCGCGCGCGACGGGCTGCTGATCGCGATCTGCCATCCCGGTGACCGCGCGGTGGCGTCCAAGGCCCAGCACGTCATCGAGGTGCCGCCGTGCGCCGAGCTGCTCGCGCCGCTGCTCACCGTGATCCCGCTGCAGCTGCTCGCGTACCACGTGGCGGTCCGCCGCGGCTGCGACGTCGATCAGCCGCGCAACCTCGCGAAGTCGGTGACGGTCGAGTAGCGACGCGCGCGCTACGCGGCCGGCTGGCCGACCGCGTGCGCGATGAGCCGGTCGAGGTGCATCAGATCGAACGGCTTCGGGAGATAGCCCGTCGCGCCGCTCTCCAGCGCCTCCACCGCCACCTGGGTCGAGTCGTAGCCGGTCATCACGAAGATCGGCGTCTGCACGCCCATCTGACGCAGCGACTTCAGCAGGCTGAGCCCGTCGACCCCCGGCATCCGCACATCGAGCAGGATCGCGTCGGGACGCTTCTGGATGACCGCCGCGAGCGCGTGCGACGCGCTGCCGACCGTCTCGACGGCGTAGCCGCGACCGAGGAACTGCTTGAGGATCTCTTGAATGACCTGGTTGTCGTCGACGACGAGGATACGTTTGGTATGCCGCATGGCGGAGGGCGACGGCAAGGGGTGTGCCACGGCCACGACGCCGCGATTCCCGCGAGTTGAACCCAAGAGCCCTCCGCGCGCGTGACGGCGTGTCGAGGGAGCCGGTGACATCTTGGCCCGATGCGGTACAATTTGTCGTGCCTGCCGCGCTGGATCATCTGCTCGACGATCTCAACCCGCCGCAACGCGACGCCGTCCTCGCGGGCGATGGGCCGCTGCTCGTGCTCGCCGGCGCCGGTAGTGGCAAGACCCGCGTCATCGCCCATCGCATCGCGTACTTGCTCGGCGTCCGCGGCGTGCATCCGCGCAACGTGCTCGCCGTGACGTTCACCAACAAGGCCGCCGGCGAGATGGCCCGACGCGTGGACGCGCTGCTGGCCCCGGCGGGCCTCCGGGCGCCGCTGATCGCGACGTTTCACTCCGCCTG
>Ga0075428_100003398_pt1 | contig 17410 bp, 9 predicted proteins | sample RhiMetdeltSRZDD2_FD_75291 | JGI IMG/M metagenome (GOLD analysis project Ga0075428, IMG submission 75291) | Populus rhizosphere microbial communities from Tennessee, USA - Rhizosphere MetaG P. deltoides SRZDD2 | ecosystem: Host-associated > Plants > Roots > Rhizosphere > Soil | place: USA... | reverse complement strand
TCTGGCCGCGGCATCATCCCTGTCGACGGTGAAGGTCTTGGGCCCGCAGACGTGTACGGCGACGATCGAGTCTTCATTTACATCCGGCTCGAGTCGAAGCCGGACCCCGAACAAGACACGGCCATTGCCCGTCTGGAGCGGGCGAACTATCCGGTGGTGCGGATCGCAGTGGCCGATACGTACGACCTCGGACAGGAGTTCTTCCGATGGGAAATGGCGACGGCTGTCGCGGGTGCCATCCTCGGCATCAATCCCTTCGACCAGCCGGACGTCGAGGCCAGCAAGATCTCGACGAAACGCCTGACCGCCGAGTACGAAGCGACAGGGTCGCTGCCGCGCGAGGAACCATTTCTCCAGGAAGGTGGGCTCACCTTCTATGCTGACCCTCTGAACCCTCCTGATGCGAATGATCGCGGGCGAGCAGCCGTCGATTGTTTGAGCGCGCACTTTGATCGATTGAAAACGAACGGTTACTTCGCGCTGCTGGCGTATGTGGCGATGTCTGACGAACATCGAACCCTGCTGCAGGGCATTCGCCATCTCGTGCGCGATCGCAAGCACGTCGCCACGTGCCTTGGATTCGGGCCGCGATTCCTGCATTCGACGGGCCAGGCGTACAAAGGCGGACCGAATACAGGAGTGTTCCTTCAGATCACGTGCGATCACAGGGTCGATATTCCGGTGCCCGGCGAGAAGTACACGTTCGGTGTCGTCGAAGCAGCACAAGCCGGAGGTGACTTCAAGGTGTTGGCAGAGCGAAAGCGGCCGATCCTCCGAGTGCACCTTGGCAGCAATGTCGTAGAGGGTCTGAAAACTCTCCACCAACTGGTCGAGGCTGCACTGTCATAACAGCGACTTCTGACAGAAACGCGTAAGTCAAGAGTCAAGAGTCAAAGGTCAAATCCCACGAGCGCTGCAAGGAACGGAGAACGTATGCAGCTTGGCATGGTTGGTCTCGGTCGCATGGGCGCCAACATGGTGCGCCGCCTGATGAAAGCGGGCCACCGTTGCGTCGTCTACGACCGTGACGCCGCCCGGACACAAGAGTTGGCCAGAGAAGGCGCCATGGCAGCGGCGGCGATCGATCAATTCATCTCAGCGCTCGAACCACCGCGCGTAGTGTGGGTCATGGTCCCCGCTGGACCACCAACGGAGGACGTTCTCGCAGCGCTCGCCGAGCGGATGCAGCTTGGCGACATCCTGATCGACGGCGGGAACTCCTACTACAAGGATGATGTGCGCCGCGCGAAGCAGATGAAACCGAAAGGTATCCAGTACCTCGATGTGGGGACAAGCGGTGGCGTATGGGGACTCGAGCGGGGCTACTGTCTGATGATTGGCGGAACCCAGGATTCGGTTGCTTATCTCGATCCGATCTTTCGAGCGCTCGCACCAGGACAGGGCACTGTTGCGCGGACCCCTCACCGCGACCGTTCAACGAGCACTGCGGAACAAGGGTATTTGCACTGCGGACCTGCGGGCGCAGGTCATTTCGTCAAGATGGTACACAACGGCATCGAGTACGGCGTGATGCAAGCGCTCGCCGAAGGGTTCGACATCCTTCGCAGCGCACGTATCGACGAGGTCGAGAGTTCCTTACCATTGGCGGACATCGCGGAAGTGTGGCGTCGTGGGAGCGTGCTCCAGTCATGGCTGCTCGATCTCACGGCGAGCGCGCTGTCCGAGGACCCGGATTTGCGCGGCTACACTGGCTTCGTCGAGGATTCAGGCGAGGGACGCTGGACGGTCATGACTGCGGTGGAGCAAGCCGTTCCTGCGAACGTGATCGCTGCTTCCCTCTTCGCGCGGTTTCGATCGCGCCAGGACCATACGTTCGCCGACAAAGTGCTTTCGGCGATGCGGTACAAGTTTGGCGGCCACGTGGAGCGCCCAAGCGGTGGTTAGCCGTCCTCGTACAGAGCTCCGGCAATTTGCCGACCTGGAGGAGTTGAGTCAAGCGGCAGCCGACGAGTTCTGCAGGATCGCGTGCCAGGCAATTGCCGAGAGTCGTCGCGCCGTCATCACTCTGAGCGGAGGCTCGACTCCGCGACGTTTATACGAACTTCTGACCACAGATCGCTATCGCCACCGGGTGGCCTGGGATCGTGTCGAGTTCTTCTGGGGCGACGAACGCGCAGTCCCGCCCGATGACCGCGATTCGAACTTCAGGATGGCTGACGACGTCTTGCTCGAACCCTTGGCGATTCCCAGTGCTCATATCCACCGCATCGAGGGAGAGCGAAACGACCTGAATGCTGCCGCCCTCGCCTACGAGCGTGAAATCGCGCGCGTCTTCGGCGTATTGCCAGATGGGCCGCCACCGGCGTTCGACCTTGTGCTGCTCGGCATAGGGGCGGACGGACATACTGCGTCGCTCTTTCCCGGCACCGACGTGTCCGCCGAGAGCACGCGCTGGGTCGTACCACAATATGCGCCCGCGATCGCCGCCAACAGGGTGACGATGACCCCGCGACTTCTCAACGCCGCGCAACATGTGATGTTCCTGGTTGCGGGGACCGAAAAAGCCGACGCGCTCGCTCAGGTGCTGGAGGGCGTCCGCGATCCGCAACGCCTCCCGGCTCAGATGATTGAGCCGACGTCCGGGGTTCTCATGTGGTTTGTGGATCGGGCCGCCGCCGGCAGGCTCGACCGCTCGCATGCAGACCATCTCTCGACTCCCGCTTGAAGCGTCTTTGATATGAGCGATATCGCGATTTCGTCAGCGATCACCGTCGAGGAGATTCAGGGACTTCCGATTCGGAGAGAGGCGACGGCGGAGCCGTGTGCGCTCGTCATTTTCGGCGCCAATGGGGACCTCAGTCGTCGGAAGCTTGTCCCAGCGCTGTACAACCTGATGGTCGACGGTGCGCTGCCGAAACCGATAGCGATCATCGGAATCGACCGTCGGAACGTTACTCCCGACGAGTTGCGGGCGAGCTTGCGTGAATCCACCGCTGAGTTTTCTCGCCGCCAGCCGATCGATTCGACGACGTGGAACGCCTTTGCAGCCGCGCTCGATTTCACACCTGGAACATTCGAGGAGGCAAAGAGCTACGACCGCTTGAAAAAGATGCTGGAGGAGACGGACCGCGACCGAGGTACACGAGGCAACCGGATCTTCTATCTCGCCACTCCGCCTCAATTCTTTCCGGTCATCATCGAGAATCTCCACGAGAGCGGACTCCTGCACAGAGAGTCGACGTCGCCGAACGAGCCTTTCTGCCGAGTCATCATCGAAAAACCGTTCGGACGCGATCTATCGTCTGCGCAGGCGCTCAACCAGCTCCTGGCCGCGTATCTCGACGAAAGCCAGACCTTTCGGATCGATCACTATCTCGGCAAGGAGACGGTCCAGAACATTCTCGTGTTCCGCTTCGGAAACTCGATTTTCGAGCCGCTCTGGAACCGCAAGTACATCGACCACGTGCAAATAGACGCCGCGGAGTCGATCGGCGTCGAAAAACGCGGCCGGTTCTACGACTCGACCGGCGTGCTGCGGGATGTCGCTCAGAACCACCTTCTTCAGGTGCTCGCGCTCAGTGCGATGGAGCCGCCGACGTCTTTTGACGCCGATGATGTTCGGGACGAGAAGATGCAGGTATTCCGTGCTTTGCGCCCGATTCACGGTGCGGACGTCCGCACGCACGTCGTCCCCGCCCAATACCGCGGCTACAGGAACGAAACGGGTGTCTCGCCGGACTCGAGGACTCCAACTTACGTGGCCATGAAAGTGATGATCGACAACTGGCGATGGCAGGGCGTGCCGTTTTACCTGCGCGCCGGGAAGCGGCTTGCGGCGAAGCGCACAAGCGTGTCCGTTCACTTCCAGCCGGTGCCCCTTTGCCTGTTCCCTCAACTGGAAGCCTGTCAGATGCTCGAGCCCAATGTCCTCACGTTACGGATTCAACCGCACGAGGGCGTCTCGCTGCGGTTCGTCGCCAAGGTTCCTGGTGAACAGCTGTCTGTGGGCAACGTGCGGATGAACATGAGTTACGCCGACGCCTTTCGCAAACCAATCTCCGAAGCGTACGAGCGCCTGCTGCTCGACTGCATGCGGGGTGACGCGATGCTCTTCATGAGGCGGGACGGTGTCGAGCAGTCGTGGCGGTTCGTCACGCCGATTCTCGAAGAATGGGATGCTGAAAGCCGAGCACCCATCCCGCAATACGAGCCGGGCAGCATGGGCCCGCCCGAGGCCGACGAGCTGATTGCCCGCGACGGCCGCGAGTGGAAGCCCTGAAATAACTCCGCACCGTCGCACCGTCGCACCCTCGCACCGTCGCACGCACCGTCGCACCCTCGCACCCTCGCACCTTCGCACCTTGCTCTTGACCCGCCTGATGGCGGGCGTATACTCCGCCCTACCACACACCTCCATTCGCACGGCATCTTAACGTCCCGTTTTCGACACGGAGGGTGTAAATGAAGCGCTTCCTGAGGGGTCTCTCGGTCGGCGTCCTGGTTCTTCTGATCACCGGCGGCGTTGCCTCGGCGCAGTTGTCAACGGCTCAACTAAGCGGCAGGGTGACCGACGAAAGCGGCGCCGTGCTGCCGGGCGTGACTGTCACCGTCACGCAGACGGACACGGGTTTCACTCGAAGCGACGTGACCGATGGGAACGGATCGTATGTGCTATCGAACCTGCCCCTTGGTCCGTACCGGTTGGACGTGTCATTGCAAGGCTTCCGGACGTACGTGCAGACCGGAATTGTTCTGCAGGTTGGCGCTTCGCCTGAGATCAATGTGGCACTGTCGGTAGGTGCCGTTGAAGAGTCCGTGACGGTGGAGGCGGCGGCGCCGCTCGTCGACGTGCAGAGCTCCGGCATCAGCGAGGTCGTTCAGAACGAGCAGATTCTGGCGCTTCCACTCAACGGACGGAACGCGGCGGAGCTCGTGATGATTGCCGGCGCAGCCGTGCAGACGATTACGTCCACTCAGCGTGTGGCGCCCGGCGGTATGGGGATATCGGTCGCAGGCGGACAGTCGTTCGGCGTCGCTTACCTGTTGGACGGCGCCATGCACAACAATCCACAGGACAACCTGAACCTGCCCTTCCCGTTTCCCGACGCCCTGCAGGAGTTCAGCGTTGCGACAGCCGGCCTCAACGCGCAGCACGGCATGCACTCAGGTGCGGCGGTCAACGCGGTGACCAAGTCGGGCACGAACCGCTTCGCCGGCAACGCCTTCGAGTTCTTCCGCGACAAGCGCTTCAACGCCCGAAACCCTTTCGCCCAGAAGGGACCCGACGGCAAGCCCGTGGATGATGGGCTGCGGCGCAACCAGTTCGGCGGCACGCTCGGTGGGCCGGTCGTGGCCAACAAGCTCTTCTTCTTCGGCGCGTATCAGGCGACGGTCGTCAAGATGACTCCGGCCGATAACATCGCGTGGGTGCCGACCGCCCAGATGCTGGCCGGCGACTTCACGACATTCGCGTCTCCGGCGTGCAACGGCGGCCGGCAGGTCAACCTGGGTGGCGGGTTCGTGAACAACCGCATCGACCCCGCGCAGTTCAGCCGGGCTGCGGTGAACCTGGTCAAGAATCTGCCATCGACGACAGACCCGTGCGGCCAGGTCACCTACTCGTTCCTGGACGACAGCACCGAGCACCAGTATCTGGGGCGTGCCGACTACCAGCGGACCGCCGACGACACGATCTTCGGGCGGTACATGGCTACCAAGTTCGACAAGCCGATCCCGCTGCGTGAAGGCGACACTGCGCTGTCGCTCTATGACGCCGCCGGCAATCGGAACATCCTCGGCATGGACGCCCTGACACACTCCCTGGTCCTCGGTGACACGCGTGTCTTCGGGTCGAACACGGTGAACTCGCTGCGGTTCTCGTACAACAGGATGGGAGTGTTCCGCCTCGCGCCGGCGACATTCGACCCGTACGACATCGGATCCGACGTCTACAGCTATCAGCCCGACGCGGGGGTCTTCATCGTCTCGGGCAATGGGTTCCAGGTGAACAATCCGGGGCCGAGCCGGTTCACGACCGACGCCTCGCAAATCAGCAACGATCTCACGCTCGTGCGCGGCGACCACCAACTGGCCCTCGGTGGCAACCTGGCGTACTGGAAGTTCTCGTTCCAGTCGCACGCACGTTCGGGCGGCAACTGGAACTTCACCGGGCAATTGACCGGCCTCGGCCTGGCCGACTTGATGCTCGGGCGAGTCGGCCGGCTGGAGCACGGCGGCCCGGCGCTGCTGCCGATGAATCAGTGGTACGTGGGCCTTTACGCACAGGACACCTGGCGCGTGAGTCCTCGGTTCACACTCAACGGCGGCCTTCGGTGGGAGCCGTACTTCGGGCAGAGCGTTACCAGCGGCGCCGTCTACAACTTCAACCGGGAGAACTTCCGGAACAACGTCAGAAGCCAGCAATACGTAAACGCACCCGCCGGGTTCATCTACCCCGGAGATGCGGGCTTCCCTGGCGGGTTACGAGGCATCAACACGCAGTGGTGGAACTTCTCTCCGCGTGTGGGCTTTGGATGGGATGTGGGCGGCGACGGCCGCACCGCGGTGCGCGCATCGTATGGGCTCACCTATGACTTCCCCAACGCGGAGTATCAGCTCATCAACTCGAACTCACCTCCGTTCGGAAACCGCACGATTGTGGAGGACCCGCCGGGACGCTTCGATCGCCCGTACGCGCACATTGGCGGGGATCCGCACCCGATCCTCACGAACCGCGACACCGTGTTCATCCCCTACGGTGCATTTGGTGTCGTCGATCCAAACCTCAACTCGCCGCGTGTGCAGCAGTGGAACGTCACGATCGAGCGGCAGCTCGGGAGCCTGTGGCAGGTGGCGGCAAGTTACATAGGCACCTCTACGGATCGCTTGTGGAATCAGGTGGCGATCAATCCTGGTGTGTTCCTTGGAACCGGCCCGTGCACGCTGCAGGGCGTGTTCTACCCGACGTGCACCACCAACGCGAACCTGAACCAGCGACGCGTCTTCTCGTTGTCGACCGAGAACCCGGCGGCAGCTGCGCTTATCGGTAACCTCGACATCCACGACGACGTCGGAAAGCAGAGCTACCGCGGATTGAAGCTGTCCTTCCAGCGGCGCGGCACGAGTCTCAATCTGAGTGGGAACTACACGGTCTCGCGGTGCTGGGGTCACCCGTCGTTCCAGACAGGCGGATTCCCGCAGATCGCCAATGGCTACACCAACCCGGAGGATCCCGACTTCGACATCGGCTACTGCGACCAGGACCGCAGGCACATCGGGATCCTGAGCGTCGGCGTGCTGACGCCGCAGTTTTCCAGCGGCGCCATGCGGGTCGCCTTCTCCGACTGGCGCGTGGGCGGCATTCTCAGCGCCCGGTCGGGACAGCCGGTCAACATCATTGCGGGCCAGGACCGCGCGTTCACGGGCATACAGAATCAGCGGGTGAACCAGATCCTGGACGACCCGTACGGCGACAAGAAGACGCCGAACACGTGGCTGAATCCGGCGGCGTTCGCGCAGCCGGCGCCGGGCACCCTCGGCAACTTCCGTCGTAACAGCGTCCGGGCGCCCGGGTACTGGGCGGTTGATCTCGCCGTCTCACGACTCGTTCCGATTGGGATGGGCCGCACGCTGGAGCTGCGGCTGGAGACGTTCAACCTCTTTGACACGTTCAACTGGGGACCGCCGACGCTCATGAACGCCGACCGGACGCACCACAACTTCAACTCAGGCGCGTTCGGGCGCATTACGAACATGCAGGGCGCGCCGCGCATCATGCAGTTCGGCGTGAAGTACGGCTTCTAAGGGAAACAACTTCTAGCGGGGGGCCGGTTCGATTCGAATCGGCCCCGCCTTCGCTCACGACTGTATGCGAAAGTTGCCCACCTGTTCGAAATCCCCAGGCTTCCAAGAGCCATCGAAGGCAGCTTGCTCGGGACCGTAGATGCGGAAATAGACAAACCACCCCTTACCGGGAATGGTCTTAATCCACTCGCCTTCATGATCGATGAGCGCTTTCGGACCGAAATAGAGGTCCACGCTCTTTTCTGACATCTTGTTCTTCAGCTCAAACATCGATCGCAGCGCCGCCTTGCCCTGGTCGGTCGCGATCTGGCTTCGTGTGCCGGCGTCATAGACGGTGACGGACCAAAACAGCTTGCCAGGCACTGGCTGGGGCACGGTGAGTTTGTAGGTCTTGGTACCATCGAGATACGCACCGGTCTTGTCGCGAAGTCCCAGCCAGTACAGCGAGCCGGCGCCGGGGCCCCGACGGAACATCGCGGGAGATGCCGCAATGGCTTGGAAAAACCATTTGTCCCGGGCGTAGGTGTCCCTGTAGTCCGGCGTGTCGAACGTCCCGTTCTCAGACCTCAGCGCCGCCCACTCCCATTGCCGGTCTTTCCAGACGATGCGGTCGGGACGGCGATCGGCAAACGACTCGACGCGCATCTGCGCGGATGCGTTCTGGGCTGCCTGCTCCAGGATTCGCTTCATGCGCGCATCGGGCGCGAACGGCTGCCCTTTGGCAATGCCCAGTGCGGCTAGCTCGCCATAGTGCTCGCGATAGTCCTCGACCGCGGGCTCCGAGTTCACGACGTCGTGGAGCACCTGCCAGTAGCGAAGCGTGTCTTCCCACGCGTGCGGCGTCGTGTCCTGCGGCATCGGTGTCATGTCGATCCACCTTGGATCGGTCCAGTCCGAGGAGGGATGCAGAGGATGTACCTTGACGCGCTTCAGGAGCTCGAGCGCGCCGGCAACATCGCCGTTCTGTGGAATAGCGCGCACTGCCCCGATCGCGCGGTACGACGCCGACGTGCCGGCGTTATAACCCGAGGGCACCTCTCCTTTGTGATCCGGTGGCAGCAGCACGTGCTTCCCGCCGTTGCCCGCGTCCGGCCCCGGGAGGCCCATGTCCAGAATCCAGCGCTGATGGATGTCCATCACCGCGCCGACCAGCGGTCCGGGCGGAAGCTCGATCACGATCGGACCGATGTGCAGATCGAGCAATACGGCGCCATAGGGCGTGTCGGAGTTCAGTGTGTACCCGACATGTCTCGGCCGCGTGTCCATCGATCCGAAGACCTTGTTCGGCACGGCGCCGACGTTGGCCGTGCCCCTGAAAATGGCGGCACCGGACACGGTCGGGTAGAAGACCCGGTACATCTGCAGTGCCCGAGCCAGGTCCAGCTCGTCGTAAGCGTGCCGGATGGTCTCGCGTGTCGGATAGCCGCCCTTGAATTCGTAGTGCTGCTCGACGAGTGTTGGCATCATGGCTTTCCTCCTACCTTGACCCCATTCGCTCGATATCCGCGAGTCTCCAGGTCTTGTCGAACAGTGGCTTCTGCGGTCCGTAGAAGCGCGCCAGCACCTCGAAGCGGCCGTCCCCTAACCCAGCGATAATGAAAACGTCGAGGTACAGTGCCCCAGGTCATGCTCCGAACCATCGTCGACGACCGCGAGGAAACCATCTCCGAGTACATCTGCGACTGGCCCAATTGCCCGAACGTGGCCGTGGAGGTTATCGGGTTCGCGCGCGAATTACGGCTGTATACGGCGTTCTGCGCCGAGCACGTGGCACGCATCGCCAAGAAAGAATGCGATTGATTCCGCTACTGCCTCGCCATCGCGACAGCTAAGGCCTGCTCTGGCGTGACCAGGTGGTCAGCCGCCTTGGCGTCGGCGGCGATCGCGAGTTGAATACCTTTGATCGCCCCGTTAAATGCGTTGCCCCGCGGCCCGTAGTCCTGCGACACTGGCGCGCCCGTATCCCGTCCGACGTCGCAGCCATCGTCGGCGGAAAAGACATTCGGCGCGGTTGCGTCGATTCGCCCCTGCGCAGCCTTCTTGCCGTCGATGTACAACGTCGCGGTGCCGCCTTTACCCAAGCCACCGCCGTCGTAAGCGAACTCCATGCGTACCTGGTGTTCGCCCTTGTCCAGAGGCTTGTCAGCTTCGACGTAGAAGTACCGGATGCCGAGCAGGTTGTAGCAGTACTTCAACTTCCCATTCTTCGCGTACAGGCTCCAGCCCCCGATGTTGCCGCCCTGCGCGACGATCACCCCTTCGACTCTGTCAGGTACGACAATCTCCGCCGTAACGGAGTGTGATTTGTTCTTCAGGCTGAGGACCGAGTTCTCAGAAAGCCGGCCCATACCGCCGAACAGAATCTGGCTGTTGCCGCGGACCAGCACCGGTCGGCCAGCCAGGTCCGGGTTTATGCGCTCAGCCAACCGATCGTCCAACGGCAGCGCGTTGTACTTCGTCGCCTCGATCAGCCACAGCCGCTGCAGTTCGTGCAGCTTCTCCGGCATCTTCTTTGACAGGTCTTCAGCCTGGGTCCAGTCCTTGGTCGTGTCGTACAGCTCCCAGACGTCGTCGTCGAACGCGGGCGCCTTGTCCCCAACCAACAGCCACGGCGTTTTATGCCGGGTCACCGCAGTCCACCCCTTGTGGTAGATGCCGCGGTTGCCGAACATCTCGAAGTACTGAGTTTCGTGCCGATCCGCCGCCTCCGCGTCGTCGAACGAATACAACATGCTGACGCCTTCAAGCGGCGTCTGCTGGACGCCATTGACCGTCAATGGCTCCGGGATCCCAGCTGCTTCGAGGATCGTCGGCGCGACATCGATCACGTGATGGAACTGCGAGCGATGTTCACCCTTGGCCTTGATACCGTTCGGCCAGTGGACGATTGTGCCGTTGCGCGTACCGCCCCAATGCGACGCCACTTGTTTGGTCCACTGGTACGGTGTGTCCATCGCGTGCGCCCAACCCACGGCGTAATGGTTGTAAGACGTCGGACCGCCGAGCTGATCGAGGCGCTGCATGAGGAACTCAGGCGTTTCAAGCGCCCCAGCGCCGTTGAAGTTGATCATCTCGTTGAACGTACCGTTGATCGTGCCCTCCGCCGAGGCGCCGTTGTCGCCGACGATGTAGTAAATCAGCGTGTCTTCGAGGAGGTGAAGTCTTCCGAGGCTGTCGATCAGACGTCCGACATGATGGTCGGCGTACTCAAGATAGCCGGCGTACACCTCCATCTGCCGCCGTAAGACCGGCTTCAGCGACTCCGGCATGTCGTCCCAGGCAGGAATCTCCTTGTGCCGTGGCGTCAACTGCGAGTCGGGCGGAATGACGCCGAGCTTCTTCTGGCGTGCGAAGGTTTCTTCGCGCACCTTGTCCCAACCCTTGTCGAACTTGCCTTTGTACTTGTCGGCCCATTCTTTCGGAACGTGGTGTGGAGCATGCGTCGCACCGGGTGCGAAATACACGAAGAATGGCTTGTCGGGAATTAACGCTTTCTGCTGACCGATCCAGGCGATCGCCTTGTCGGTCATGTCTGCCATGAGGTGATACCCCTCCTCAGGCGTTTTATCCGGCTCGATGGCCGTCGTTCCTTCATAAAGCGATGGGTACCACTGGTGCGCTTCGCCGCCGATGAACCCATAGAAGTATTCGAAGCCACCACCGCCAGTGGGCCAGGCGTCGAATGGGCCTGCCGGACTCGTCTGCCACACCGGCACTTCGTGACACTTTCCGAATTGCGCCGTGGCGTAGCCATTCAGCTTCAGCGTTCGCGCAAGCGGCGACGCGGTGTTGCGAAGCACAGAGGAATAGCCCGGAGCTCCAGTGGCCATTTCGGTGATGCAACCCATGCCGACGGAGTGATGATTTCGCCCCGTCAGCATCGCCTGTCGCGTCGGCGAGCACAACGCGGTGGTATGGAATCGGTTGTATCGCAATCCTGTTTTGGCGAGACGCTCGGCCGTCGGTGTCTGACAAGGACCGCCGAACGCACTGGACGCGCCGAATCCAACATCGTCCAACAGGATCACGAGGACGTTCGGCGCACCTTTCGGTGGTCGCAGATCACGGATCGGCGGAAACTTCGTGTCCGGGTCCTTCGCGTCGTACGTAGTCAAGCCGAATGGCTTGACGTCCGGAATAGGCAACGCATCGCGTTGGAGTTTGTCGTTAGGATCCATAGCGTCCCTCATATCCATTACAGGGGGCGTCTGCACCACGCCCCGACGGCGTCCTCGAACCGCTGCTTGCGCTCGACTGCGGCGAGACATCCGTGCCGACCGTATGCGGCGATGGTGCGTCGCGGGATGGGCCACGGCGGGTCGTGACCTCCTTGGTCGTGGACGAGGAACCGCTCGAAAAACAGCAGCAACTATCGATCGTTGTCGCTGGCCACGGCACAAGTCGTGCCGACGATCGCGATTGCGCTGAGCCTTCGTGCTCCTCATGTACTGATCAGTTGTCCGATGAAGCGAGGCATAATACCGACTCCCTGCAATCTGACATCGCATGGAGGGCTGTCATATGCGCGCTGCAACCCAAAACGTCGTCATGGTGTTGCTCCTCGTCCTGTGCGGGTTGATTCTCCAGTCGCCTCCAAACGCAGGTGCGCAGGAGAATCGGACCGCTCAGTCGTTCGTCTTTGACGGCTCGTGGCCCAAGCTTCCGCTGCCGAACAAATGGACGTTCGGCGGCGTCACCGGCCTCGCCGTCGACAATGACGACCTGATTTGGGTGCTCCACCGTCCAAACGACCTGAACGAGACCGAGAACTTCGCCGCGCTCGACCCACCGCAAGCGGAGTGCTGCGTCAAGGCGCCCGCGGTATTGGCATTCGATCGCCAGGGGAACCTGCTCCACTCGTGGGACACGCCGCAGGGGCACATGCTCATGGTCGATTCCAAAGACCAGGTCTGGGTGGGCTCCGATACGTTCCGCATCTACACGAAGCCAGGGAAGCTGATCGCCGAATTCCCGCGATCGGCGCAGCGCCCCACACCTGCGCGCCAGGGTGGGCCGCCTTCACCGGCGATTCCGGCGGGAACGGAGATGCTCGTGACGGGCGTCGAAGGAGCGTCGTTCGACGAGCCCGCGCGCGAGGTGTACGTGATCGACAATTACCTTGCCGGCCGCGTCCTGGTGTTCGACATGGACACGTACAAGTTCAAGCGCGGCTGGGGGGCCTACGGGAAACCGCTCGGCGAGATTGCGCCACTGCCGCGGGCCAAGTACGACCCGAAAGCACCGCTCACGACATACAAGGATTTCCTCGGCCACGTGACGGTGCTGGTTGCGGGCAACGATGTGTACGTCGCGGATCGACAGGCCAATCGCATCCAGGTCTTCACCAAGCAGGGGAAGTTCGTGCGCGAATTTTCGGTTGCGCCCGAAACGCTCGGCGACGGGTCGGCGGTCGGCCTTGCGCTCACGAAGGACGGTCGGTCGCTCTTCGTCGGCGACCACATGAACAACGTGGTCTGGCTGGTCAACCGGCAGACGGACAAGATCAGCGGGCGAATCGGCTATCTCGGTCGCAACGGCGGCGGCTTCAACGCCCTGCATATGGTGGCCACCGATTCGAGCGGCAATCTCTACACAGGCGAGGTCGATCCGAACAATCGAGTGCAGAGATTCAACGTGAGATAGATCGTTCTCAGAAGTTCACCTGCACGCCGAGCTTGAACAGGCGGGGCGCGAGCACACCGGTCGCGTTCTGCCACGCCGCACCGTATCGCGTCGTCATCACGAGAACCTGGTTGGAGTTGAAAGCGTTGAACACATCCAACTGCGGTTCCACCTGCGTGCCGCCGGCGCGGAAGCGCCTCGTGAGCCGAAAGTTGATCTGCCGGTTCCGTCCTTCGCTGAAGAGCGAATTCGGCGCGATCAGCTCGATCGTGCGTGTGGCCGCCGCGCCGCCCGAGAAGTTGCGCCCGAGCGACGGCGCGGCCGCTGCACTGGTCACCACATGACTGGCGGCCAGCGGAATCGATGCGATGTCCTGATACGTCGCGCTGACGCGCAGATCCCACGGCAGCGGATAGAGCGCCGTCAGCTTCACCTGCGTGCCAGCCGACCAGGGTGCCGCATCACGACAGAACCCCTGCACCTCCGGACCCGCGTTGACCGAGGCCCGGAGCATCTTCTGCGGCGAGTCGACCACCACATCGCATTCGTCGGCAACCGCCTGCCCGAACGACACACCCCCCGCGATCAGCCCGGCGTTTGGCAGACGCCAGTTCATCGTGACGTCGACGCCGTTGAACACCTCGGTGCGCTTCCCGAACTTGTCCATCGTCGTGACGAGGTTATCGACCAGGCCGAATTTCGACGGATCCAAGTCGTACAGTCCGCAGATGCGCTGCCCGCCGCCGCCCGGCAACTTGGCGTCGGACGGCGCCGTGATGCAGTATTCGTCGTAGTCGGACGGGCTGACGGCGAGATTGTCGGTTACGGTGAAATTGCCATACCAGGTGCGGAAATAGCCCAAATTGACGGCAAGGCCTCGCCCCAGCTCGTGCTGCAGCGACACCGAGCCCTGCCAACTGTACTCACGGGTCTGCCAGCCGCGTGTCAAGGCGTCGTCGTACCGCGTGGTGAGTCTCACCTGCCCGAAGTCTGCGGCGGAGTGCGGACCGAGCTCGTTCTCCTGTGGAATGTAATCGCCGTTGTCGGTCCACGTTCGCGTCGAGCCGGTGATCATCTGGCTCACCGGGTTCGCGCCGGCGAGCAGACCGCCGGTGTTCTGAAACGTCACATAGCGACCGAGGTACGCTTTCAGTGCTGTGCGCCCGCTGCCGAACACATCGTAGGCGACGCCCAGGCGCGGGTTGACATCCTTCCAGTTGAGTGCGCTGTCCACCTTGTCGAAGTGTCGTTCCGGAACGAAATCGCCCGCCGGCAGCCGCTGATCGGGGACCCATCCCTGCAGGTAGTCGAACCGCAGGCCGAGATTGAGCGTCATCCGCCGGATTGTCCATTGGTCCTGCGCGAACGAGGCGACGGTGTGCTGCCTTACTTCGGAGAAGTACGGACCGGCCCAGTAGGTCACCGACTGCGGAATGGTGCCCCGAAACGTGTAGCTCCGATTTCCGCTGATGAACAGATCGAGGATCTGGTATCCCCTGCGGTACTGCACCCCCGTCTTGAACGCGTGCGATCCGGTGACATACGAGACGTTGAACCTGGTGTTGAACTGACCGAAGTCCGAGGCCTTCGGCCCCCACGCCTGGGTGAAGCCCGAGATGCTGCCACCGGCGGCGTTGTAGCGGTAGTTGCGATTGAGATCCAGAATCGAGACGTCATCGTAGCTGCCGCCCGTGAGCCGCCGCACGATCAGGCCGTCGACGATCGTGCCGCCGCCCTCGAACAGCAGCCGGTTGCTGGCCGGGTTACTCCACGATAGCTGCAGGCGCCAGTTCGGCCAGTACAGATCGTCTCCGGTGGCTTCAGGCGCCAGCGTCCCTGCTTGTATCCCGAAATAGCAGTTGCAGTTGTACTCCGTACTGACCATTCCTGTGATCTTGTGCTTCTCAGCCGCCTGCCAGGTTAGCCGCAGCGTCTCCTCGTTGTAGAAGTTGTTCTCGTATGCGGGACGATCCAGATCCGGCGTATAGAACATCGTGCCCTGGGTCTTGTTGAAGTAGTTCCCCGGCTGATACGACTGGCTGATCCAGCGGCGTGCGCTCCCGAAATACCAGAGCTTGTCGCGGGCAATCGGCCCTCCGATTCCGCCGGCGATCTCGTAGTTCTGCTTGATGAACGGCGCAGTGGTGGCACCACGGGCTTGCAGCGCCGCATCGAGATTGTTCGACTGCAGGTCCTGATGCCCGAAATCCGCCCGGAACGATCCGTTGAACAGGTTCCCGCCGTCACGAGGCACGAGATTTATCTGCGCGCCTCCGGTTTCGCTTTCCGCAGTCAGCCCACCCGCGGTCAGCACGTTCACTTCCTGGACCGTCGTCGGATTCACGCTCGACATGAAGTTGCCGGCGGCCACCATCGTCCCGAAGAACTGCCCGTCGCGGAGTTGCTGGAAATCGGCCGTGCGGCTGCCGTGCACGGTGAACTGCTGGCGGTTCTCGCCCATGTTGCCGCCGACGTCCTGGTTTGCGGCAGCTTGCACCGCGCCAGGAATGATGGCGACATACGCGCCTGAGTTGCTCGGCAGCGGAATAGCGTCGCGTTCCTCGCGCGAAATCACGCGCTGCTGAATGATGCTCTGGACGTCGACGACCGGCGCTGCGCCCGTGACCGTAATCGTCTCCTCGAGCGCGCCGACACTCAGCGTCGCATTGACACTCGCCGTAAACCCCGCGTTGAGCTCCACGCCTTCCCGCCTGAACGTGCTGAACCCCGCCAGCGTAAACGTGATGCTGTAGACGCCGGGGCGCAGGTCGATGATCCGAAACACACCTTGATCGTCGGTCACGACGACCCGCGCCTTTTCGATCAATGCAGGGCTTGCGGCTTCGACGGTAACGCCGGGGAGCACGCCCCCTGATGCGTCACGTACCACGCCCGCGATGTTGCCGCTCCCCACGGTCTGCGCCCGTGCGAGCACCGGAAGGAGGACGAAGAGAAGCCACAAGCGATGGATACGCATGGGTGTCATCACCTCGTACGTAATGTCATTTACCTCGTACGTAGTGTCCGGCGTCAGCCGGACCTCCGCAAACTTCAGCCGGAGAACTACCGGCTCGCCGTCGTCGTGCGCTGGCTCGTGACAAGCTTCACGATGCGCCAGTTGTTCATGTCGGCGACATACAGCTCGTTTTCCGACGGACAGGCGAGGCCATGTGGCCAGTTGAACTGCCCCGTCTGACGTCCCGATTCGCCGTAGACGCCGAGGATCTTGCCGTCGAGCGTCATCTTGTAGAGCCGCCCCGGCTCCGAGTCCATCACGAACAGGTACTGTGTCGGCCCATTCGTGATGCACATCGTCCATGGAGCGGTCTCATCCGGCCGGTTGGTGGGCAGGTTGCCGAGCACGGGGTGGCGTGACTTGTCGTACGGCGCATTCATGTGCAGAAAGCGGATGAATTTGCCGTCGCTGTCGAACACGTGGATGCGCCGATTGCCGCGATCGCCCGCGTAGATGTTGCCCTGACGATCGACCTGCATCGTGTGCACGTTGCGGAAGTGCCCCGGATTCAGGTTGGCGTGCTCGCCCCCTTCGCCGTACTGACCCCAGGTCTTCACCCAGTTGCCGTTCTTGTCGAACTTGGCAATGCGATTGTTGACGTAACCCTCGCTGACGTAAACGTTGTCGCTCGCATCCCAGCCGATGTCAGTCGGCCCGTTGAAGAGCCCGTCCACGGGCACCGCCTTGGCAGGCTCAGGGCGGTGGTACTCGCCCTCATAGCCTTCCGGCCGCCGGCCGAGGTTCATCGTGACGTATCCCGCGGGGTTGAACTTCATGACGGAGTTCGTGCCTTTGTCGACGACCCACAGGTTGTCGTACCGGTCGAACCGCACCGCGTGCGCGTACCCGAGGCCGTATACACCCTGGCCGATCTCTTTCACGAACTTGCCCGTTCGATCGAACACGAGGAGCTGCGTGGTGGCGTTGCCGTACAGCGGTCCCGAGGTCGGCGACCCGGGATGATTGAGCACGACGATGTCGCCTTTCGAGTTGACGGCCACGCCGAGC
>Ga0075428_100003396_pt1 | contig 17411 bp, 9 predicted proteins | sample RhiMetdeltSRZDD2_FD_75291 | JGI IMG/M metagenome (GOLD analysis project Ga0075428, IMG submission 75291) | Populus rhizosphere microbial communities from Tennessee, USA - Rhizosphere MetaG P. deltoides SRZDD2 | ecosystem: Host-associated > Plants > Roots > Rhizosphere > Soil | place: USA... | reverse complement strand
CCGTGAGCAGCTGCGACACGTAGAGGTGCACCTGCACCTCGCGGGCAGCCTCGTTGAGGCCGATCAGCTCCAGCCTAAACTGTCGGTAGTGCCGCGACCCGTCGGCCGCCTCCATCGACAGGCACAAGCGGGACGCGCCTTCTCCGGGCTTGACCTGCGGATCGGCAACCGTTCGCGTGCCGAACATGACGTGCGCCTGGAAATCACCGATCTTCTGCGGCAACGCGTCGCCGCGCTCGACCATACCGACGTCAGACAGCGCCGTGAGCTGGTGTTCGATCACTTGGAGCGCCACCGACTCCAGACGGCCGCGCAGCTCCTCGTTGCTGCCGCGCTGCTCGAGCGCGATCCGACGCTCGACGTCTTTGAACAGCGGACCGATGTCGAGCGACTCGTGGAAGTTGTAGGCCAAGAGCTCGAGGCTCAGAATCTGCCGCCTGATCACTTCCTCGGACGAAAGGCGCGACGCCGGATCCCTGGCCATGAACGTGTTCAGGATCGAGTTGAACATGTCCTTCCGCAGATTGCTGTCGGCCTCCTCGCGCCGGCCCATCATCTCGGCGTACAGCCGGATGTTGCTCTCGACCTGCTGCCGTTCGTTCAACGACGAATTGAACCAATAGCCAAGAACCAGTGTGACAAGCGGCAGCGCGAGGATTTTTGTCAGCTCGATCCAGGACCGCTGCCCGCTACCGGACACTGCGGGCGGCGCTGCTTCGGGTGGCGGTGCGTCCGGCTGTGGAAGACCTTCGACCGTCGTCATCGGCGCCGGAGCTCGTACTTGCCGTCAGCAAGCTTCGCCAGCTCGAAGTTGTAGGACGCCGGATTTGGACTGGAGAAGACGGTGGCGGACGGACGGCCCTGGACGCTCGGCAGCGCAAACGTGCATTGACCTTCCTGCGGCACGTTGATGCGATACGCGCCGTCGCCGCCGGTCGTGCCGGTCACCGCAGCTTCCTTGCCGCACTGAATCTCGATGCTGGCGCCCTTGAGAGGCTGCCCCTCCGAGACGATCGTCCCGTAGATCTGCCCCGCGTACAGAACAGCGGGTGCGAAGAGTGCGGCGAGTACGAGTGCGACAAAGACGCCCTTGGCTGGTTTCATGAGATCCTCGGCACTTACCTTAGCACTCCTGGCCGCGCCTATGAACACGATGCGGTCTTGGTCGGTCACACGCGCGCGGTAAACTGGGCCGAATGAATCGAACTGGCTGGATGCGGTGGGTTCCTGGGTTGCACACGCTCAGGCACTACGACCCATCGTGGTTGCGACACGACATCGTCGCGGGTCTTGTCATGACGACGATGCTCGTGCCGGTTGGCATCGCGTATGCGCAAGCGTCGGGGTTGCCGGGAATCAGCGGCCTCTACGCGACCATCGTGCCGCTGCTCGCATACGCCCTGTTCGGACCCAGCCGCATTCTCGTCCTCGGACCGGACTCCGCGCTCGCGGCCGTGATCCTCGCCGTAGTTTTGCCGCTGTCCGGCGGCGATCCCGACCGTGCGCTCAACGCAGGCGGAACGATGGCTATCGTGTCCGGCATCGTGTGCATTGCGGCAGGCTTGTCGCGCCTCGGCTTCATCACCGAGCTGCTCTCCAAGCCGATCCGCTATGGCTACATGAACGGAATCGCGTTGACGATCATCCTCAGCCAAACCCCGAAGCTCCTCGGCTTCTCGGCCAGCGCGGACGGACCGCTGCGCCAGGTGCGGGCGATCGTCGAGAAGGTGCTGGCCGGCAGCACCAACACGACCGCGCTCGCAGTCGGCGGTAGCGCACTCGCACTGATTCTCCTGCTGAAGCGACGCCCCCGCATCCCAGGCATGCTGGTCGCCGTCACTGCAGCCACGATCGTCGTCGCGGTCTTCGACCTCGCGAGCCGGACGGGCATATCAGTGCTCGGTCCATTGCCGCAGGGGCTGCCACTGCCGCGCCTCCCGCTGGTGCCAATCGACACTCTCAGCTCGATCCTGACGGGCGGCCTCGCTGTCGCGCTCGTCGCGTTTGCCGACACGAGCGTGTTGTCGCGAACGTATGCAGCGCGCCTGCGAACACCGGTCGATCCGAACCAGGAGATGGTCGGCCTTGGCGTCGCGAATGTTGCGGCTGGCTTCTTTCAAGGCTTCCCGATCAGCAGCAGTTCGTCGCGAACGCCGGTCGCGGAGGCTGCAGGCGCGAAGAGCCAGTTGACGGGTGTCGTGGGTGCAATCGCGATTGCCCTGTTGCTGGTGTTCGCGCCCGCGTTGCTTCGGGACCTGCCAAACACCGCACTCGCGGCCATCGTCATCGCTTCAGCGATCGGCCTGATCGAAGTGAAGGACCTGCTTCGGATCTACCGCATCCAGCGATGGGAGTTCTGGCTCTCGATCACCTGTTTTGCGGGTGTGACCGTATTCGGTGCCATTCCTGGCATCCTGATCGCGATCGTGATCGCCGTGATCGAGTTCCTCTGGGACGGCTGGCGTCCGCATTCGGCGGTGCTCGGTGAAGTCGAGCAGGTCCACGGCTACCATGACATTACGAGATATCCGGAGGCACGGCTCATCCCCGGTCTCGTGTTGTTTCGCTGGGATGCGCCGCTCTTCTTTGCCAACGCCGAATTCTTCCACGACCGCGTGCTCGCCGCCGTGGCCAGTTCGCCGACGCCTGTCCGTTGGCTTGTGGTGGCGGCGGAACCCGTCACCAGCATCGACGTCACGGCGGCTGACGCGGTGTGCGACCTCGATGACTTGCTGAGCGCCGCCGGTGTCCGCTTGTGTTTTGCGGAGATGAAGAGTCCTGTCACCGAGAAGCTGAGGCGGTTCGGACTGATGAACCGTTTTGGTGAGCGGGCTTTCTTCGCCACCCTCGAGGACGCAGTCAGCGCGTTTCTCGCGGCCTCACCATCGTCTGGCGACGTCGCGCGCACCTTGTAAGGGCTGCGCTCCTCCTCCGACCTACGCCGCGACGCAGACCCGCGCGCTTTCCCACAGCACGGATTGCTGATCGAACGCCTTGCGGTACGCCTGGATGACGGCGTGCACCGACTGCCGTTCCGCGGCCGTATCGCCGTGAACCAACAGCAGCACCTTCGACTGTTCGCGATCGATGCTGCCGGCAGGCGTCAGCCATTGTCCTTCGGCCTGCCACACCGTGAGGCCATCAGGAAACCGCTTGGTCACTTCATCGCGCAGGAAGATCTGCCATTCCAGCTCGCTGACCGACCCTTTCGGCCGCGACAGCCCGAAATAGAGCGTCGTGCGGATCTGAGCAGAGGACGAAACGCCGCACTCCATCGTGACGCTGTATCCCTGGGCACGGACAGGCGTTTGCGATTGTCCGCCTGCGACGAAACCAGTGGCGAAGATCAACGCGGAAAGAGCGGCCCTCAACGCTCGCATCACAGGGCGCCTCCTCAGTCGAGTTCGTTACTCCGACCGCAACAATGCCGCGGGATCGATCGACGCCGCCCGGCGGGCCGGCAGCCATGTGGCGGCAAGACCGACGAGGACGATCGCGCCAACCGGAATGACGAAAGCTGCGAGCGGCGGATCGTAAAGGCTGCCCGCGCCACCGCCCGCGCGCACCATCCGCGCTAGCCCGTAAGTGAGCGCAATGCCGATGCCCGCGCCGGCCCCCAGCAATCGCGAGGTGCGTCGCGCCACGACCCACACCAGTGTCCGTGGGCTGGCGCCAATCGCCACGCGCACCGCGAGCTCCCTGGCCCGGCGGGCGACAGCAAACGCTAGCACGCCGTAGATACCCGCGAGCGTCAGGACCGTCCCGATTGACACGAGCAGGACGAGCGGCGCCGTACCCGCAAGGATCTCCCGCCTGCCGATTCTGATGACCTCGTCGAACGTCACCGCGCTGCTCACCACACCGGCCGGTACCGCTCGATTGATCTCGCGCCGCAGCGCGAGCGCGATGGGCGCCGGATCTCCTGCTGTTCTCACGACGAGCCGGATCTGGCGCTCCGCAGGAGCGGGCTGCCACGGCACGAAGACGCGGGGTTCGTCCGCCGCGACGCGGAACGGGTTGCTCGCATAGTCGCGGACCACGCCGACCACGTCGTGGGGCACTGACGAGAGCCACACGGTCGCCCCAACGGCGGCGCCATTGGGGAACAAGCGTCGGGCCAGCGTCTCGTTGACGACCACGGTGCGCGTCTCGGCTGTCTCACCGCTCGTGAAGGTGCGGCCCCCTACGATCGGCACACCAAGGGCCGTGAAGAACGGCCCGCGAATGGCGGCTCGCTCGACAGCAATCACCGGTGCCGCACTCGCGGCGCTCGAGACCTGTTCTCTCGCGCCAGCGGCAACGAACGGCACCGACGTCGACGCCGCAACGGCCACAACACCCGGCACCTCCGAGGTGACTCGGACCAGGTCGTCCAGGATGCCGCCAGCGTCGGCCGGACCTTCGACACTGACCCCGAGCAGTGGGCGCGCGTCGAATCCCAGGTCCGCGTTGCGTGCCCGGTAGTAGCCCGCGATCATCGACGACGTGACGACGAGCAGCGCCACCGTCACGGCAACCTCGAAGACAACGAGGCCATGCCGCAGCCGCTGTCGCACACGATCCGATTCGCGAAGCGTGCGCAGCGGATTCACGTGCAGGCGTCGCGTCTCATAAAGCGCCGGCATGATGCCGGCAAGCACGCCGGCCACGAACGTGATGCCGGCCACCTTCGCGAACACCCACGGATCGATCGACAGGTCGTAAAACGCGAGGGCGTCCATGTTCCGGAGGAAGAGGGCACGCAGCGCGAGCGTGGCGCCAATGCCGAGCAGACCGCCGGTTGCCGCAAGGAGGGTCGACTCGGTCAGGAGCAGCCGCACGAGGCGGCCGCGGCTCGCACCAATCGACGCACGAATGGCGATCTCGCGGTCCCGAGCGGTCCACCGCGCGAACATGATTACGGCGACGTTGGCGCACGCGATGAGCAGTGTCAGCTGCGCCGCTGTCGCGAGTAGATACGGAACAATGAATGACAGCGACCGCCCGAGCGGCGTGCCTTCCACACCGGAGATCTTGATCGCGATCTGGCGCGCACCTTCCGGTTGGCGGCTGGCGTAGTCCTCGAGCGCGGGCTGAAGGCGAGCTTCGAGCGCCACGACCGATTCTCCGGGAGCGCGGCGCACGATCGTTTCGAGGGCATCCGTCGGCGTCAGCCTGTGCATGTCCATCGGGATCCATACCGGCGATGACATGTCCTCGAGCCAGAAGCGCGCGGGCATCACGCCGATCACGGTGTAGGGATCCTTGTCGATCCACAAGACTTGGCCGGTCTCATCGACGCGTCCATCGAAGAGCCGTTGCCACACGCGATAGCTGAGGATCACCGGCGGCGCGCCATTCGCTGCAGCCGGGGAGAATCCGCTACCCAGGTGCGGGGGCACACCGAGAAGCGCGAAGGCGTTCGGCGTCACCGCCCGAACGGCGATCGTCTCCGTCCTGTCGCCAACACGTACTTCCCGCACGCCCTTCGAGATCGATGCGGCGATGTCGAGACCGGCGCTCGACGCCCAGTGACCGTACAACCCGGCCGGGACCGCGCTTCCTAAGGGACGTTCGGGGCTGCCCACGTGCACACCCGACAATTGCTGTGGCTCGGCATAGAGCGGCGGAAACCGCTTGAAGACGACGTCGCGTGCCAGGAGTTGTGGCCGTCGTCGCGCCGATGCCTGCAGCGAGCGAGATGACAGCGATAGCGGCCGCGAGCGGGTACTGCCAGAGGCTCCGGTACGCGACGCGGAGGTCCATGCCCAGATCCTCCGGCCAGCGCCGCACGAACTGGTTCACGCCAGGTCCTCCGCCTTCGCCGCGATGAATCGATCCATCAGCGCCGTCGTCTGCGCCCACTCCTGCGTTTCGGTCCGCAGCCGGCGGCGACCGGCGGCAGTGAGGCGGTAGAACCGCGCGCGGCGATTGTTCTCGGACGTGCCCCACTCCGAAGCGATTGCCCCTTCCTGCTCGAGCTTCAAGAGGACCGGGTACAACGTGCCCTGGTTGACCGCGAGCAGGTCGCCGCTGATCTGCTCGATGCGCCGGGCGATGCCGTAGCCGTGCAGCGGCCCCAGCACTTCCAGCGTCTTCAGCACCATCAATGCAAGGGTGCCCTGTTGTACATCTCGCTTTGCCAAGGCCGAGCTCCTGTTGTCTACCAAAACGAGTCTCGCGCACATCGTTCTGGAAAGCAAGAGTCCTATTTCAGTCGTCGGAGCCGCAACGCGCTCGGCCGCGCTGCGTCGTGGTAAATGGTTTGTGTCGCCGCAACCATGCGCGTGGCGGTGGCGTTTGGTTCGCCGGTATTCAAGTTGCGCGCGTAGTACGGAAACATCTCGCTTTCAAGGATCAGGCCGAGGCGTTGGCCTTTCCGAACCCGGTGCGCAAGATCCCACAGCGGGATGACGGCCTTGTATGTTTTGTCGGGTTGCAGCAGCGTCGGCGTGTCCCAGCCACTCAAGTAGCGGGCGCGGATCTTGCCCGGCTGTCCGATCAGCCGCATCTGCCCGATTTCGTCGACCGCGACCAACGACGCAAAGAAATCAGTGTCTTTCACGTTCGTTGAAAAGTACAGCTCCAGTTCGATCGGACCTGCGATGTCTAGGGCTTCGTTCAACGGTTCCGTGCGATAGACCAGCACATCCTCTTTGGCGGCTGGAAGATTGACGATCGTCGAATCGCCCACCTCGGACGCCTCCACCTTCTCGGGATCGTAGACATAGCGATCCGGAGGTTCGCTCGTCGGCGGCGTGGTCAGCAATTTGCCTTGGCTTGCCGCACCATTCGCGCGCCCGGACGAACTCAGGTAAAACGTCAGCGGTTCCGATGTCGGGTCGGGCCAATCGTTGAGCTCGCGCCATTCATTCGCGCCGGTGACAAAGGCGCGGACGCGCGGTTGCTTATCCCACGCGACGTCCTTGTCTTTCAACCACGTATCGAACCAGCGCAGATAGAGCGCATCGAGATCGATGATCGCGTCTGCGCCGTAATCGACGTCGCGGTAGCTCGTACTGCTGTTGAATGCATGGTCCCACGGGCCGTAGATCAACCATTGAGATGAATGCGTCGCGTCGCGCAGCTTCGCCCAGTTGAGTTTCGTGCCAATGCCGTCGCCGTCCCACCAGCCGCTGATGTGCAAGACCGGGATTCTGATCTTGCCGAGATCATTCATGAAATTCCCGTCAAAGGCCGACGCGGTCTCTTTCGTCCACCACTCGTTGAAAAACGGAATATCGTGTCGCAGAACTTCGTCGTCGATTCTCGACAGCGGCAACGTCCCGAGCTTGTCGAAATCTCCGGCTGGCTCGAACGGCTCCCGGACTGTTTTCTCGCGCACGTAGTTGGCCCAGAAAAGACCCGCGAGCAGGGTGGGCACGCCGTGGTCGAAAGGAATGTCAAAGAAAGGATCAGGCGGCGAGACTTCCGGCACGATGCATTTCAAGGCGGGGTGCGCTTCAGCGGCCGCAGCCCACTGCACCATGCCGCCGTAACTGCCGCCGATCATTCCGACCTTGCCGTTCGACCACGGTTGGTGGGCAATCCACTCGATCGTGTCGTAGCCGTCTTTCCGCTCGTGGGCCCAGGGCGTCCACTGACCCTCGCTGTCGTTGCGCCCGCGCACGTCCTGCACGATCAGCGCATAACCGCGCGAAGCCCAGTACTCGCCTTCGCTCGCGGGGAGGAAATTGCGACCGTACGGCGTACGTCGCAGGATTGCCGGATGCCGATCGCCGTCGGCCGGGCGGACGATGTCGGCGACGAGCTCCGTGCCGTCCCGCATCTTCATCCTGACGCCTTTGACGACGGTCGTTTTCATTGTCGACCGACTGAGTTCCGGATAACGCGTCGCTGGATCGCTGATGAGAGCGTCAATCACTGCCTCATAGCCCGTTCGGGTCGCCCGCCATGCCTGCTGCGGCGTGTTTAGCGATACAAAGCGTCCGTCCTGGCTGATGTACAGATCGCTCAGCACCCGGGCGATATAGAACAGATAGTGATTGATGATCGTCTTGTTGCCGCTGCGGTCGAGGGTGAGGAGTCCCTTCTTTCGCAGCTCGACCCTGAGCGGAATCGCCTGGTCGAGCAGGAGCACGTCGATGAACTGCGAACCTTCCTTATTCGGATCGATCGCCTTGAGCATCGTTTCGGTCAGGAACGGGTGCTCATTCGCATAGACAGCTTTGGCGGGCGTGAACACGACGTTGGACGTTTTTCCCTGGCTGGTGATCTGCGCCCTCCCTTCTTTAGCGGTGACTTTGACTTCGCGGCCGTCCTCATTGGTGACGAGCTCGTATTCCGTCAGCACACCGTTCGCGATAGTGCCGGTCAACTTGCTGACGATCGTGACGCTCCGAACTTTTTCTTCGCTCGTCGATTCGAAACGGCCGTTCGGGAGCGTCCGATACGTGTTGCTGCCGACCGGGTTGCCGTCGAAGATCCACGTGACCGTTTCCACGCTGGACTGTGCGGATGCTCGAGGCAGGTGCCCGGCTGCGACGGCCGTCGCCGACAAAACGAACGCGCACCGCAGCGACTGGAGAATGGTCGTTTTCACAGGGCTGGCCGCCCCATTATCGCGCGTCGTGGTCCTACGTAGGAGTGCCTTCCTGCGTGATCACCCAGAGGTGACTCGACATGGAACGTTTCGTTTGGATCTGCCTCGCCGGCTGTCCTGGCCCCAGTCGCTCCGATCTGTGATCACGATCGGCTTCCTCGGTGGTTTTACGACGTATTCGAGCTTCAACTACGAGACCAGCCGGCTGCTCGAGGAGGGAGCCACGGATGCCGCGATGCTCAACGTCTCGGTGACACTACTCGGCGGGTTTGCGGCAGGGTGGCTCGGACTGTTGGCCGCGCGGCTTCTGCTTGGCCGGTGAGGAGATCTAAAGGAGGCCCTACGCGGTACTCGATGACGATCAGTGTCTCGTCAGAATCTTCCGGGTGCGCGTCGTGAAGTATGCAGCTGGAGCGAAACCGCCTCGATCGGATTCGCGGGCTTGGTGGTTGATCCACGACATGTCGCGGGCATCGTCGACGATCTGTGCACGCGAAGTCCGATTCCGCTCGGTGATTTCGATGCTGATGATTCCGGCGCGCAGGTTGCGTGTGTGCATAGCGCAAACCGCATTGAGCGGTGTTCTTAGCTCGTGCGACAGGCTCGCAAAACCTTTTAGAAGGTGCCCGCTATGCACAGATCAACACCGCGCCGCCTCTGCATGGTTGCGACCATTGCCCTTGTCATCCTGTCGGCCGCTGAAGCGGCCATCGGTCAGCAGTTCGGCCGCAGTCAGGTCAGGCACCGGACGTTCGATTTCAGAGTGCTGCGGACCGAACACTTCGCGATCTATTACTACTCCGAGGCCACCGACGCGGTCCGGATGGCTGGCCGCATGGCCGAGCGGTGGCACACCCGGCTCAGCGAGGTGCTGGCCCACGATCTCCAAGGCGAGCAGCCGCTGATCCTGTACGCGGCGCCGGGGCACTTCCAGCAAACCAACGTCACCGACGCGGAAATCGGCGAGGGAGTCGGGGGGTTCGCCGAGTCGCTCCGCCGGCGCATCGTCATGCCGTTTGTCGGAGACCTCGGTGAGACCGACCACGTGCTCGGCCACGAGATAGTGCACGCCTTCCAGTTCGACATGATAGGGCCCCGTTGGCCGCTCTGGTTCATGGAAGGCATGGCCGAGTACCTCTCGCTCGGCACTGTCGACGCCCACACCGCGATCTGGTTGCGCGATGCAGCGCTGGCGGACCGGCTGCCGACGATCGACGACCTCAACAACCCGCGCTTCTTCCCATACCGCTACGGCCAGGCGCTCTTTGCCTACATCGGCCAGCGCTACGGCGACCGCGCGATCCCAGCGATCATGCGCCGCCTCGGCGCGCCGGCGATCCGGTCCCTCGACGGCGCTCCGGCCGGGGCCCAAAAAGCTGGCGGCAGTGGCGAGATCGTTGGCGACCCGATCAGGGCCATCGAGCTGGCACTGGGTGTCGATCGCGCGACGCTCACCCGTGAGTGGCACGAGTCGATTCGCGCGACGATGCTGCCACCGGTGGAGGGGCACGCGGCGCAGCCGGGCGACAAGTTGATCGAACCGCGCAACGATTCGGAGATGAACATCGGGCCCGTCCTCAGCCCCGACGGATCGCGAGTCGCGTTTCTCACCTCGAGGAATCGCCTGTCCATCGACCTGGCGGTTGCCGACGCGAACACCGGTCGGATCCAGCGCATGCTGCTCCGCACTGCCGGCGACCCGCACTTAGACAGCCTGCAATTCATCCGGTCGGCCGGCACATGGGATCCGTCGGGCCAGCGCGTCGCGATCGCCGTGATGCGGCGAGGCCGGCCGGTCCTCGCGATCGTGAATGCCGACACCGGGCGGCGCGAGCGAAACATCACGCTGCGCGACGTCGACGAGGCGGTCCAGCCGTCGTGGTCGCCTGACGGTACGCAGATCGCGTTCTCGGGCCTGCGCAACGGTCTGAGCGATCTGTATCTGCTTTCGGTCGAGGATGGCGCGACTCGGCGCCTCACCGAGGACGCGTTTGCCGAGCGGCAGCCGGCGTGGTCGCCCGACGGTCGCAGCCTCGTCTTCGTCACGGACCGGTTCTCGTCGTCGATCGACCTGCTGCACATGGGTGCGCACGAAGTAGCGAGGATCGACGTGAGCACCCGCGAGGTGTCCCGCCTACCAGGCTTTGCAGGCGCGCGGCACGGATCTCCGCAGTGGACCGCGGAAGGCATCTACTTCGTCGCGAACCCGGACGGCGTCCCCGACGTGTATCGCCTCGATCCGGCGACGGGCGGTACGACTCGGATCACACGCTCGTCCACCGGCGTCACCGGCATCACCTCCTCGAGCCCCGCGCTGAGCGTCGCGCGAACGGCGCCACGGCTCGCGTTCTCGCTGCACCGTAACAGCTACGAGATCCGTCAGCTGAAGGACTCCGGGCTCACCGCCGACGGCGAGCCGGTCCTCCCCAAGACGACGCTGGCGGCGGCGCGGCTGGCGCCCGCGTCGGGATTGACCTCGGTCGATCGTCTGCTTGCGAACGCGACGCATGGCCTGCCGACCGATCCGCTGGCCGAGTCGGTCCCGTTCCGTCCGCGGCTCAGCCTCGACTTCGTCGGCCAGGAGTTCAACGTGGCAACGGGCGGCACCGGGCCGTTCCTGAGCGGCGGCATTGGTTTCGTTTTCAGCGACATGCTCGGCAACCACGTCGTCGAGGCGATGGTTCAGGCCAACAACGAGTTCCGCGATACCGCCGGCCGGATCGGATATCTGAACCGGAGCCGGCGCTGGAACTGGGGTGGCTTCTACCAGTTCGTGCCCACTGTGACCGGCGGAATTTCCCGGGGCACCTCGGAGATCAACGGACAGCCGGTGCTCATCGAGCAGGAAATCCGCGACCGGCAAGTCGGCCAACAAGTGGAGGGCGTCCTCGAGTTCCCGATCAGCCGAAGCCAACGGTTCGAGTTCGGCACCGGCCTGTCGCACTTCACGTTCAATCGCCACATTCGCACGGACGTGTTCAGCCAATCCGGCGCACTCGTTGCGCAGGACGAAGAGCGCTTCGAGATCGCGGAGCCACTGACGCTGTGGCAGGGCTCGGCCGCGTTCGTCACTGACTCGGCAGTCTTCGGCCCCACCGGGCCGCTCGTCGGCTACCGGTCGCGGTTCGAAGTGGCACCGACGATGGGCGACGTCGACTACACGTCGCTGGTCCTCGACGCCCGGCGCTACGTGATGCCGTTCCAGCCGTTCACGATTGCCGGCCGGGCCATGCACATCGGGCGCTACGGCGGCGACGCCGAGTCGGGGAGCTTCTCGCCGCTCTTCGTGGGCTTCCCCACCTTCGTCCGCGGCTACGACGTCTACAGTTTCGACGCCCACGACTGCGATCCGGGAGCGTGCATCCAGCTCGACGATCTCGAGGGCAGCCGCCTGCTGGTGGCGAACGTCGAGGTCCGCACGCCGCTCGTCGGCATGTTCAAGGGACGGATCGAGTACGGCCACGTGCCAGTGGATCTCATCGGCTTCTTCGATGCGGGCATCGCATGGCGGGGCTCCGACGGTGGACCGTCGTCGTCGTTCGGCGACCGTCCGTGGGTCAAGAGCGCGGGCGCCGGTGTGCGGTTGAATGCGTTCGGCTTCGCGGTCATCGAGCTGAGCGCGGTGCACGCCTTCGATCGGCCGCGCGAGAAGTGGCAGTTCCTCTTCGCGCTCCAGCCTGGCTTCTGACGCCGACCACCGTCGTGGCCGAACACGGCCGGCGTGTTTGTCGCACGCCGACCGCGCGTCCACGGGCGTTCAGGCCTCCAATCATCGAATCGCGAACCCACCTCTCACGACGAGATGGTTGCCGGCCGTTTCCACCGTCGGGTTCGTGATGCCAAGCACCGCACCCGGTGTCAGCCCGTACACCGCCAGCGCATCACCGATCCGGAAGCCCGGAAGTGGCAACGCAGGCAGCGCTTGTTGTGCGGCGTTCGAAGCGATCGACCGGACGACATCCGACACCAGTTCGCGCAACGCTGCCGCGGTCGACTCAGCCAGCGCTCGGTCCGGGGACAGGTGAAGTTCGTCAACGGTGCAGTTCTCGAGCACGAGGGCATCGCCATTCAACCGTCGATCGCAGGACAGGCGAGCGCCGAGGCTACTGTCGACGGCGTCACCGAGCAACGCGGGGTGATCGACGTGCATGTTCATCGCGCCGATCACAATCTGGACACGGCCGTCGGCGCGGAAACCGACTGCCGGTGGTAAGGCGGTGGTGACGCGCAGCGTTGCACCTGCCGGTACCACGCCGTTCAGTCCGCCCTGCGTCAACACGGCATCGAAGAACCCCGCTCGCCACAACGCGTGCAGCGACTGACCGAGCAGCGAGGCATGTATCGCATCGGCAGCCGGTTGGCCGGAGGACAGCGGATCCAGAATGACTGTTCCTGACGGGACCGATACGCCGAGCGACGGCCTCGCATGCGCCGCTGCCGTCTGGAAACGGAGTCCCAACCCGGCCAACGCCCGAATCTCATTGGTGGCGAAGGATGACACCCTTGTGTCCGCCCGAACGCCGATCGATGTGCCACCGTCGAGCCGCTGCACGTCGAACACCGGCGCCAGCGTCGTCACGTCGAGGCCTCCGACGGTCGCGGCCATCACACTCGCGACCGTCTCCTCGCCGAAATCATCAGCCACGGTTGTCATCGCGTAAGTGATCGGGCCTTGCGACAAGGTGCCGAGGAGGTTGAGAATGAACCCGTCGAGTCCGTTGAAACTCGTGTTCATGGGTCCGAGATCGACGAATCCGCCCGGTCGCCGGGAAATCGTCGGCCGACCGGCGCTGTCCACACCAAGATCGAACACCAACTCCTCCTCGACGTAAGCGAAAGAGACCAGGCCGGTGGTGTCGTAGGAGATGCCCGCAACGTGACCATCCACCCGCAATGCCACAGACGGATGTTCCCACCGCATTCGCGCGACGAGCCCGCCGTTGGTCAGCTGCAGTGATGCGGTGTTCGGACCAGGCGTGTGCGAATTGACGTACCTGATTCGACTTGTCATGAAGCAGATATTGAACGGCCCCCGGGCGTCACAGGAGAGGGGCTTGAGCGGATTCATGGGTTGCAGCGTTGCGTGCAACCTGTCGCGCAAGTTCGTGCCGGACGTAGCAAGGGCAAGAATGTCGCCCACTGAATTTATCGGGCCAGCTCGATTGCCGTCGTCGATAGCCACTTGCGCCGCCCTGAAGCTCACGGTGTCCGGAAGGAACTGGCCTTCGGCCGCCCATACATCTCCGATCATGAAGGCGCACGTCCGGCGTGCTGTGCTTCCTGCGGCATCGGTCATGACGAGATCCACGAAATTGATGCCGCGCACCGCGTTGATCACCGTCGAGAACGCGCCGTTCGCGCCTACTGCGACCTGCGCCCCGTTCACGGTCACAGTGCCCACTCCGAGCGCCGTACTCACCGAGCCGGTGAACGTGACAGCGCCGGGCGCCTGATGGACAAACGCTCCGTCGAACGGTGCGGCACACACGATTGAGCGGTCCGCCGCTATCGTGATTGCAGTCGCTGCCGTGATCGGTTGACCGAACACCGTCACCGTCGCCGTGATCGCGTACGTCCCGCTGGTCTGATAGACGAAGGTGCTTCCGACCCGTGACGTCGCAGCGGGAACGCTGACGAGCTCTGCGACCGCACCGGGCACGACCTGACCGTTCGCATCGACCAGCAGCGTGTGAATCGTGATCGACTGGCCGGTGCTGTACGTCGATTGGTCCGGCGTTTTGCTGATAAGCAGCCGCGTTCCGGTCGTCACTGTGAACGGTGAGGAAGTGGCCTCACCGGCGGCGGTCGCGACCGTGATCGGCCCGCTCGTTGCCCCCGTCGGCACGATCGTTTCGAGCACAGTGGCGCTGGCGGACGTGACGACAGCAGGTGTGCCGTTGAATCGAACTGCGTTGTCGCCGAGAACGGGAGCGAAGCCCGCACCTGAAATCCTCACGAGCGTGCCGACGGGCCCGCTGCCCGGCGTCACCCCGCTAATCACTACGCCTTCGACGGTCAAGAGCACCGGGTTCGACGGGCCGCCACCCGGTGGGGGATTCTGCACGACCACGTTTCTGGTCCCGAGCGTCGCGATCAGGATGGCCGGAATGGGCACGTCCAGCCGGGTAGCCGTTTGTAGCAGCGGAGTCAGCACCGCACCTCCCACGCTGACCGAAGACGCCGCCGTGAAGCCGGATCCGAATACCGACAGGACGAAGTTCCCAGAACCAACGCGAACGGACTGGGGCGTAATACTGCTGACGACCGGCACCGGGTTCTCGACGACGAACGCGCTCGTCGCGGTGCCGCCGCGCGTGGTGACCGACAGCGCGACATTGCCGGCTGCGAGACCGGTCGGCACGGTCGCCTCGAGCTGCGTTGCCGTGGCAGACAGGACGAGCGCGGGTGTCGTGCCAAACGTCAGGACGTTGAGTTGCGGATCTGTATCGAAGTTCTGCCCCAGGATCGTGACGGCGGTTCCCACCGGCCCCTCCCCTGGCGTCACGGCTGCAATCGTCGGTGCCGCCACCGTCGTGAATTCGAAGTTGACGGCTTCAAGGGGGTTCCCGGAGGTATCCGTGATGTGCTCGGTGAGCGTCAGCAGGTAACGAGTGCCCGCCAGCAACGTCTGCTTCGGTAGCACGAAGAGCAGGAGGCCGTTCTCGCTTGCATTGATCGACGCATCTACCGGACCGCCTCCCGTGAGCACGACGCTTCCGGAGTGCAGCGTCGTCACGTTGACCGGTTCAGAGAAGCGCACGCCAATGACCTGCGTCAGATCGACCCCAGTCGCTGTGTGTGCCGGCAGTGCCGCGGAGACCGTCGGCCGCGTTTGGTCCGTCGCCACCGGAGGATACAGCTCGGTGTGCGCCAGCGGACCGGCGCCGGCTTCGCCACCGGCGACGAGAATCTCGCCGTACGGCAGCAGCGTAGCGGTATGGTTCGAGCGGGCGACGTTCAGGTTGTCACGCGCTACTGTAAACGTGTTGGTTGCCGCGTCGAACACAACGCCGCCATTCAGATATCCGGAGCCGTTCTGCCCGCCGAGCACCAGAACTCTTCCATCAGGCAGCAATGTTGCGGTGTGGCCGGCACGAGCCTCGGGCATCCCCGTGATCGCCAGGAATTGGTTCGTGGTGGGTTCGAAGATCTCGGCGGAGGCGAAGTACGTAGAATCGTTGCGGCCGCCAAGGATCAGCACCCGACCGTCGCGAAGCAGCGTTGCGGTGTGATCCCAGCGCGCCTGCTGGAGTGCCTGCGGCAACATCGTGTACGTGCCGGCCCCAGCGTCGTACGGCGGTTTGAACAGCACGGCCGGCTGCGCGTCGAAACGCTCAGCCGATCCCTCGGTCGTCACGGACCGCCCGCCGACGATCAGCACGCGACCGTCAATCAGCACCGTTGCGGTGTGGCCGAAGCGGGAGATCTGCAGTCCTCCTCCAGCCGTTGAAAACTGTACGCTCTCCGGGTCGAAGAGCTCGGCCCCATTCAACGCGCCTCCCGCATCGCGGCCTGCCGCGAGCAGGTGACGCCCGTCGGGCAACACGGACGCGCTCTGCTGGCCTCGCGCGACCTCTAGGTTTCCCGATGCTGCGAACGTCAACGCGGCGGCGTCGAATCGCTCGGCGCTCGAATCCGCGCCGGACGCGTCGTCCCCGCCGCTCATGAGCACCGAGCCATCGTCGAGAACCGACGCGGTATGACCGGAGCGAGGGCGCGTCAGGTCGCCGACGTTGATCACTCCGGTGATGCCAACCGTGATGAATCCTCCTGGTGCGCCCGCCAGAGTGACTTCGAGGACGTTGGTGGACGAGAGGGGTACCGTTCTCGTGATCTGACCGACCTTGGCGGAGAAATCGGACGGACCGGCGACCACGGCGCCGTTCAGGACCACAGTTCCGATGGCCGCGCTCTCTACTGCGACACGCCCGCCTCCGTCCGGCTGGCCGTTGAGGATCGTGAGCGTGTAGGGTCCGGCAACATGTCGTGGCACTCTGAACGTGCGACGAAAGACATTGGGATCGCCGCTGCTGCGCGTGAAGCGCTCGAGCCCGAACAGCAGGCGAAGATGCGGAGCAGCAATCGTCGACGTTGACGAAGCCAGAAGAGATGTCGCCATCAAAAGGCAGGCGACGGTCGTACGAATACGTATAGAAGTCATTGGTGATGGCGCCTTTCTTGAGCGCGTCTGCAAGGCTCGTGGGTATAGTGGTTGCCTCGCGAAAAACGTGACACCTGTCACCAGGAGCTGCGTTTCTTCCCTCACTTGACGTCGAACCTGATCGCATACACCGCGGCCAGCCTTGAACGACCGTGACGTGTCTGGCGAGCGTGTTCGTGGCGAGGTCGAAAACGTAGAGGTCGGCGTTGGTTTCGCCTGGGAGCCTACGCTCCATCGAGATCAGCGTTCCCGAGATGCTCGGGTTCCGGCAACCACGCCGCCGTTCAGGACCACTTTTCCGACGGCCGTGCTTTCTACCGGGAGACACCCGTGCGTACAGTGGTTGCCTCGCGAAAAACGTGACACCTCGACTGCTGTGGATACAGCGTGCGCCTCGACGTTCGCGCATAATGTCCGTGCGCTCACGTTCGTACGTGGCGCAGGGACGCCTCTGCTGAGCGCACAGGGGGTTGGCGTGACGTTCGCAAAATGGGTGGGTATCGCTCTCCTCGTGACCACGTCCGCCGGCCCGGTATCTTCCCAGGGCGAAGACGAATACGAACAGATCAGGCGGCTGCTGACCGCCGCGCACTACGCGGACGCCGAGGCGCGGGCGCGCGCGCTCGTGAGCGCGCTGGAACGCAAGGAACCCGAATCACTCAATCTCGCGCGAGCGCTCGATCTGCTCGTGCAGTCGCTCGTCGAAGG
>Ga0075428_100003395_pt1 | contig 17411 bp, 19 predicted proteins | sample RhiMetdeltSRZDD2_FD_75291 | JGI IMG/M metagenome (GOLD analysis project Ga0075428, IMG submission 75291) | Populus rhizosphere microbial communities from Tennessee, USA - Rhizosphere MetaG P. deltoides SRZDD2 | ecosystem: Host-associated > Plants > Roots > Rhizosphere > Soil | place: USA... | reverse complement strand
CTCGGTCCATTGCCCATGAACGTCCTGCTTTTCTCCATGCCGGACGCGTTCGAGCACATGCCGGCGCTGACCATGCGCATGCCCAACGGGGCGCTGTCCTCGCTGGCGGGCAACGTGGTCTTGCCGAATGGCCACGGCGTCGGCGGCGCGACGCATCCCGGAGGCGCGGGATTCTTCGAGCAGTTCGAGCCCCCGCAACCTCCGAGCAACAGCGCCAAAACCACCGCTCCGGCTAGCGCCTGGATTGTCGGAGTCTCATTCATGTTCTCCTCCGGGACGCTGGCCGTCCTCCTCAAGGAACGGGGCCGCGGCGTGCGCCGCGGCCCGTCAGGCGCTCAGTGGCGGGGAACGATCCCGACGATGTCGCGGGTACGGCGGGCTGGCCCGGCCGCCGTCGTCCTCGCGGACGACGCGCTGCCGCCGGTGACCTGGAAGATCTGGAACGACACCGATTCCTCGGCCGGACCCCAGTTGAGGATGTAGAGGGCGTAGGAACCTGCCTCCTGATTGGGTGCCGTGACCGTCTCCGGTTTGGTGCTGGCGTTCGTGGCGAACGCGGCGAACGGGCAGGTGTCCGTGTTGAACTGATCGAGGGTGCAGCGTCCGTGGACGAGGAAGATGTCGACGTCGTCGGTGGCGAACGTCCAGTCGACCGTGGCCTCGATCGTCGCCCTGCTGTCGATGTTGAATGGAATCTCGGCTATCACGCGCTCGCCGAGGTTCGAAAAGCTTCCCTCTCCGATCAACCTCCTGGTGATGGGAGTTGGCGTGGGGGATGGGGACGGGGGCGGGCTGCACTCCGGCGTCGTGGGATGATCCGAGCAATCGTCGCCCCCGCAGGCCCCGAGCATCAACGCGAGGACCAGCGTTTGGGTCAACGCGAGCTTCCTTCGATTCGAATTCATTTGCTTTCTCCTGCCGTCGAGGGCTGACCGCGCCCATCACGGCTCGCAGCGCGTATTGCAGGGCTGATGCCCAGGTCGGCGACGGCGCGATGCCTTCCGCTAAGGGCGTGGGCATGCGCCACTTGGTGGGCAGTTGCGAGGTCCCTGCTCGGAGGCGCATCCGCCGACGGTCGCCCAGCTACTGGGCGCGATCGCCCACGCATTGCGCAAGGCGAGATCCGCGTTCGACGCGCGCCCTGGTGCGGAACGAGTGGCATCGGACGTGCTGGGTGGTTTCGCGTGGGCGGAGGCATACAATGGCGCCGCTCGGTGTTCTGGCACCGGGAGGCAGGCGTGACCGACGATCCTTCCGCTCATTACCGGCTGCGCGGCGAGGTCGGAGGAGTCTCGCGCTCCTATGCCGTGTGGCCCGGCGAGAGCTCCATCGGCAGCAGGACGGGCAACACCATCGTGCTGCCGGTGCGCGGCGTCTCGAGGCAACACGCGGTGCTCAAGTGCGCGCCGGGCGGGCTCATGCTGGAGGACAGCGGCTCGCGCAACGGGACGCGTGTGAACGGCGTGCGCGTCCAGCGCACGCGGCTCGAGCCGGGAGACGAGATCCGGCTGGGGCCGGTGACGCTGCGCCTCGAGCAGGTGGACCCCGAGGACGCCGCGCTCGCCATCGCGGTGGACGGGCCCGACCGGCCCGAGCCCGGACTCTCCGGCAGCGACAGCACCGGGGTTCCGACCGACGAACCCGGCCGCATCGGTCTGGCCCTCCTCGAGACCTTGCTGGATCGTATCGGGGCCGGCGGAGGTTCCGACCTACCCGATCTCGTCCGCGTGCTCGGCCATGCGCTCGACGCGCGGAGCGCGTGCGTCTTCGAGACCGCAGACGGCGAGCCGGTGACCCTGGCGACCTACGGTTCCCTTCCCGACCTCGGCCAGCAGCGCGGCATCGTGGAGTACATCGGGCGCGCGGGCGCGGGCAGCGCCGCCGTCACCGCGTTCTCCCTGGAGGGCGAGACGCCGCTGAGCTGCGCGGTCGTCGGTGGCCGAGGGGCCGAACGCCTCGGCCTGGTGGTGACGGGGAAGCTCCGGTCTTCCCGCGCGGAGACGGAGACCCTTCTCCGCATCGTGCTCGGCGCCCTCCGGCGGCCCCGCCCGCCGGCCCGTGAGGCCGCGCCCACCGCCCGCGAGCCCGACCTCACCTTTCCCGACGGGTACGTGGCGGGGGACTCGCCGGCCATGCGCGCGCTCTACGCGCAGATGAGGCCGCTCCTCCGCGGGGACCTGCCCGTGCTGCTCCTGGGCGAGACCGGCGTGGGCAAGGAGCTCCTCGCCCGGACCCTCCACGACTCGTCGCCCCGGCGCCGCGGTCCGTTCGTCGCCATCAACTGCGCGGCCATTCCCGCGGACCTGCTGGAGGCCGAGATGTTCGGCATCGGCAAGGGCGTGGCCACGGGCGTGGCCGAGCGCCGCGGGAAGTTCCAGACGGCGGAGGGCGGCACGCTGCTGCTGGACGAGATCGGCGACATGCCGCCGGAGCTGCAGGTCAAGCTCCTGCGGGCGCTGCAGGAGAAGGAGGTGCAGCCGGTGGGCGGCGCGGCGGCGGCGGTGGACATCCGCGTGATCGCCGCGACGAACTCCGACCTCCATCGCCGGATGGAGGAGGGACGCTTCCGCCGCGACCTGTACTTCCGCGTGGCGGGCTTCGCGCTGCGGGTGCCGCCGCTGCGCGAGCGGCGGGAGGACATACCGGCTCTGGTCGAGGCCTTCGCGCGGGCCTGCGCGCGGGAGCAGGGCAAGACGCTGCGCGGGATCACCATAAAGGCGCTGCGCGCGCTCGTGGCCTACGCCTGGCCGGGCAACGTGCGCGAGCTCCAGCACGAGGTCGGGCGCCTGGTCGCCCTCTGCCCTCAGGGGGAGGCCATCGACTCCACCATGATCTCGCCCCATCTCGTGGGCGCAGGGCCGGGCGGCGAGAACGTGCCCACCAACACCCTCGAACTGGAGAAGAACGTGGACGCCCTGGAGCGGCGGCTCATCAGCCAGGCTCTGGCCCAGGCCCGCGGCAACCGCACGCGGGCGGCCAAGCTGCTCGGCGTCTCGCGCAACGGGCTGGCCATCAAGATGGAGCGCCTCGGCCTCACCGAGTGACCGGCCGCGGCGCCGTGCCATCATCGACGTGATGGCCCTCAGGACGCGCGTCGCCGCGTTGATCGTCGGGGCGCTGCTCTTTCCGTCGGCGGCGGACTCGGAGTGGCGTGTCGAGGCCTTCACGGGCACCGCGCACAACTTCACGACGCCGCTGACCGTCCGTCAGCCCGGGTCTCCCGACTTCGAGATGGACGCGCGCTACGACACCAAGCCGTTCACGGGCTCGCCCTATTACTCGGCGCGGCTCGGATGGTGGAAGGGGTCGTCGGGGTGGGAGGTCCAGTTCCTGCACCACAAGCTGTATCTGGCCAATCCCTCCGACGAGGTCTCCCACCTGGAGATCAGCCACGGCTACAACCTGGTGACCGTGAACCGCGCGTGGGAGCGGTGGAGCCTCGTCCTGCGCGGCGGGGCCGGCATCGTGTACACGTTCCCGGAGACGACGGTGCGCGGGCGGAAGCGGCCGGTCCTGGGCTACGACTTCTCCGGCTTCACGGCTGCGGCAGGGCTGGGGGGCCGCTGGCCACGCGCGAGCCGCCTTTCCCTGGCCGGCGAGCTGAAGCTGACGCTCACCTGGGCGACCATCCCCGTCTTCGAGGGGGAAGCAGACGTGCCCAACCACGCGCTGCACTTCCTGGCCGGCCTGGGCTACCGTTTCTGATCCAGCGCCCTGGACGTTTGCGTTCGGCGGGCGGGAACGCTACGTTTCATTCATGAGCGGCTTGAAGACGGCACTTCTCCTCGGCGCACTGACGGGGCTGTTCCTGATGGTCGGACAGGCCATCGGCGGGCGGCAGGGCATGACGATCGCCCTGGTGCTGGCGGCGGTAATGAACTTCGTTTCGCTCTTCTGGAGCGACAAGATCGTCCTGTCCATGTACCGGGCCAAGCCCGTGGGCCCGGAGGAGGCGCCGGAGCTACACGCCATCGTGCAGAAGATCGCCATGAAGGCGGGCATCCCGATGCCGCGGCTCTACATCATCCCCGACGCCGCGCTCAACGCCTTCGCCACCGGGCGCAGCCCGTCGCACGCGGCGGTGGCGGCCACGGCGGGGATCCTGCGCGCCCTGAACCGCGAGGAGCTGGAGGGCGTCCTCGCCCACGAGATCTCGCACGTCCTGAACCGCGACACGCTCATCTCGTCGGTGGCCGCCACCCTGGCCGGCGCCATCTCGCACCTCGCCCACTTCGCCTACTTCCTGCCCGCGGGCCGCAGCGACGACGACGACCGCGGCGGGCCGCTGGGCGGCCTGGCGGCCCTCATCCTGGCGCCCATGGCCGCCATGCTGATCCAGCTCGCGGTGAGCCGCTCGCGCGAGTACAGCGCCGACGCGACCGGGGCGCGCCTGGTCGGCTATCCGGACGGCCTCATCGGCGCGCTCAGGAAGCTGGAGGCGGCCGGGCAGCGGATCCCCATGCACGCCGCCGATCCCGCCACCGCGCACCTGTTCATCGTGAACCCGCTGTCCGGACGCACCCTGGCCGGCCTGTTCAGCACGCATCCGCCCGTGGAGAAGAGGATCGAGCGGCTCATGGCTCAGGGCCGCTAGCGCGCGTGGCCGCGCCGCGGCATCCGGTCGCCATCGCGCTGGAGTGGAAGGGCGGCCTGCGCTTCGCGGGGGCCGCCGCCGGCGGCGAGCTGGTCGTCGACGGCGACAGCGCGGCCGGTCCTTCGCCCGTTCAGTTGCTGGCCTTCGGGGTGGCGGGATGCATGGCCGCCGACCTCGTGCACATCCTCACGCGCTCGCGCGTCCCTCCGAGCGCCGTGCGGGTGGCCTTCACGGGCGAGCGCGCCGAGCAGGATCCGCGCCGCTTCGTGCGCATCGAGCTCCGCTTCGAGGTGAGCGGGGACGTCCCCGCGGACAAGATCGAGCGCGCCCTCGCCCTGTCCCGCGAGACCTATTGCTCGGTGTGGCACTCCCTGCGCCCGGACATCGCGTTCGAGACGTCCTTCGAACGGGTGGACGGCGGGGCCTGAGCGCGGCCCCCGGCTACTTGACGCGCTTCAGGACGAGCGCCATGGGATCGCCTTCGTGCGAGAACTTCACGGTGTCCGTGTCCACGAACTCCGCGATCATGCTGTCCACAGACGGGCTGCCGTCCTTCTTCTTCGACGTGACGTCGAACCTCACCGTGCTCTTGTCGGACGCGGTGACCTTGTAGGTCGCGATCTCCGCGGCCTCGTCGCCGGACTTCGTGGAAACCGTGCCCTCCCCGAACTCCAGGACCATGTCGGGTATCGAGCTCAGCATCTTTTCCCGGATCTCCTTCTGCTTCTCCGGGGTGGCCATCTTGTAGAACGGCGGGGCGGAAGCCTCGAAGGCCGCGACCTTGTCCACCAGCCACTTGCCGCGCAGGTCCTCCGCCCGTTCCTTGGCCAGGAGGGGAGCCGCCAGGCCCGCCGTCACGCACAGCACCGCGACCGCCCGCCGATCGATCATGTCTGTCCTCCTCGTTCGATGTCCGAAGATGGCTGCCTACGCGCGGCCGGGGACCACCGTCAGCCTCCGACCGAACGCTCGCTCGAACCGTTCCGCCAGCCCGCGGGGCCGCCACCCCGCGAGGGTGCGAACCGTGACCTTCACCTCCTCCCGTCCCGACTCGCACTCCACGTCCAACGCGCCGCCCGGAGGGCAGCGCTCCTCGATGTCGTCGGCCAGGGCCAGCAGCACCGCCGCGCGCCCGACCGCGCCGGCGTCCTCCGCCGCCAGCAACGGAGCGTAGCCCCGCACGGAGCTGTCCTCGTCCCCGGCCTCCCGCAGGATCGCCGACAGCAAGGCCAGGCCGCGGTGCGGGAGCCCGTAGAGGTCGGTCTCCATCACCATGTCCGCGGCGTGCTCGTGGCGGTCGAAGAAGTCCACGGCGCGGCCGACGTCGAGGACGCGGGCGGCGGCCAGGAGCGCGTCGCGCAGCTCGGGGGACGCGCCGGGCTCCAGCGCGCGCAGCAGCGCCTCCGCGACCGAGGACCGCCGCGCGGCCGTGGCCTCGTCCCATGTACGGAAGCGGGAGCAGAGGGCGAGCAGCGAGGCCTCGCGGACGGCGGCGACCGGGGGCAGCGCCTCCGTCCCCACGTCGAGGGCCACGCCTTCACGGACCCCTCGCCCCGACACCAGCAGCTCGCGGGCGTCCAGCGCCTCGGCCAGCGTCTGCACCGCGAGGCTGCCACCCACGATGGAGTCGCCGCGGTCCTCGTTCAGCCCGGGCACCCCCCGGCGCTCCTTGGCTTTCTTCGCGGCGAGCATCGAGACCATGGCCTTCAGCCGGCCCAGGGTGATCACGTAGCCGTGAACTCGGCGGATCGGGTAGTCGCGCGTGCGGCGGTCGATCTTGGCCAGGTTGCGCACGCTCCCGCCGGTGCCCACCAGGGCCTCGCCCGGCGTCAGCCGCGGGACGCCCGCCTCCTCCAGCGCGCGGCGGACGTGGTCCTGCACGCGCCGGACCTCCGCCGCCTTCGGCGGATCGGAGGCCAGGAAGGCGTCGCTCAGCCGCAGCGATCCGAGGGGCAGGCTCCACGACCGCAGGCGCCGGCGCTCGCGGAAGCGCGTGAGCTGCATGCTGCCGCCGCCCAGGTCGAAGAGCACGCCGTGCTCCACGGGCAGGCCGGTGACCGCGCCCACGAAGCCGTACCAGGCCTCCTGCTCCCCGGAGATGACCTGCACGTCGATGCCCAGCTCCGTGCGGATCCGCTCCAGGAGCGCGGGCGCGTTCTCCGCGTCGCGCAGCGCCGCGGTGGCCAGGGCCACGCTTCTCTGCGCGCCTCCGCCCACGGCGATGGCCTTGAAGTCGCGCAGGGCCTCGAGCGTGCGGGCGATGGCCTCGTCGCTCAGGGCGTGGCGCTCGTCCACGCCGCGCACCAGCCGCAGCGCGGCCCGGGTGGTGGCCTGGATCCGGAACCCGCCCTCCGCCTCCACGCGATAGACGACCACGCGTCCGGAGTTGGACCCGATGTCGATGACGGCCAGGGACAGCGGCTCGGCGCGCGGCGCGGTCTTCTCGGGCATGCCGATCTCCCGCTAGGCCGTCGCTTCGTCCGGCGGCGCGCCAAGCTCGCGGTGCTCGCGCCCGATGGCGGCAGCGAGGAGCAACCACACCGCGACCAGTCCGAGGTTGTAGACGGCGAGCTGCCTGACCCCCAGGCCGAGCAGGGTCGCCACGAAGACGGTGAGCCCGGACAGCAGGTCCCCGGTGCGCCAGAAGAACGTCTCGACGGCCTGCAGGGCCTTGTACTTGGCCGCGCGGCTGGTGCGCAGGAAGAGGGCACGCCGGACCGTGTTCTGCAGCGAATAGTCGGTGGCGTTCTCCAGGATCTTCACGATGCGGATGTAGGCGAGCACGGGGGCGACGGCCAGCAAGGTGTAGCCGCACAGCGAGATCACCGGCATCACGAAGAGCGCCGCCCGCACGCCGAAGTACTTGAGGATGCGCGACACCAGGAAGAACTGCGCCACCGCGCCCAGGAGGTTCTGCCAGAACTGGAAGCTGGCATAGAACGCGCCGATGAACTGGCCCTCGGAAAGTCCGCCCGTGCTGCCGGTGGCCACCGCCGCCTCCGCCATCCGGCTCACGGTTTTGCCCAGGATGAACTCGCCGGTGGTGTTGACGTAGTTGAGGACGAGGGTCAGCAAGCCGATATAGAGGAGATAGCGCTGGCGGATGACCAGCTGGAACCCGCCTTCCCCGGCCAGGGGCTGCTCCGCTTCCTTGCGCTTGGCGGAATCCCGGGCCCGGCCCTTCTCTCGGACGTGGACGACGTTGGTCAGGACCAGGCACACCACGAGCAGGGCCGCCGAGACCAGCATCATCGGAAAGATCCCCACGGACTTGATCAGCATCCCCGCGACCTGGGAGCCGGCGAGGGCGCCCACCGACGCGCCGAAACCCACGATCGCGAAGAGCCGCTTCCCCTCCTCCGGTGTGTAGATGTCGTTGGCGAACGACCACACCTGCGCGATCGACATCAGGTTGAAGATGCCGATCCAGAGGAAGAAGGGAACGCCGAGCTGCACGCCCGCCCGGCCCAGGAGGAAGAAGACGACGAGGTTGGAGGCGAAGAACAGGAGCAGCCCGCTGATCAGCCGGACGCGGTTGACGCGGCTGGCGAAAGCGCCGTAGGCGGGAACGATGACGAGGAAGGACGCGGCCAGGACCGCGCCCAGGTAGCTCTTCATCTCCGCCCCCCCGGGCACGGCCAGGATGAGCGCCTCGCGCACCGGCCGGATGATGTAGTAGGCCGTGAGGAGCAGGAAGATGTTGCTGGCCAGGAGGAGCGCGGTGGCGGCCTCCCCCGGCCGGACGTCCGCGGCGAGGCCCAGGAGGCGGTCCAGCCAGCTCTTGCGCGGCGGGGCGTCGGCCTCGGCGGACGGGATATTCAGCTGGTCACCGTGCCTGACCCGCGTGGGCGCGCGCTCCGAACGCTCGCCCGGTGCGAGGCGCGCGTATCATACCAGCGCCTAAGCGCGCTCCAGGAGGCCGCAGCCATGCCCCAGCAAGAGGTCGAGGTGATCCTCACGCGGCAGCTGGCGAGCTACCTCGTCATGCCCGTCTTCATCGTGGGGCCGACCGGCGACCTGCTCTACTACAACGAGCCGGCCGAGGCCATCCTGGGCCACCGCTTCGACGAGACGGGCGAGATGCCCGTCGAGGAGTGGTCGACCGTCTTCGAGCCGACCGACTCTGCCGGGGCGATCCTCCCGCCCGAGAAGCAACCGCTGGTCATCGCCCTGCGCGACCGGACGCCGGCCCACCTGGACTTCTGGCTCCGCGGCCTCGACGGGGCCCGGCGCCACGTCGCGGTCACCGCCTTCCCCCTCGAGGGCCAGGCCGGTCGTTTCCTGGGCGCCGTGGCCATCTTCTGGGAGAAGGCGTGGGCATGAAGGTCCGGTTCTGGGGGACGCGCGGGTCCCTGGCCTCGCCGGGTCCCGAGACCGCGCGCTACGGCGGCAACACCGCGTGCGTCGAGGTGCGCGCGCCGGACGGCGCGGTGCTCGTGCTCGACGCGGGCACCGGCATCCGCCGGCTGGGGAGCGGCGGACTGGGGACGCCGGGCCGCGTGGACCTTCTACTGACGCACCTGCACATGGACCACGTGCAGGGCCTGGGCTTCTTCGGCCCGCTGTACGTCCCAGGCCTCGAGGTCCACATCTGGGGCCCGGCCAGCACGACCCTGAGCCTGCGCGCCCGCCTGGGGCGCTACATGTCGCCGCCGCTCTTCCCGGTCCGGCTGCGCGACCTGCCCTGCCGCCTGAGCGTGCACGAGGTGCCCTGCGGCACCGTGCGCATCGGTCCCTTCACGGTCGATTCCGCCCTGGTCTGCCATCCGGGGCCCACCACCGGCTTCCGCATCTCGACGGCGCAAGGCACGCTCGCCTATCTGCCCGACCACGAGCCGGCCCTCGGCGTGGCCGGCCCGCTGGCGGGCGCGGGCTGGACCTCCGGCCTCTCCCTTGCCGAAGGCGCCGACCTCCTCATCCACGACGCTCAGTACGACGACCACGAGTACGCCACGCGCGTGGGCTGGGGCCACAGCACGGTGCGCCGCGCCATCGAGTTCGCCGCGCTGGCCCGCGCCGGACGGCTGGTCCTGTTCCACCACGACCCCGGGCACGACGACGCCACGCTCGAGGCGCTGCTCGCGGAGGCCGTGGCGCGCGAGCGGCCCGCCTTCCCCGTGCTGGCCTCCGCGGAAGGCCAGACGATCGACCTCGGAGCCTGAGGCCCGGGGGCGGCTACAGCCGCAGCGCGACGGCCACGCCGTCGCGGGTGGGATCGATGGCGGTCAGGAAGCCCGGATGCGCCAGCAGGCGCCGCGTGAACTCCTTGACCCCGCGCGTGTCCGGCGATCCGTCGTCCTCGCCGTCGAGCACGCGGCCCGACCACAGGACGTTGTCCGTGATGAAGAGGCCGCCCGGGCGCAGGTGCGCGTGGGCCAGGTCCACCGTGGCGGGATAGCCGTCCTTGTCGATGTCGTTGTAGACGATGTCCCAGGTCCCGCCCACGCGGCGAAGCGCGGCAGTGGCCTCCTCGCGGTGGTACGTCACGCGGCCCCAGACCCCGGCCCGCGTCAGGAAGCCCTGGGCCAAGCGGACATTCTCTTCGTCGAGCTCGGTGCAGTGGACGACGCCGCCGTCGCCCACCGCCCGCGCGAAGTGCAAGGCGGAATAGCCGTAGCCGGACCCCAGCTCGAAGACACGCTTCGCCCCGATGGCCAGCGTGAGCAGGATCAGGTGGCGGCCCACCAGCGGGCCCACGATCGGGAACCGGCGCTCCTTCCCCAGCGCCTCCATCTCGGTGCGCACCGGGTCGCCGTCGTCGTAGAGACGGCGCAGGTACTCCATGATCCGCGGGTCGACGATCTCCACGCTCATCGGTCCTCGAGCAGCGCGCCGGTGGGGCTGCGCTTCTCGACCGGCGGGTTCACGCGGCCGCGGGTGTCGTAGTCGCTGAGGGCCCCGCCGATGAGCAGGGCCAGCCAGGCGAAGGCCGCCGCCACCATGAGCCGCACCAGCCGGCTGCTCCACCTCACGTGCATGAAGAAGAGCACGACCAGCGTGGCCTTCAGGACGGCGATGGCCATGGCCACCACCGTGTTCCACGCCCCGAAGTCGTAGCGGGAGGCGGCCACCGTGATCACGGTCAGGACCATGAGCGAGCCGAACACCAGCAGATAGAGCAGCGGCGAGACGATGTGGCTCTCGTGACGCTCGGAGATGGGGTCGCTCATCTTCCTAGTGCGGCGCGTGCGTCGGGATCAGGTACAGCAGCGGGAACAGGAAGATCCAGACGATGTCCACGAAGTGCCAGTAGAGGCCGGTCATCTCCACCGGGGCGTAATAGCTGGCGCTGTAGTGCCCGCGGTGGGCCAGCACGGCCAGGGTCAGCAGGATCGGTATGCCGATGACCATGTGCAGCGCGTGCAGCCCGGTCATCGCGAAGTAGAGCGAGTAGTAGATCTCCACCGGGCGGGCCAGCGGGCCCTCGAAGCGGAAGTGCGCGCCGGGGACCAGGTGGTGGTGGAACTTGTCCGCGTACTCCACCACCTTCACGCCCAGGAACACGGACCCGAGCACCACCGTCATCAGCAGGTAGGCCACGATCTGGCGCCTCTTCCCCACGGCCGCCGCGTGCACGGCCATGGCCATGGTCAGGCTGCTCCCGATGAGGACCGCGGTGTTGAAGGCGCCAAGCTTCCAGTTCAGGTGCGCGCTGCCCGCCGCGAACGCGCCCGGGTAGAGGTTGCGGTAGATCGTGTAGCAGGCGAAGAGCCCGCCGAAGAACATGACCTCCTGGGCCAGGAACAGCCACATCCCCAGGCCAGCGGCCTCCTTCTGCTCGGGCAGGCCCTCGAAGTGGTGGGCCAGCGCCGGGTGGCGGTCCGCCTCGGCGTGATGGGCCACGGCCTCAGACAATGGCGCGCTCCTGCGGGGCGTGGGCGTACTCGTAGGCCTCCTCGCGCACCACGGGCTGGGTCTCGAAGTTCTCGGTCAGGGGCGGCGACGCGGCCTGCCACTCCAGGCCCTTGGCCCCCCACGGGTTCGCGGAGGCGGCCCGGCCGTAGCGCATGGACCAGCCGAGGTAGGCGAAGGGCAGGATGTAGCCCAGGCCCAGGATCGAGGCCCCGGCGGAGGACATGACGTTCAGGACCTGGAACTCCTCCGGGTAGGCGTGGTATCGCCGCGGCATGCCCATGTAGCCGAGGATGAACTGCGGGAAGAAGGTCAGGTTGAAGCCGGCGAACACGATGAGGGCGGCCACGCGCCCCCAGGCCTCGGGGTAGAGGCGGCCCGTGATCTTCGGCCACCAGAAATGCAGGCCGCCCAGGTAGCCCATGATCGCGCCGCCCACCATGATGTAGTGGAAGTGCGCGACGATGAAGTACGTGTCGTGCACGTGCACGTCGAGGCCCGTGGCGGCCAGGAAGATCCCCGTCAGGCCGCCGATCGTGAAGAGGCCGATGAAGCCGATGGCGTAGAGGGTGGGCGTGTCGTAGGAGACCGAGCCCTTGTAGAGCGTGGCCGTCCAGTTGAAGACCTTGATGGCGGACGGGATGGCCACCAGGAAGCTCAGGGCCGAGAAGACCATCCCCGCGTAGACCGACTGTCCGGACACGAACATGTGGTGGCCCCAGACCAGGAACCCGATCACCGCGATGGCCAGGCTGGACATGGCCACGATCCCGTAGCCGAACACGCGCTTGCGGGCCATGGCCGAGACCAGCTCGCTGATCACGCCCATGGAGGGCAGGATCATGATGTAGACCGCGGGGTGCGAGTAGAACCAGAACAGGTGCTGGAATAGGACGGGGTCTCCCCCGAGCGCGGGATTGAAGATGCCGAGCTTCAGGCCGCGCTCCACCATCACCAGCATCAGCGTCACCGCGATGACGGGCGTGCCCAGCACCATGATGATGCTGGTGGCGTAGTGGGACCACACGAACAGCGGCAGCCGCATCCACGTGAGGCCGGGGGCCCGCATCTTGTGGATGGTGACGATGAAGTTGAGGCCGGTGAGGATGGAAGAGAAGCCCGCGATGAAGGCGCCCATGGCCGCGGAGATGACGTGGGTGTTGGAGAAGGCCGTGCTGTACGGCGTATAGAACGTCCAGCCGGTGTCCACCCCGCCGCGGACCAGGGAGTAGGCGGCGAAGCCCGCTCCCGCCATGAAGAGGTACCAGCTGGCCAGGTTGAGCTTGGGGAAGGCCAGGTCCCGCGCGCCGATCATGAGGGGGATGAGGAAGTTCCCGAGCGTGGCGGGGATGGACGGGATCAGGAAGAAGAAGACCATGATGACGCCGTGCAGGGTGAAGAGCTTGTTGTAGGTCTCGGCCTGCACCATGTCGCCGGGCGGGGTGACCAGCTCCAGGCGGATGAGGGCGGCGAAGATCCCGCCCAGGGCGAACATCACGGTGATGGATCCCATGTAGAGCAGCGCGATCCGCTTGTGGTCCGTGGTCAGCAGCCACGACTTCACGCCGTAGCTGATGTTCAGGTAGTTCGCCTTCGGCGGCGCGGGCTCGGGGAGGGCGGCGGCGGCGCTCACGGCTGGCGCGCCCCCGTCCGCGCGGCGGCCCCCGGCTCGCGCGGCGCCACCGCCGGCGGCGCCCCCTTGGCCGGCTCCTGCAGCGACTGGATGTACGCGATGAGCTGCATCAGGCCTTCCTCGCTCACCAGGCCCTGGTACGTGGGCATGACGGGCTGATAGCCGGCCACCACCTTGGCCGCCGGCGTCACGATCGACTCGCGGACGTAGTCGGCGTCCGCCACCACCTCCTCGCCGTCGGCGAGCGTCACCGCGCGGCCGAACAGGCCCTCCAGGCGCGGCCCGCGCCCCTGCGAGTCGGCGCGGTGGCAGGTCACGCAGCCCAGCGACTGGAAGATCTTCTGGCCCTCTGCGGCCAGCGAACCCGTGCCGCCGCCCGTGAGCCAGGTCTGGAAGGCGGCCGGCTCCATCACCTCGACCCAGCCGATCATCCCCGAGTGCTTGGTGCCGCAGTACTCCGCGCAGAAGAGGTGGTACCGCCCCGGCTTGGTGGCCTGGAACCACATCGTCGCGTAGCGTCCGGGCACCGCATCCTTCTTTATGCGGAAGGCGGGCACGTAGAAGCTGTGGATGACGTCCTCGGACGTGAGGACCAGCTTCACGGGGACGCCCACCGGGACGTGCAGCTCGTTGATCTCGCGCTGCCCGGAGAGGTGCTGGGCCTTCCACATCCAGCGCTTCCCCACCACGTAGATCTCCATGGCCTGGGGCGGCACCCGCGCCATGGAGAAGAAGATCTCCGCGCTCCACAGGAACACCACGGTCACGATCACGAGCGGCACCGCCGTCCACACCGCCTCCAGGGTGAAGTTGCCGTGGATGGGGACGCCGATCTCGCCGGGAGACCGGCGCCGGAACTTGATGGCGAAACCCACCACGAGGCACGCGATGAGCACCGAGAAGAAGGCGGCCAGGGCCACGAGCGCGATGTAGAGGGCGTCGACGCGCCCGGCCATGGTCGAGGCCTGCTCCGGGAACAGCGGGAAGCCGGTCCACATGTCAGCCGACCTCTCCGCTGGCGGCGGCCGTCCTCTCGCCGCGGCGCAGGACGGCGATGAGGGCGACGAGGCCGAGCACGGTCAGGATGCCCATGAAGCGGACGGTCCGCATGATGGCGGCGCCGTAGCGGCCGCGCACGGGGTCGTACTCGTAGCAGTAGAGCAGGAGCTGGTCCACGGGCGTGCCCACGCGGCCCGCGGAGGCCTCGACCAGCGCGAAGCGCAGGTCCTTCGGCGCGTATTCCACGCCGTAGAGGTAGCGCGCGATCCGTCCTTCCGGCGTGGCCACCACCACCCCGGTGGGATGCGCGTACTGCCGCGTCTCCTCGTCCCAGGCGTAACGGAAGCCGACGGCGCGCGTGACCGCCGCGACGGCGGCCGCATCCCCGGTCAGGAAGTGCCAGCCGGCCGCCGCCTCCGGGCGGCCGTACCTCTCGAGGTAGGTTTTCTTCGCCGAGGCGGCCTGCTCCGGCGTCTCCTTGGGCTCGAAGCTCACCGTGACCACATCGAACTCCCGGCCGGCGTCGAAGGACAGGGTCTTCATGGCGCTGGCCAGGCCGTTGAGGGAGAGCGTGCAGAGCATCGGGCAGCCGTAGTAGGCGAGGGACAGGACGACCGGCCGGCGCCCGAAGTAGTCGCCGAGCCGGACCGCGCGCCCGCTCTCGTCGACGAGCGCCGCGTCGAGCGGAAGGGCCTCGCCGAGGCGCTGGTCGAAGGCCACGTCGCGCAGGGCCGCCGGCCGCGCGTCCGCCACGGCGCCCGGCGCGGGCGAGGAGCCCGGTCCGGTCGCGGAGAGCAGGACGAAGACGGCCGCGGCGGGCGTCATGGATGCGCCGCCGGCCCGGGAGCGGCCGGGCTGGCCCCCGGTGAGGGTGGGGCGGAGGGCGGGGCCTTCGGCAGCGGTGCCTCGCCCCGCTCGGCCAGCAGCCGCATCGCCTCCGCTATCGGTATGCGCACCGTACCCGCGTGCTCGTCCACCCATCCGTAGGTGGTGAGCGTGCGGTCCTCTTCGGCGCGCGCCGCGTCCAGGTCCTGCGTCGGCAGGGTCTGCAGCCGCGGCGCGGGCGGGACGCGGCGCGGGTCGAGGCTGGACGCCATGGGAGGCGGCGGCGCGTCGCCTCTCGCCTCGCGCTCCGCCAGCCACCGGAACAGGAAAAGGACCAGGGCCGACGCGACCAGCGTGGCCAGTCCCAGGAGGATGCCGGCCCGGATGACCATCCGGGTGTCGGCGTCCTCCTTCTCGTAGGAGACCCCGCTCATCCGTGGGCCTCCGCCGCCTCGAGCATCTCGCGCAGCTCGGGCTCGCCGAGCGGGAGGAGCGGGCGGTCCTTGAGGTTGGAAGCGAAGGTCCACAGCCACGCCCCGCCCAGCGCCACCGCCGCGGCCAGGTCCATCCAGTGCACGGACAGGCCGTGCCCGTGGCCCTTCATGTCGGGGCCCACCAGCCAGAACAGGTCCACCAGTCGGACGAGCAGGACGCCTGCGGCCACCATGCCCAGGGTGCGGGCGTTGCGCTTGAGGTCCCGCGACAGGAGCAGGAGGAATGGCAGCGCGAAGTGGAAGACCACCAGGATGAGGGCCAGCCACTGCCAGCCCGAGCCGAGCCGCCGGATGTACCACGGGATCTCCTCCGGCAGGTTCCCCGACCAGACGATGAGGAACTGCGAGAAGGAGATGTAGGCCCACACCATGACGAAGGCCAGGAGCAGCTTGCCCAGGTCGTGGATCATGCTCGGCCGGACGACACCCAGAAGCGGCGGCTCGTTGCCGATGAGCGAGACGAGCACGATCACCATGGCCAGCGCGGACAGGGCCTGGCCGATCATGAAGAGCATCCCGTAGATGGTGGAGAACCAGTGCGGGTCGAGCGACATGGCCCAGTCCACGGAGGAGAAGGTGATGGTCAGGCCCATGAGGACCAGGCCGCCGCCGGAGAGCGCCTCGAGCCGCTGCGAAAGGCGGGCGTCGGGGCCGCGGTCCATCTGGAGCGACCACTTGTTGAGGTAGTGGGCCAGCAGTCCCCAGACCACGAAGTAGAAGGCCGCCCGGCCGAGGAAGAACGGCGGGTTGAGGTAGAGGCTCTTGTGCTTGAGGATCTCGTCGTGCGCGGCCTCGGGCCCGGCCCACTCGTAGACGCGCGGGAGGCCGAAGGCCAGGGGCAGGAAGAAGAGCGGGGCGAAGCGGAGGGTGCGCGCGCCCGCCTCGAGGATGCGCCGGATCACCACGCCCCAGGCGCCGCCCGAGAGGTGGTGGATCATGGCGATGCTGAGGCAGCCCACGCCGATCCCGATCCAGAAGAGAAAACCCAGCAGGTAGGAACGGAAGAATTGCGTCGGGTCCAGGACGAGGCCGAGCAGCAGCGCCAGGATGCCGACGACCGCGGCCACCGCCGCGCCACGCTGCAGGCGCTCCAGCTGCGGGGGGACGGGATGGTCCGCCCTGACCACGGGCGTGCTCACGGGTGGTGCGCCTCGGGCGCGGCCGGTGCGGAGGCCACGCCTGCCAGGTCGCCGCGCCGATCGGCGGGCACGTCGGCCACCGTCGCGTTCTGGCTCAGCTGCAGCGCACGCACGTACGCCACCACCGCCCAGCGATCCGCCACGGAAAGCTTGTCCGCGTAGTCCGGCATCGCCCCGAAGCCGGCCGTCACCACGTCGAAGTAGTAGCCCGCGGGCTGCGCGCGCAGGCGGTCGATGTGGAAGGACGGCGGCGGGCGGTAGCCGCGCCTAACGATCATCCCGTCCCCGCGCCCCACCTGGCCGTGGCACGGCGCGCAGTAGATGCGGTAGCGGTCCTCGCCCCGCTTCAGGAGCTTCATGTCGATGGCCACGGGCACGGCAGCGACGAACGAGGTCCCGGCCTTGCCGGTCTCCATCGTTTCGTCGCCGGGCAGGTGGCCCCGGGCAACGGTGCCGGGCACCCGCGGCCGCGCGGAACGTTCGTCACCGAAAAAAGTGCTCTTGGCTAGAGGCTTGTACCGGGGTTGGTCGTGCATATCTTGCCTACATGCGAGCGTTACAAGCGTGAGCGCGACCATCCAGCGGGCGCTCGCATGTATTCCGTTCTCATGACCGGTTCTCTCCGGTCTTGTCGAGACCGTCAAGGCTCGACCTCGCTAATCGCACTCGGGCCCAATGACTCGAGAAAGGCCCTCGTGCGTGGGATGTCAAATTTCGGGTCCGTGGACTCTATGCAAATGAAGAACCGGTCCCGGCTGGCCAGCGCAAACGACGGCACGTTGAAGACCGGATGGTACGGCTCCGGCAAGCCGTTCAAGGCCAGCATCCCCAGCACCGCCGTGAGCGCGGCCATGAGGATCGTCGTCTCGAAAGCG
>Ga0075428_100003394_pt1 | contig 17412 bp, 12 predicted proteins | sample RhiMetdeltSRZDD2_FD_75291 | JGI IMG/M metagenome (GOLD analysis project Ga0075428, IMG submission 75291) | Populus rhizosphere microbial communities from Tennessee, USA - Rhizosphere MetaG P. deltoides SRZDD2 | ecosystem: Host-associated > Plants > Roots > Rhizosphere > Soil | place: USA... | reverse complement strand
GCGGACCACTCCCGCTTCTTTGCCTCGCTGTCGTAGCGCGACGCGAGCGAGCCTGCGCGCCACTCCACCTTCAGTGCGCGCTTGCCCTTGACCGTCGCCCAGTAGTCCGTGCCGACCACCGCGACGCCATGCGGCAGCTCGACCACCCGCAGGACACCCTCGATCTTCAGCGCTTCCGCAGCATCCACCTTGATCGGGCCGTTTTCGGCGCCGTCGCCGTAGAGCGGGTGCGGGCAGGTCGCGACGGGCGGGCGCAGGAGGGAGGCGTAGAGCATGCCGTGTATGTGCACGTCGATGCCGTACTTCGCCGTCCCGTTCACTTTCAGCGGTACGTCGAGGCGTTCGACATCCTTGCCGATCAGTCGCCATTGCGCGGGCGCCTTCAGATTCTTCTCCGTGACCTGGGGAGCATCGAGCGTGATGTCCGGCAGCGTCGCGACTGCCATGTAGCTCATCCTGCGTCCCGACGCTGCATGCACGACATGGCTCGGTACGGTAGAGCACTGGGCCGCCGGCACGCCCCAGCTGCGGGCGGCGTTCGCGATCAGGATGAGGCGCGCCTGCGCACCCGCGAGCCGCATGATGTTCCAGTAGCCCTGCGTGCTGCGGCTGCCTCCCACCCCTTGAACGTTGTTGTAGTCCGGATTGATGTAGGCCTTGTCGGACGGGGCCTGCTCGACCCGCACGTGCCGCCAGTCGGCGTCGAGCTCTTCGGCAAGAAGCAGGGGCAGCGAGGTGTAGATGCCCTGTCCCATCTCCGCGGTGGGGCACTTGATCGTGATCGTGCTCTCGCTGTCGGAGACGTGGACCCAGGCGTTCACGTCGAGATCGTTCCCGTCGCCGCAGGCGCGCGCGTCCACGACGCGCAGCAGACCGGCAGGCGTCAGGACGAAGCCGAGCGCAAGGCCGCCGCTTCGAGCGAGGAAACGCCGCCTGCCCGAAGAAGGCGTGACACGTGACACGTGACACGTGACTCGCGCCGCTTCGCCTCGCTTGTGCCTCATGTCTTGGCCGCCCTCTCGATCGCGGCAACGATGCGATGGTAGGAGCCGCAGCGGCAAATGTTCGTCTTCATGTGCTCGACGATCTCGGTGCGCGTCGGGTTTGGCTTGTCCTTGAGGAGCGCCGCTGCCCGCATGATCTGCCCCGACTGGCAATAGCCGCACTGCGGCGCCTGCTCAGCGATCCACGCCAGCTGCAGCGGATGCTTCGAGTCCCGCGACAGGCCCTCGATGGTCGTGACGCTCTTCCCCGCGACGTGCTGGAGCTCCAGCAGACAGGAGAACGCAGGCCGCCCGTCCACGTGCACGGTGCAGGCGCCGCACTGCCCGATGCCGCAGCCGTACTTGGTGCCGGTCAGCTTGAGGTTTTCGCGCAACACCCACAGGAGCGGCGTGTCGGGGTGCGCGGTGACGGACCGGCGCGTGCCGTTGATCGTCAGCGTGGTGGTGATCATCTGCGACACGGATCGTTCCCCATTACTCGTTTCTGGCTGCTCGTCATTTTATCCCGGCCCGCCCCTCATCCCTCAGCCTCATCCCTCGTGACCGGTCACTGGTCACCGGTCACTGGTCACTCTACTTTGGCCCCGGACTCTTTCACCATCTTCGCATAACGCTGCACCTCGGCCTTGAGGGTGCCGGCGAATTCGGCCGGTGTGTTGGGCGTGAATACGAGCGATTGCGCGTCGAGGCGCTCCTTCACGTCTGGGAGCTGCAGGATACGGGAAATCTCCTTGTTGAGCCGGCTGACGACGGCGGGCGGCGTGCCCGCAACAGCGAAAACCGAGAACCACGTGTAATCGTCGAAGCCCGGGAAGCCCGATTCGGCGACGGTCGCGACGTTGGGCAGGATGGGCGAGCGCTTGATCGTGGTGACGGCGATCGGCTTCACGCGGCCGGACTGCACGTGCGGCACTGCGGGCGGCATGGACGTGCAGCCGACCGGTACCTGGTTGCCGGCGACGGCCGCGACCGCCGTCGCAGGCGCGTACGGGACGTGGGTGATGTCTACCTTCGAGAGCGAGCGGAACAGCATCTCCATGTCGAGGTGCGGCGTGGTGCCCGTGCCGGACGAGGCATAGCTCATCGGCGTGGACCGCGCCTGCGCGATCAGGTCCTTCAGGGATGACGCCTTGACGGACGGGTGCACCGAAATGAGGTTGGGCGTCGTCGGCCCCTGCAGTACTCCGGTGAAATCCCCCATGGTGTAGCCGGGATTGCGGTAAAGGCTCACGTTCACCGTCATCGCCGAGCTGTTCATGAGAAGCGTATAGCCGTCGGCGTTGGCGCGCTTCGCGGCCTGAGTGCCGATGTTGCCGCCGGCCCCCGGCCGGTTCTCGATCACGACGTTCTGCCCCCACGCTTCCGTGAGCTTCGCTCCCAACAGCCGGGCGACGATGTCGGTGGAAGCGCCGGGCGGGAAGGCGACGATGATGCGGATGGGGCGGTTGGGGTAGTCGGACTGCGCGGGCGCGCTCATCGATACGGCAGCCAGCAGCGCGCCGCAAAGAGCCCGGTGAACAGCGGTCATGGCCTCCTCCCTTCTTGTTTACCCATTGTAGCCGGACCCGCTTCACGCCTGACGCCTGCCCCCTGACGCATGGCGTGTTTTGCGCCGCAACTCCCCGGCACTAGAATCCCCCGACTGAACAGCCAATGGGAGCACCCATGCGAATCGTCGATATCCCGCCCTACCAGAGAGCCGGCGTCAACTACGACCCCACCGAAGGCCACTTCATGATGCGCGAGCTCGTCGCCAGCCTGAGAGCGCGGGGACAGTTGGACGGCGTCGAGATCGACATCGACGAGGGCGAGCCCACGGACCACGGCGCGGAAACCCGCGACGAGGCCGTCGTAGCGGCGATCGCGGTGGGCGTCGTGAAAAGGGTGCAGGCTGTCTGCGCCATGGGCAAGTACGATGCGATCGTGACGCAGGCCGGGATAGAGCCCGGTTTCCTCGCTGCCATGTCGGTGTCCACCCTCCCCGTCGCCTATCCCCTGCATTCGGCCCTGCACTTCGGCTCGCTCCTCGGCGAAAAATCCTGCGCGCTGACGACGACGGACGCGCAAGCCATGATCGTGAGGCGCAACGCCCAGCTCTACGGCATGAACCACAAGCTGACGAGCGTGCGCTACGTGTCGCTCTCGTCCAGCGCCACGATGGCGCTCGTGCGCAAATACAGAAAGGGTCCGGAGCGGACCAATGCGCCCGAGGTAAAGGCGTTCGTCGGCGCCGTCGTGGACCAGTTCGTCCGCGCGATCGAGGACGAGGGCGTGGACTCCGTGATCATCGCCTCTCCGCACCAGCAGTGCTTTCTCGACGAGGTCAGGCTCGGCCTCGATGCGAAGGGCTACCAGGAAATCAATCTCATCGGGGCGTTCCCGGCTGCCGTCGAAATGGCGAGGGCCATGGTCAACATGAAGCTCAAACAGTCGGCGAGGGCCTATCCGACCGATACGCTGAAAGCGAAGCCGGCGTTCAGATAGCGACCGGAAGCCGGCAGATTGGCCGGGATTCCGGCGCAGCCTTTACGAACTCGCGCGGCCGGGCCTGTCGAATCGAGGGATCCCCGTTCGACCAGATATAGAGGCACAAAAGGACCGGTGGTGGAAGGACGAATAAACCAACAGACAGGAGAAAAGCGATGCGATTCATGGTGATGGTAAAGGCAACGAAGGACTCCGAAGCGGGCATCATGCCCAGCGAGCAGCTGCTCGCCGAGATGGGCAAGTACAACGAGGAGCTGGTGAAGGCGGGCATCATGCTCGCGGGCGAAGGCCTGCATCCGAGCTCGAAGGGGGCGCGGGTCAGGTTTTCCGGGAAGCAGCGCACGGTAATCGACGGGCCGTTCGCCGAGACGAAGGAGCTCGTCGCCGGATACTGGCTGTGGCAGGTGAAGTCCCTCGCCGAGGCAATCGAGTGGGTCAAGCGCTGCCCCAATCCCATGCCGGGCGATTCGGAGATCGAGATCCGCCAGGTATTCGAGGCGGAAGACTTCGGCGCGGAGTTCACGCCCGAATTGAGGGAGCAGGAGGAGCGCCTGCGCGAGCAGATCGCGGGGAAGAAGTAGGCGCGGCTCGTCCGGGTGCGCTGAGGGGAGCTAACTCACCCGGACGAGGCCCCGCCTCGCGCGGTGCAGCCGCTCGAATCCATCCCGCGTCACCCGTATCAGCTCCCCTACCTGCACCCCCGCGCGCGGCTTTCCTTTTTCTTCCCGCGTCGTGACGTTCGGCTGCACCACTACCGTCATGTTCTCCTGCAGCCGCATGTCCGGCAGCGGGCCCGCCGGGCGGCTACCGCTGCCGAGGATGGGCTGGAGGTAGCCGCCGCCGTATCCGTGCATCAGGTCGTCGCACACGGTAAAGCCGCTCGCCTCGATGACATTCGCAGCGTCGATGATCTCCTGCATCTTCGTGCCGTGGCGCACGACAGCGGTGACGGCATCGAACGCAGCCTCCGCCGCGTGGTGAAGATCCCGGTAGAGCGGCGTCGCATCCGCACCGACCGTGAACGTGCGCAGCACCTGTCCCGGGTAGTCCCACCAGGACGCGGACAGCTCGCAGAACACGACGTCGCCCCTCTGCACCTTGCGCGGCGAGGGATGCTGCGGCGGGACGTATATGTGCGGCTTCGCCATCGACGTCACACCGATATAGTGGATCATCGTCGTCGCGCCGTGCCTGACATAGCCGCTTTCCACCAGCGCCGCCAGCTCGCGCTCCGTCATGCCGGGCTCGGTCCCGGCGAGCAGCGCGGCGAGCCCCGCGTCGCTCATCGCGGCCCCGAGCCTCAACCAGTCGATCTCCTCCTGCGACTTGATCGTGCGCAGCCGGATGTACTCGGCGTTGAGCGGCGCCAGCTTGAAAAATCCCTCGAGCTGCCGGTGTCCCGCGATACCCAGCGGTCCGATGATACCCAGGCGCTTTGCTCCGCGCCGCCGCAGCTCTTCTATCGTCTTCAGCAACCCCTGGTGCTCGCCCCAATGCACCTCGGCGTCGAACGCGATCTTCTTCGCGAGCGGGACGTGGTTGAACCACTCGACCGCCATCCACATCTGCTCGTCCGGCCTGAACACGACGTAAGCCTGCGCCGTGCCCGGCCAGCCCGTCACCCACTGCGTCGCGTTGCCAGAGCGGTTCTCGGTGACGATGAGGAGACTGTCGACTTTCGCCTTCTCCATGATCTGGGCGAGCGCCTTGTGCCGGCGCTCGTACTCGGCGCGGGAGAAGCGGGGATATTCCTGCTGGACGATGGCCCTCAACCGGGGCTCGAGCTTGAGAGGCGTGAGCGGTGCGCGGCGAGGGGCGGAAGAGGGGCCCCGAGCTTGCTCGGGGATCTGCCCCCCGGTGACGCGCAGGGCGGCCGACACGTTATCCATGTCTGGCGATCTCCTATCGGAGGCCGCACCGTGACCGGTAACCGGGGCCTTGCGCCGCGAGCCCAATCGGCGTCTATCGGCGTTCATTGGCGATTCCTGTTGCCGTACTCTTCCTCGAACAACGGGTAGGTATTCGTCTGGCTCGCCGGCCGCACCGGCGTGGCCGGACGCACCCACGACGGATTCAACTGCGATAGCGATGTGACGCCCATCAGCCCCATTGCGGTGCGGATCTCCACGTCCATCAACTCCAGCATGCGCTTCAATCCCGCCTCGCCGCTCGCCGCGAGCGCCCAGCCGAGCATCTTGCCCACACCCACCGCCCGCGCGCCCAGGCACAGGGCCTTGATGACGTCGGTGCCGCGCTGCACGCCGCCGTCCCACAGGACCTCGGCGCGGCCGTTGACGGCGTTGACCACCTCCGGCAGGACTTCGATGGTCCCCTGCGCGTGGTCGAGCTGCCGGCCCCCGTGGTTCGAGACGTACACGACGTCGGCGCCGTGCTCGACCGAGAGCCGCGCGTCCTCGGCCGTGGCCACGCCCTTGACGATCAGCGGCAGTCCCATGCGCTCCTTCATCCAGATCAGGTCGCTCCACTTGAGTCCCATCTGGAACGACGGATCGCCGAATCCCTCGCGCACGGCGGCGCGGCTCACGATGTCGCGCTCGCGCCGCCCGTAGTAGTTGCGGTCCACGCACACGCAGAGCGCCCGGTACCCCGCCGCCTTCGCGCGGTCGAGAATGTCCTCCACCCACTTGCGGTCGGCGCGCACGTAGAGCTGGAAGATGAGCGGCTCCCTGACGGCCGCAGCCGCTTCCTCGAGACCCGGCTTGGCGGCCGTGCTGACGAATGCGGTGGTGCCGTGCGCGACCGCGGCCCGGGTGACGTTGCATACGCCCTGTGGGTGTGCGAAGCCGACGAAGCCGCCCACCGGAGCGAGAAACACCGGCGAGGAGAGCTTCCGGCCGAGGAGCGTCGTCGTGATGTCTATGTTTCTCACATCCACCAGCACGCGCTGGCGCAGCGCCAGGCAATCGAGCGCCTGCCGATTGCGCAGGAGCGTCGTCTCCGAGTCGGCGCCGCCCGACAGGTGATCCCACAGATGCTGCGACAGGTTGCGCCGCGCGGTCGCCACGATTTCCTGCAGCGAAACGAAGTTCTCCGCCGCCCGCTCGTCTATCCGCGGGTATTTCCGCGCTGCCGGCTCGGCTTTCTTCCCTTTTGCTTTAGCTTTTTTCTTCGCCATGTTCTTTACGAATCACCACTGGTCACCGGTCACTGGTCACTGGTCACTCAGCCTTGAGGCCGATAACCTTCACGAGCTTGCCGGCCTCGATCAACTCCTCCTGGACCGCGCGGCGGAACTCGTCGGAAGTCCCGGTCGCGGGCTCCACGCCCTGCAGTGCAAACTGCTCGCGCATTTCGGGAGTATTGACGACCCTGTCGACGTTCGCGCGTATCTTGTCGAGGATGGGACGGGGCACGCCCCGGGGCGCGAGCAAACCGGAAAACGTGACGTGCTTGAACCCGGGCAGCGATTCGGCGATCGGCGGAATGTCGGGAAGGAGCGGCGTGCGCTGCGGCAGCGTGTGGCCCAGCGCGCGCAACCGCCCTGCCCGCACCAGCGTCATGACCGCCGCCGACGGCGGCAGCGTCCACTGCGATTCCCCGGCGGCGACGGCCGCGACGGAAGGCCCGCCGCCCTTGTACGGCACGTGGACCGAGGAAAATCCTCCCGCCATCATGAACGACGTCCCGCTGAAGTGGCTGGTGGAGCCGGGCCCCGCGGAGGCCATGTTGAGCTTTCCTTCCCGCGCCCTGGCGTAGTCGATCAGCTCCTTCACGCTCTTCACCGGCACCCCCGGGTTCACCACGAGCACGGCGCCCTGCCGCGAGTACATCGCGACGTACTCGAAATCCTTCATCGGGTCGTAGCCCAGGTTCCTGCGGATGTGCGGGGATACGGTCAGGGCCGATATCGACGTCGTGATGATCGTGTAGCCGTCCGGGATCGCGTTCTTGCCGATCTCCAGGCCGAGCGAGCCGCCGGCGCCCGCGCGATTGTCCACCACGATCTGCTGGCGGAACGCCTCACCCAGCCGCAACGCGACGATACGGCCCAGCGTGTCGGCCGAACTGCCCGGCGCGTTGGGCATGACGAGGCGTATGGGCCGGCTCGGATAGTCACGGGCTGCATCGGCTGCACACGCGATCCCGGCGGATGCCGCCGTCAACACCAGGGCAATCGATAGGAGGTTAGCGCCAGCCACTGGGTGCCTCCTCATCCCTCGTCTTGCGCCTCATCCGGCGACCAGGATCTCATCGATGGGATAGGGAGTCAGCTCGTCGACGCCGGATTCGGTGATCGCGAACGAGCGCGAGAAGAAAATGCCGAAAGTACCGTCGAGGCTGACCGGCGTGATCTCGATGCTGTAGGTCGCCCCGGGCTGCATCACCATGTCGTAGGGCTGACCTTTCACCTCGTCGACCGAGACGAACGGCACCGAGGTGATGAGATCCAGACCGTGCATGACGATGGGACGGGACTGCGCGCCGCGCGAGCGGAAGGTAGTCGACGACGCCTTGCGCACCGCCTCCAACGAATTTCCGGGCTTCAATTGTCCGCGGATGTCCTTGAATCCCGGCACCAGCACGTCCTTGAAGAACCGGTCGTACTGCTCCGTGGGCCGGCCGATGCTGACCGGATGCCCGATCTTGGCCGAATAACCCATGTAGGACATCGACAGCTCGGCGAGGATGATATCGCCCTCGCGCAACACCCGGTGCGAGGGGTTCGGATTGGGAAAGATGAGCTTCGGATCCCGCATCGAGGTCGAGCCTATCATCAGGAGGTGCTCGCGACCGCCTTCGTTCATGACGGCGCTGATGACTGCGGCAGCGAGCTGGTATTCGCGCACGCCCGGCCGCGCCGTCGCCCTGACCGCTTCGAGCGCCTTGATCGCGAGGGTCCCCGCCTTCGCCATCGCGCGCAGCTCCTCGGGACTCTTGCGGTGGGCAAGCTCGTGCAGGATGAGGGGTTGAAAGACGAAAGTCGCCCCGGGCAGGTGCTCCTGGAGCTGGCGCCAGGCATTGGTGCCCATGAATTCCGGCCCGGTGCGGTCCGCCGCCGTGATCGCGATGCGCCCCGACTGCAGGCCCAACTCGATCAGGCGCTCCGCGACAACCTTACCGTACTGGCCATGCTCGCCGCCCCTCACATCGCAGAGCGACACCATCTTGCGCGCCGCCTCTATGTGGCAGCCGGGATGCGGGTACACGAGCGTCGGCTCGCCCTTCAACGGCAGGAGTAGATACTGCACCATCCCGCGCTCGTCGAAGAGTCCCGATCCCCACGTCACCCCGGCGCCGTGGCTGTAGATATCGGGACCGCCGGTAAAGAGAATGGCATCGAAACCGTCGCGCTCCATCAACTTGCGCGCCGCCGCGTGCCGCCGCGCGTACTCGGCGTCGGAGAACTTCTCGTAAACCGCGTCGGTGTACCACGGCGAGTTGCAGATCGCGTCGAAATGCTCCGTGCTGTCCAGCTCCCGCCGTACGTTGTTCCAGTCGTTCGTTTTTGCCATGGATGTCCGCTGCTTCTAACGGTTCACACGTTGATGGACAGGCTGCGGGCTACCGGCTGCGAGCCGCCAGCTGTGCGTAGTGCCCGTAAGCCGGAGCTGGCAGCTGATAGCTCGGAGTCCGCCGTCAGGCGGATTTCTTTTCCGGCCCCTTGTCCTTCTTCGCCCAGTAGTCGGGAGCGGCCTTGGACTTTGCAAGCGCCTCGGCATCTTCGAATCCCGGCGCCATCGAGGCCGCAGTGCCCGCCATCACCTGGTGATGGTCGATGTTGAGGAGCCGCAGCCAGCTCTGCTGCCCCATGGTCAGCGCGATGAAGCAGCCCAGCTCCACCAGCTCGGGCTCTGCGAAATGGGCATGGAGCCGGTCCCAGAACCGATCGTCGGTCGTAAGGCGCCAGGTGATCGCCTCGGCATAGGCGAGCGCGGCCTTCTCGCGCTCGCTGTACTTCGCCGACTTCTCGAAATTGACGAGATCGTCGGTCTGGGCTTCCTCGAGCGTGCCGCTGAACGCCTTGATCGAGCGCTGGTTGCCGCAGAACTCGCAAGTCACCGCCCGCGACACGTAGAGCCGGCACAGCTCCTTCACCGCGTGGTCGCAGACCCCGGTGTGGAAGATGTCGCGCCACGAATTGGCGAACGCCCAGAACGCGCCCGGCACTTGCGCGCGTACCGCCGAGCTTTCCGGCCGCGGCGTGCCTTCCCGCGCGCACCGCTCCATCTCCGCGCGCATCTCCGGCGTCATCTTCTCCAGCGGAACGTAGCTCAAGCGCTGCTTGCCTGCCATATCTGTCCTCCTCATTCCCGACCTGCTGCTCCAGGGCCCGATACTCGTCACGAGTCACGGGTCACGAGTCACGGTCTACTGCGGCTTGATCCCCGCAGCCTTGAAGACCTGCGCGGTGTCCTTGATCTGGACCACGATCAGCTTGCTGAATTCCGCCGGCGTCATGACCATGATGTCGTTGCCAAGCTCGCCGAGCTTCCCGCGCACGCCGGGGTCGGCGAGCGCGGCCCCGAAGTGCTTGCGGATCGTGCCCACGACCGGGGCCGGGGTACCCGCCGGCCCCCATAGCCCGAACCAGAGGTTGAACTCGAACCCGGGCACGCCGGACTCCGCGACGGTGGGCAGGTTCGGCAGCTGAGTTGCGCGCTTCGCCGAAGTAATCGCGAGCCCCCGCAGCTTGCCGGCCTGGAGATAGGGCAACACCGCCGAGATCGGCGCGAAATACGATTCGACGCGGCCGGAGAGGAGGTCCGGAAAAATCTCTCCCGAGCCCTTGTACGCGACCAGCGTGTACTTGATTTTCGCGTCGTACTGGAACTTCTCGGTGTTGAGATGGGTGCCGCTGCCCGGACCGGCGAACGCGATATTGATCTTGCCCGGGTTCGCCCGCGCCTCCGCGAGATAGTCGGCCAGCGTCTTGAATTTCGTGCCGATCCCGACCGTGAGGATATTCGGCTGCGCCACCAGCGGCATGATGTCCGTGAAGTCCTTGAGCGTGTTGTACGGCAGGCTCGCGTAGAACGAGGGATTTACGACGTGCGCGTTGGAGTTGATGAGCAGCGTGTAGCCGTCCGGCGCGGCCCTGGCGGCGAGCGCCGAGGCAATCGAGCCCCCCGCACCGCCGCGGTTGTCCGGCACCGCCTGCTGGCCCCACAGCTCCGAGACCTTGGCCGAGATGACGCGGCCGATGATGTCGGTCGCGCTGCCGGGCGGAAACGCGATGATCACGCGCACCGGCCGGGTCGGGTAGTTCTGCGCGGCAGCTTGCAGCGCGCACGCCGCCAGCGCGACTGCGGCGATTCTGCTGAGCAGCTTCATGCTTTTCTCCTCCGACTCTTCTGGACGCTGCGCACTATGATAGCCCGTCCCCCACCTCGACGTTCTCGGACTTCAGCTCGATACCTGCGGCCTTGGCCTCGAGAAGCAGCAGCGTCGAAAAATCCTGGTCCGCATAGCCGTGGCCGATCAGCGTCTGGACCATGTCCCGCGTCAGCGAGGTGAGCGGCATGGGCACGCCGAACTCCCGGCCCGCCGACAGGCCCAGGTCGAGGTCCTTGCGCAGCAGCTCCGGCGTGAAGGTGACGTGGAAATCGAGATTCGCGAGGCCCGGCGTCTTGTAGCGCGTGAACATGGAGCCCATCACGCTCTTGTTGAGGAAGTCGAGGAAGGCATGGCGCTCCATCCCGGCTTTCTGCGCGAGTATCGTGATCTCGGCCAGCGACTGCGTGACCACGCCCAGCATCACGTTGTGGCAGATCTTGGCGATGCGCGAGAGCTCACCCTCTCCGACGTAGGAGACGCCCTGCCCGATCGCGGCGAGGTACGGCGTGACCGCGTCCATGGCGTCCTTCGGCCCCGAGGCGACCACCGTGAGCTTGCCGGCCTTGATCACCTTCGCGTTGCCCGACACCGGCGCCGACAGGAACTTCACGCCTTCCTTCGCGAGCTTCCCGCGGATCTCGGCCGACTCCTCGAGCGAGATCGAGGTACTGTCGACCACGATCTTCGGCTTCGCGGTCCCGCCCGCCAGCACGCCGTTCGGACCGAACAGCACCTCCTTCACGTCCTTGCCGGCGCCCACCATCGTGAACACGATGTCGCAGGTCGCGAGCTCGGCGAGCGTGCCTGCGACCCTGGCCCCGGATTTCGCGAGAGGCTCGGCCTTCGCCCGCGTGCGGTTCCACACAGTGATGTCGCAGCCGGCTTTCGCCAGCCGCTCCGCCATCGCGTAGCCCATGCGGCCGATCCCTATCCAGCCCAGTCGGTGTGCCTTCATATTTGCCATTACCAACTCTCCTGTGAATCCATCGGAAGGATGAAGGATGAACGTGGAAGGATGACCTGCCCCAGGAAGTCCCGACCTCCCGTTACCTTCGGTCGGTTGCCGGCTGCCAGCCGCACGCGATCTTAGAGCAACGGCTGAAGCAGGAGCAAGCGCGTGCCGCGCGCGCAAGAAACCCGGCTGAATCAGGTATCCACCGGCGCCTTTGATCCTGCTGCGTCAAGCAAATCGCTTCCCTTTCCCCTTGACGGAGGAGGGTCAGGTGGGGTGATACACGATTGTAGGTTGCATGCCTACAGATTGTAGGTTGCATGCCTACAGATCGTCAGGTTGCCCGACGAAAGCTGGGCCCGGCCCGTTCCGGCCGCGCGTACCCGGATCGGATTGTTTCCAGCCGTGGCCGGGATATAGAATCGATTCAACAGGTCTATCCAGCAGTCCCCTGGCAAGACTGCGGCCGATCGAGAACTCTTAATGACGAACAATGCCCCCGATCGTCCTGAACCGCCGGCAACTGCGGCCCCCTCCCCCCCGGCGGAGCAGCCCGATGAACCGGGCAGAGGCGCGTTCCCGATCGTCGGCGTCGGCGCGTCGGCCGGCGGGCTGGAGGCGTTCACAGCGTTGCTGAAAGCCTTGCCGCTCGATACCGGCATGGGGTTCGTGCTGGTGCAGCATCTCGATCCGCAGCACGAGAGCGTGCTCACGCAACTTCTGGCGCGCGCCACCTCGCTCCCGGTGCAAGAGGTCACGAACAACCTGCGGGTAGAACCCAATCGCGTTTACGTCATTCCGCCCAACGCGACCCTGAGCATAGCGCAGGGCGTTCTAAGGCTTCAGCCGCGCGAGGAGATGCGCACACCGCATCGTTCGATCGACTCCTTTTTCGAGTCGCTGGCGCAGGACCGGCGCGAACAGGCCATCGGTGTGATTCTTTCCGGCACCGCAACCGACGGCACGCTGGGCATGGAAGCGATCAAAGCCGAGGGCGGGATCACGTTCGCGCAGGATGACTCGGCCCGCTATGACTCGATGCCGCGCAGCGCGGCGGCGGCCGGGTGCGTGGATTTCGTGCTCTCGCCGGAGGACATGGCGACGGAGCTGGCCCGCATTGCGAAGCATCCTTACGTCGCAGGGCAGGGGCGCGACGCCGACTCTCCCGAAGACGACCGCGCCGCCGCGACGACACACGAGGACGACGAAACGCCGCTGCCGCCGGGCGGACGGGGAAGCCGCGCACGGGCGCGAGTGAGCGAGGCCCGTGCCGAGGCTCGAGCGGCACGCGCGAAATCGGGCGAAGACGGCTACAGGAAAATCCTGCTGCTCCTCCGCGACCATTCCGGCGTGGATTTCTCTCTGTACAGATCCACCACGATTCAGCGGCGCGTGACCCGGCGCATGGTGCTCAACCGGCACCACGCGCCCGGCGACTACGCGGCTTTTCTGAAGGGCAACGCGAAGGAGCTGGACGCCCTCTACGCCGACGTGCTCATCAGCGTCACGAGCTTCTTTCGCAACCCGGAAGCGTTCGACGTTCTGAAGAGCAAGGTAATCCCCAGGCTCCTTCAGGGCCGCAGCGACGAGCCGTTCCGCGTCTGGGTGCTCGGCTGCTCCACCGGCCAGGAAGCCTATTCCATCGCGATGGCGTTCGTGGAATCCGCGGAGAAGGCGCTCGGCACGCGCAGGCTCCAGGTGTTCGCCACCGACTTGAACGAAGCGCTGCTCGACAAAGCCCGCCACGGTCTCTACGCCAGGAGCCTCGTGGGCGATGTCTCCCCGGAGCGGTTGCGGCGCTTTTTCGTCGAGGAAGAAGGCGGTTACCGCGTCAGCAAGCTCCTGCGGGAAATGGTCGTCTTCGCCCGGCAGAATCTCATCAGCGATCCGCCTTTCTCGCGCATGGACCTCATCAGTTGCCGCAACCTCCTGATCTATCTCGAGCCGGGTCTGCAGCAGAAGGCGCTCCCCACTTTCCATTACGCGCTCAAGCCGGAGGGATTTTTGTTTCTGGGCGCGTCCGAATCGATCGGCGGCTTCACCGAACTGTTCGAGCCGGTGGACAGGAAGCACAGGATCTATTCGCGGAAGGCAGCGCCGACACCGGCGTTCCATCCGCCCGCCAGGAAGGATCGGGGCGAGCCGCGCTCGTCCGGTCGAAGGAAAGGCTCTCCCCTTTCCACGCAGCGGGGAGAAGCATTGGAAGGTCTTCCCGCCGAATCGAGCGCCCAGCGCGAAGCCGACCGCGTCACCGTCAATCAATTCGCGCCGCCCGGGGTCCTCGTCAACGACGAGCTGCAAATCCTGCAGTTCCGCGGTCAGACGAGCGCGTATCTCACGCCGCCCGCCGGAAGAGCGAGCTTCGACGTGCTCAAGATGGCGCGCGAAGGCCTGATGCTGCCGCTGCGCGCCGCGCTCAGCAAGGCGAAGAAAGACAACAAACCCGCGCGCAGGGAGAACGTGAAGGTCGGACCCGGCGGCGCGGTCCGGCAGGTGAACGTGGAAGTCATCCCGCTCAGGACGTTGCGGGAGCGGAGCTTCCTGATCCTGTTCGAGGACGCGGGGAAGGCGGCGCGCGCTATCACGCGCGCGCCGTCCCGTGAACCGTCGGGCGGCGCGGAGAAGACGCCGCGCCGGACCGGAAAACAGGAAGCGTCGCGTCGCATCTCCGAGCTCGAAACCGATCTCGCCGGGACGCGCGACTATCTCCAATCCATGCAGGAGCAGCACGAAGCGGCGAACGAGGAGCTGCAGTCGGCCAACGAGGAAGTCCAGTCCGCCAACGAGGAGTTGCAGAGCCTCAACGAAGAGCTGGAGACGTCGAAAGAAGAGCTGGAGTCGGCCAACGAGGAGCTGACCACCGTCAACGAGGAGATGGCCAACCGCAACGCCGAGTTGAACCGCCTCAACAGCGATCTCGTCAACCTCCAGACTTCGACCGGTCTCGCCATCGTGCTGCTCGGACGCGATCTGACCATCCGCCGCTTCAGCGCGCAGGCTGAAAAACAGCTCGGCCTGCTGACCGCCGACGTTGGAAAGCCCTTCGGCAACGTCCGGCACGATCTCGTTTTCGCGGAAGGGGACGAGACGGGCGACCCCCGCGACCTGGAGAGCTTCATCGCCGAAGTCGTTACCAGCATGCACGAGGGCGAGCGCAAAGTGCGCGACAGGGAGGGCCGCTGGTATTCCCTGCGCGTGCGGCCCTATCTCACACTCGACAACAAAGTGGACGGTGCAGTGCTGGTGCTGGTGGATATCGATGCGGCCAAGCGCGGCGAGCAGGCCATCGCCGCCGCGCGCGACTACGCCGAGGCCATCGTCCAGTCCACGCGCGACCCGCTGCTGATTCTCGACGCCGACCTGCGCGTCAGCACTGCCAACGAGGCCTTCTACCGCAAGTTCAAAGTGTCGGGCGCTCAATCGCAGGGCCGCTCGATCTACGATTTAGGCAACGGCCAATGGGATATTCCCAGACTGCGCGAGCTGCTCCAGGACATCCTGCCGCGCAACAGTTTCTTCAACGACTTCGAGATCACCCACGATTTCGAGACCATCGGCCGCCGCACCATGCTGCTCAATGCCCGCACGCTGCGCGAGGTCGGCGAAGGCCGGCCCACGCGCATTCTCCTGGGCATCGAGGACGTGACCGAGCGGCAGCGCGCCGACGCTCTTACCGCTTCGCTGGCGGCGATCGTCAATTCCTCGGAGGACGCCATCATCGGCAAGGACCTCACCGGCGTCATCAACAGCTGGAACAAGGGCGCGGAGCGTCTCTTCGGCTACACCGCGCAGGAAGCCATCGGCCGGCCCATTACCATGCTCATTCCACCCCAGCGGCTGGCCGAAGAGCAAGAAATCCTGACGCGGATCAGGCGCGGTGAATGGATCGCCCCTTTCGAAACCGTCCGCGTGCGCAAGGATCGTTCGCGATTGGACGTATCCCTGACCATCTCCCCGATCAAGGATGCGGCAGGCCGGGTGATCGGCGCATCGAAAATCGCCCGCGACATCACCGATCGCAGGATGGCGGAGAAAGCGCTGCGCGAAGCCGGAGAGCGTTTCCGCTTCATGGCCGAGTCGATGCCGGGGAAGATCTTCACCGCCGGACCCGGCGGCGAGGTGGACTACTTCAACCCGCGGTGGACCGAGTTTACCGGGCTCACGCTCGAGCAGATCAGGGATTGGGGCTGGACGCAGGTCATCCATCCCGACGACGCGGCCGAGAGCATGCGCGTCTGGCGGCATTCGATCGACACCGGCGAGCCGTTTCGTTTCGATCATCGCTTCCGGGCTGCGGATGGCACGTACCGCTGGCACCAGAGCCAGGCAGTGGCGTTGAAGGATGTCGACGGAAAGGTCCTCATGTGGGTCGCCGCGAATGCGGACGTCCACGAGGTCAAGGAGGCCGACCGCCGCAAGGAAGAGTTTCTGGCGGTCCTCGCTCACGAGCTCCGCGGACCGCTCGCCCCGCTTTCCAACATGCTGGAAATCATGACGCGCGCGCAGAGCAGAGACGACGTTGCACAGGAGGCGCTCGGCACGATGCAAAGGCAGTTGGGCCAGATGACCCGGCTTATCGACGACCTCCTCGACGCGGGCCGCATGAGCCGGAACAAGCTGGACCTTCGGCTCGGGACGGTCGAACTCGCGTCGGTCGTGCGCCACACGGTCGAGGCCTGCCGCGCGACGATCGATGCGGCGAGACACGAGCTCACGGTAACGCTGCCGCCGCAGCCGGTGTACCTGCACGCCGACTCGACGCGGCTCATGCAGGTGCTCGGGAACCTGTTGAACAACGCCTGCAAATTCACCGAGCCGGGAGGCCATATCTCGCTGACCGCCGAGCGCGAAGGCGCCGACGTGGTGGTCTCGGTCAAGGATGACGGCATGGGCATTCCGCCCGACATGCTGCGCGGGATCTTCGACATGTTCATGCAGGTCGATCGCTCGCTGGAGCGCGCGCGAGGCGGGCTCGGCATCGGCCTCACGCTGGCGAGGCAGCTGGTCGAGATGCACGGCGGTTCGGTGAAGGCATATAGCGAGGGGCTCGGGCGGGGCAGCGAGATGGTCGTGCGCCTGCCGGTCTCGATCGAGACGCCCGAACCGGCGCCGCCGGGGCCGGGCGTCAGCGAGCCTGCGCCGACCTTGGCGCGCCGCATCCTCGTGGTCGACGACAACCGGGACGCCGCCATATCGCTCACCATGCTGTTGCAGATGGCCGGTCACGAGACCCGCACCGCTCACGACGGCGTCGAGGCGCTGGACGCCGCGGCGGCGTTCCGGCCGGACTTCGTGCTGCTCGACATCGGCCTGCCGAAGCTGAACGGCTATGAAGTGGCCCGCAAGATACGGGGGGAGCCGTGGGGCAAGGACATCGCGCTGATAGCCCTGAGCGGATGGGGACAGGATGAAGACCGCCGTAAATCCCGGGAGGCCGGGTTTGACGGCCACCTGATCAAGCCGGTGGACTACGCCACACTCAAGAAGCTGCTGGCCGAAAGCAAGTAAGAGACTTGCGCAGCCGTTCAGGTCATCCTTCCCCGTTCCACGTTCATCGTTGACGTTCCGCGGTATGCCCTCGCGGATGGGGCGGAATCGCTCCCGGTGTCCGATACGGCCGCGTGCCCTTGATCACGACGCGGTGCAGAATGCGCCGCGCGCGCGCATCGAACG